>VYLK01000039.1_pt1 | contig 109820 bp, 100 predicted proteins | sample 5114321 | NCBI WGS metagenome assembly VYLK01 (sample SAMN12291792, study PRJNA351875) | freshwater metagenome | isolation source: freshwater lake | place: USA: Michigan, MSU2 Lake | collected 2011-08-16
ATGGTGGCTCTACCACAAGACATGGGTTCCGTAAAGGAGATTTAGTTTCTTCTCCCAAAGGAATTGGTTATGTTAGTGGAGATACCGAAAAACAGCTATCTGTAAGCGATACCAGTTGGAAACGATTGGGACAGATAGCTATTAGCAAGATTCAGTTAATTCGTCGTTCTAACGGTTTAATTGTTTCTCACTAACTTGTATAAAGCCGCCCTCCGCTATCGCTAAAGGGCGGGGTTTCAGACCCAGTTTTTCGATGACCAGGCCGGCTGAAATTAGCCGCCTTTTACTCAAGAGAAAAGAGCCGATATGGAAATGTGGTTGTTATTAGGGATTCTTGGCGTTTTCACTTATTTTATCGTCAAGCGTAGCGTGGCCAAAGTCACGACAACACCAATATGGTTAATTTGGTTAGTCCTGATGACTCCGGCTCTAATTTGGACTGGCTGGACGTTAATCTATGGAGAGGATACCCCCATGCCGGCATTTTTGCTGTTCGGTCCTTTTGTGATCTGCCCTTTGTTGTATTGGTGGCTAGTACAGAAGGGTCGGGTTACTCCCCAAGAAAGCCCCCCATCACCCCCGAAACAAGCGAATTTAGTCCTAGAAAATATTGATAGTCCTGCACCTAAAAATGATTTAAAACCGATCACTGCCGAAGAGGAAAAATCCCTAAGAGATTGTTTTCCTTGGGGTGTTTATTATCTGCAAAATATCGATTATCGTCCCCAAGCAATTCTCTGTCGGGGCAAATTGCGAGCAGTTCCCGAAGAAGCTTATCAAGTGATTAAAAACAATGTGGAAAAGGTTTTTGGGGATCGCTTTTTATTGCTTTTCCAAGAAAGTTTTCAGGGACAACCTTTTTTCGCTCTTGTGGCTAATCCCTGGCAGCAAAAAACAGAAACCATAGAAACTGAAAAAGTTACTCGCCCCTTTCTTGCTCTGGGTTTATTGTTATTAACTCTCTTAACCACCACAGTCATCGGTGCGGGATTAAGTGGCATTACCGCCCAACAAATAGAAAATAATTCTAGTTTAATATTGCAAGGTTTACCCTACAGTTTAGGCTTAATTGCTATTTTAGGACTGCACGAATTCAGTCATTATTTTACAGCAGTTAAATATAAAATTAAAACTACTTTGCCCTATTTTATACCCATTCCTTTCTTCCTAGGCACCTTCGGGGCTTTCATTCAAATGCGCTCCCCTGTACCCACCCGCAAAGCTTTATTTGATGTGGCGGTGGCCGGTCCTTTGGGGGGTATAATCATCGCTATTCCTCTACTATTTTGGGGATTGTCCCTCTCGGAAATAGTTCCCCTAACTAATCAAAGCAGTTTATTAAATTTTCAAGCCTTAAATCCGCAGTTTTCTTTTTTCTTGTCTATCGTAGCTAAACTAGCTCTCGGCAGTAATTTAATCGCGGGAAAAGCCATCCATTTACATCCTTTAGCGGTAGCTGGTTATGTGGGAATTATCGTTACAGCCCTAAATTTAATGCCCGTGGGTCAATTAGATGGTGGTCATATTGTTCACGCCATGTATGGGCAGAAAACCGCCATAATTATCGGTCAATTAACTCGATTATTCATGTTTATTTTAGCCCTAGTGCAGCCAGATTTTTTACTCTGGGCGATTATTCTCTTATTAATGCCAGTCAGTGATCAACCTGCTTTAAATGATGTCACCGAATTGGATAATAAACGAGATTTATTAGGCCTATTTTCCCTGGCTTTGTTATTAAGTATTTTACTACCCCTTCCCGAAGCGGTGGCCCGTTGGTGGGGGATGTAAGCGACTGCATCAATCAACCTGAGTTCCGGGAAAATTATCGGTCAGTTGGGGAATAAAATCCCCATCTCCCACGTCAATGTGAGTTCGATGATCCTCACCCTCGATCACTTTAATCCACAAAGCTGAAGGTTGACAACCGCTCACCGATCACTGTTATATGGTTCTCAAGGCTAATTCTCAGAGAAAAAAGCGAGTTTCTCTGAAAGGGAAGTTAGGCAAATCTAGGTTAAAATTGCTGGCTATTCCGCTAATTTTGGCGAGTTTAGGCTGGTTATATCACGATTTACGTCAGCAGTGGCTAAAACCGGAAGCGATTTTTGTTTTGGGAGGTCATGCCGATCGAGAACGTTTTGCGGCAAAATTAGCTAAGGAATATCCCGATCTACCGATTTGGGTGTCTTCCGGTAGTCCGCGACGATATGTGAAAAAGATTTTTAAAAAAGCGGGAATTCCCCCAGAACGTCTCCATCTCGATTACAATGCGCGAGATACTGTCACTAATTTTACTAGCCTAGCCGATCAACTGAAAGCCCAAGGTATTGATAGTGTCTATCTAGTCACTTCCGATAATCACATGAGAAGGGCGCGATTAGTGGGAGAAATTGTTTTTGGTAGTCGCGGAATCGTGATTAAACCCCTATCAGTTCCCTCCCAATCACCCCCCGAACCCCTAGAAAAGTCCCTCAGAGACGGTTTTAGGGCAATATTATGGATAATAACCGGTTCTACCGGGGAATTTTGGCTAGAATCCGATTCTAGTCCCCCTCAGTTCCCAACCCAATCAAAATAAAATTATCTTGACAAAATTACCCACTTTATGTTAAGCAAAAACACCATTTTCGCCATCCTATTAATTTTTGTGCCGCTATCGATCGCAGGTTCCCTGTTACACTGGGGCGGAACAGTTGTTTTTATCACCGCTTGTCTAGCCATTATCCCCCTAGCGGCCTACATGGGGGAAGCCACGGAAGCGATTGCGGTGGTGGTTGGACCTAATATTGGCGGTTTGATGAATGCCACTTTTGGCAATGCCACAGAATTAATTCTCGCCTATGTCGCTTTGCGGGAAGGTTTTATCGATGTGGTAAAAGCAACGATTACTGGCTCAATTATCGGTAATTTACTCTTAGTTATGGGATTATCGATGTTTTTAGGCGGTTTACGCTTCAAAGAACAGGAATTTCAGCCAATAACTGCCCGTTTAAACGCTTCAGCCATGAATTTAGCGGTGGTGGCGCTACTTTTACCCACTGCCGTGCAATTTACCTCCACGGGAGTCGGGGAACCAGTCCTGCAACGTCTATCCGTGGCCGTGGCAGCGGTGTTAATTTTCGTCTATGGTTTAAGTCTTTTATTCTCCATGAAAACCCACACCTATCTCTACGATGTCGGGATTGCTGGTATTGAGGAGGAAAGCACTGGAGAAAACCCCGCAAAGCCGAAAATCTGGTTTTGGTCTTTGATTTTATTGATCGTTACCATCGCTGTGGCCGTAGAATCGGAGTTATTAGTGGCATCCCTAGAGGAAGCTACGGAACAGCTAGGTTTAACGGCACTGTTCACCGGGGTAATTCTTTTGCCTATTATCGGTAATGCGGCCGAACACGCTACGGCTGTCACCGTCGCCCTTAAGAATAAAATGGATCTATCGGTATCTGTGGCTGTCGGTTCCAGTATGCAGATCGCCCTGTTTGTGGCTCCGGTTTTGGTTATCATGGGTTATATTATCGGTCAGCCCATGGATTTAAATTTTAATCCCTTTGAGTTGGTGGCAGTGGCTGTGGCGGTGTGGTTAGCTAATTCGATTAGTAGTGATGGGCGATCGAATTGGTTAGAAGGAATGTTACTCTTAGCTACATATACTATCCTCGCCTTGGCTTTCTTTTTTCATCCTCTCACCGCTTAAAGTTATCCCTTGCCGATATATAGACAATGACGGACGCTTTGGCTCAAGGGAGTGGTAAAACTGGCAATTTTGAGGATTTTACCGCCAGCTTTCCCTAGATTCTCCTCTAAACTTAAACTATCCTCCGACGACCACTGACCACGATAGAGAATAGCGATTCCAGTCTTTTTCAGGAAAGGCAAAGCATAGTTAACACAGATATCCACATTACCTACCGCTCGCAAACAGACGATATCGTAAGCAGAGTTATGTTTAAGGTTTTTCCCGACGATTTCCGCCCGACCTAAACGAGTTTTCGTGTTATTTAACTCTAATTTGTCAATAACCTCTTCAAGAAAATTAATCTTTTTTTGGGTGGAATCTAAGAGAGTCACCGACCAATGGGGATATGCGATCGCAATTGGCAGCCCCGGAAACCCGGCCCCAGTCCCCAAATCAATGACTGATAGGGATTTTGTCAATAGATCCGGCTGGGATTTTTGTAACCAAGCTAAACCCGATAAAGAATCCCAAAGATGTTTTTCCCAAAACTCCTCCGGTTGGGTAATTCGGGTGAGATTAAAACGTTGATTACCCTCTAAAATCAACTCATAAAGTTGTTGAAATCGCGCTTGTCTGGCCCCATCGGGTTGCCATTCTAGGGTTTCTTGCCAAAGGTCAAATAATTCAGGAAGGATCATTAATTCAGTTATCAGTTATCAGTTATCAGTTATCAGTCATCAGTTATCAGTTATCAGTTATCAGTCATCAGTCATCAGTTATCAGTCATCAGTTATCAGTCATCAGTTATCAGTTATCAGGTATGAGGGGAGTGGGGAAATTTCAACTAATACCCCAAAACCCTAAAACCTCAACTAAGTACCTAGGCAAAATTAATTACACATATCTAACCCCCCCTTTGCCTCTTGCCTCTTGCCTCTTGCCTTTTGCCTTTCTTCACTAGGAAATTTATTTTGCACGACTACTTATCTGTTTTTTCACTTTTTACTTCCCTCAAATGTCCTTGTTCAATTTTCCAGTGACGGTCAGCAATAGGCAATAATTCGCCAGCATCGTGACTAACTACTAATAAAGTCCAGTGTTGTTTGAGACTAGCGAGAAGTTTAGCCAATTGACGACGCATCGACCAATCTAAACCGGCCGTAGGTTCATCGAGAAGTAACAGATTAGGCTGCCGGATTAACTGGACAGCGAGGGATAAACGACGCTGTTGACCTCCACTAAGATTGTGGGGAGAAGTATACATGGGAATGTTTTCTAATCCTACCTCCTTTAAGGCCGCCGTCAGGCGATCGCTTTTAATTTCTGGATGACCGAGACGCAACTCCTCAAGGATGGTTTTACCGCAAAAATGACGTTCGGGAAACTGAAAAACGATTCCTCCTAATTGTTGCAGGTGCAGTACCGTTAATTCTTGGTCGCGCCAGTGAATCGTCCCTGCTGTTTTATCGGCAAAGCCTGCTAGAATTTCCAAAAGAGTCGTTTTTCCGGAACCACTGGGGCCAACAATCAGACCTAATTCTTGGGGTGCTAATTCGAGATTAATCCCCTGTAAAATGGGATTGAGGGCAGCGGGGGGATGATAAACCACATCTTTGAGATAAAGCATTGACAGGAAAATAACTGGAAATTGAGTCTAGAAACCCGTTTCTATTGTGACAGATTTTTTCATTCGCTCAAGGAGACTTTTGACCATGGTGCTGAGGTTAGGTTTAACGAAAAAAATGGCGATCGGTGCTTCGCTGGCTGTTATGGTAGTGGTTAACTGGATTGGTCCCGGGTTGGCCGGAGATCCTTTCCGCAAAACCAATCCCCGACCGATTGGTGATAAGACCGAGGCCGCTTTTAACGCTATTTTTAAACAAGGTAATTATCTAGAGGCAAAAAAATTAATTGTTGAGGCCACAGAAAAGGAACCCCAAGAACCTTTGTCCCATGCTATGCGTGCCTCTCTTGCTTTTACCGACCAGGATTGGAACACCCTAAAAACCTACTCCGAGAAAACTAAGGCAGCGGCCAAACAAATACAGGACAGCGACCCTTTAAGGGGAAATTTGTATCTCGCGGTGGGTAGTTTTTTGGAGGGAACCTACGTTTTTCAAACCGAAGGAGCAGTATCGGCTATCCCCAGATTACAACAGGTGTTTCAGTATTTGGAAACCGCAGAAAAGGTTAGTCCTACGGATCCGGAATTGAACCTATTAAAGGGTTATATGGATTTGATTTTAGCGGTTAATCTGCCCTTTTCTAGTCCCCAAGAGGCAATTCAACGGCTAGAAACATACGGGAGTCCTGATTACTTGGTCGATCGAGGTATAGCTCTAGCTTACCGGGATTTAAAGCAGTATGATCAGGCTTTGCAATTTATAGATAACGCTCTGAAAGCGACCCCCGATAATCCAGAATTAATGTATCTGAAGGGTCAAATCCTGAGAATTCAAGGCAATACGGATAAAAATACCGGCTCTTTGAAACTGGCATTAGATTACTTTAATAATGCCCTGAAAAAACAGGAACAACTCCCCGAATCGGTCAAAAAACAGTTAAATCGCGAACACCGTAAGGTACAGGAGGAGATTAAATCCCTAGAAAACACCGCTAATCGTTAAAAAACGCCTAAAAATAGTCAATATTTGTTTTTTTTTATCAGTTATCAGTTTTTGAAGGCAATAGGCAAGAGGCAAAAGGCAGCCGTCAAGGGTGCATCTCAGATTTGCAGGAATACCGACAATCAGCAATTATCAGTGACTCTTAGATGATGACAAATGTATCAGCAGCTGCGTGTAAGCATCCCACCGAAAAACTAATGCGCGGGGGGTTTGGGGGCGGCGCCACGCCCCCAACGGGGGGTTTGGACGCCCGATTTTAGCAGGGGGGTTTCCCCGTAAAAATCCCAATTGGTAGATTTACAAAAATGAGATGCACCCGCCGTCAAATTTTGCCAAAACAGAAAATCTCCTCTTATGGTATATAAAGTAAAGGATTATTAAGCTTCACTGGAAGTTTATTAATTAAAGTTAAAAATATATTGACAAAAAAGATGGCTTGTGGTAGTGGGCAGAATTTAGCCAAACCTCCTAGCTGATTTATTGTCAAGGGTTCACCTAAGTGTAATTGGAGATTTCATGACGGCAACGACGGATAAATTGCATGGGGAGTTGATCACCTCGATCGAGCCAGACTTTAAACTGAAAGATATTATTAAAAGCATTCCCAAAGAATATTTCCAGAAAGACCCAGTTAAAGCTTGGTTTGGTGTAATTACGAATATTTTGGCGGTCATTGCGGGTTATGCAATGCTAGTTTATTCTCCCTGGTATTTACTGCCTTTAGCTTGGATTTTCACAGGTACAGCTTTAACGGGATTCTTTGTGATCGCCCATGATTGCGGTCATCGGTCTTTTTCTAATCGACCCTGGGTTAATGATCTTGTCGGTCATATTTTCCTCTTACCCCTTATCTATCCCTTCCACTGTTGGCGTTTCCTCCATGATCGCCATCATGCTAAAACTAACATGGTAACGATAGATAATGCTTGGGATCCGTGGGAATTAGAAGCTTTTAACTCGGCCAACCCCTTAGTGCGTCTCTTTTATCGTGGCATTCGCGGACGTTTCTGGTGGCTCGGTTCGATCGCCCACTGGGCTATTCTACACTTCAATATCGAACAATTCAAGGAGAACGAACGGGAAAAAGCCCGCTTTTCGATGATTGTCGTCCTAGTTTTTGCCGCTATTTTTTTCCCAACCCTAATTTTCTACACTGGTGTCTGGGGGTTCGTTAAATTTTGGGTGGTGCCTTGGTTTGTCTATCATTTTTGGATGAGTACCTTTACCCTTGTCCATCACACAGACCCCGATATTCAATTTTCCTATCCCGAAGACTGGAATCAAGCTTTAGCGCAACTAGAAGGAACGGTTCACTGTAGCTATCCCCGTTGGGTAGAGATTCTCTGTCACGATATTAATGTTCATATCCCCCATCATATCTCGACGGCGATTCCTTCCTATAACCTCCGCAAAGTTCACGCTAGTCTCAAAGAAAATTGGGGTAGTCACCTAAAAGAAACCGAGTTTTCTTGGGCATTAATGAAGCGAATTGTTGATTATTGCCATATTTTCGACTCCGAAACCGCCTACAAAACCTTTAAGGAAAGTCGCGGTTAAATCAGTTATCAGTTATCAGTTATCAGTTATCAGTGGGTAAGTTATCAGTTATCAGTTATCAGTGGGTAAGTTATCAGTGATCAGATTTGAGTTTTAAGTGACAGTATTAAATCGAAGTTTCCTACTGTCTTTTCACTGATTACTGATTACTGTTTACTGATCACTGAAAAAAGATTACCAAGAACCGCGTTTACCATTGGGCATAACTGTTAACCAGTTGGTTTTTGCTAGGACGATTTGTTCTCGATTTACTTGGGCATCAGAGAGATTAGCCCCGCAAAGATTAGCGTTTTTGAGATTAGCGTGGCGAAGATTGGCTCCAGTGAGATTCGCCCCGCGCAAATCGGACTCTTCCAGGTCTGCATAACCGAGATAGGCATTATTTAAATTGGTATTTTTGAGGATAGCTTGACTAAGATTAGCCCGGCCCAGATCCGCATTGGACAGATCCGCCCCTTGTAAATTAGTTCCTGTTAATTTGCATTGAAAGAAATTTACCCGCAAAAGTTGTGTTTTAGACAGATTGAGATTCGATAATTCCTCCTGGGCGAAATTGCGCCGGCCGTTATTGTAAGCATCGAGAATCGCTTTTTCATCTAAGCGGCGTTTTCTCTTCGGTAAGGTTATATCTGGGCTGCTGTGGTCTTTATTTTTAGATGGTATATTTGTATTAGTTGTTGAAAAGGCCATCTGCGCCCCCGGCAGATTATCTGGAGAGGCCTCTGGATTTTTATTTTTGGGGCGAAATTTAGAGTTGAGAGAGCCAGAAACGAAGGAAGTGGCTATTTGACCTGAATCCTGTGGTGGTTTCGGGGAAGTAACCATTGGAGCCGCGATTAAACTTTGGGCTAGACTATCGGCATAAGCGGTCATGTCCAAAGCATCCATTACCTCTTGGGCGGATTTGTAGCGATGACGGATGGAGACTTCCAGCATTGTTTTCAGGACTTTAGCAAACTGGGGACTCACCTTGACTAATTTTTCCCAGAGTAATTCACCTGTATTGACATCAACTTCGATAGTCTTAGGAGATCTGCCCGTGAGTAGATAGATACAGGTAACTCCCACGGCATAGATATCACTGGCATAGACTGGACGCATGGCCATCTGTTCGGGAGGGGCAAAACCCTGGGTACCCACGGCAAAATTAGTAAAAGCGTTTTGAGAATTGACATTGGCAATAACAGTGTTAACTTGGTTTTTGACAGCCCCAAAGTCAATCAGAACCAATTTTCGATCCGTTTGCCGAAGAATTAGGTTAGCGGGTTTGATATCCCGATGAATTACCTTTTGTTTGTGGATATATTTCAAAATCGGCAAAAGTTCACTTAAAACTTGTTTGACTCCCGCTTCGCTAAACGGTCCGCGTTTTTTTACCTCTTGGTACAGGTTATGACCTTTAACGTATTCCTGAACTAGATAAAACTGTTGATTATCTTCAAAATAGTCCAATAATCGGGGAACTTGCGGATGAACCCCCAGTTTTCCCAGGGTTTCCGCTTCTCGCTCAAACAGTTCCTTGGACATCTGAAAAACATTAGCATCATCAGAGCAAGGTCGCAGTTGTTTGACCACACAGATGGGGGTACCTGGTAGGGACAAATCCGATGAGACAAAGGTTGCCCCAAACCCTCCTTTCCCTAAAATGCCTAGAATTTGATAGCGGTTGTGCAGAAGCAGTTTTGAACCGCAACTCTCGCAGATTAACGCTGTTGCGGCGTTTTTCGGTTGAGGACAGTCAGGATTAACGCAGTAGGTCATATAGAGTCACCAGTTGACCGATACTTTTTTGCTAAGACAGTTCAACAATGCACCCTCAGAGATTCTCCTCAAGAGGAGGTATCTCCGAAAGTCCAAAACCAGAGGCCTGAAACATTCAAAGCGCCTGTAACGCTTTTTTGCGTCATTGCTTAGTTAACGCAGGGGCAACTTATCAAGATGGCGTTTGCTTGTTAACTGGGATTTTTCCCTAAACCCTTCCAGCTTACCACAGATTTTAAAATTGGCTACCTCTGCTAATTGTCAACTAATCTTAGCTTTTCTTGATAATTCAACACCCCTAATCACTTTTTCCCTTTCATCAAAGCGGCCCGGGCCTGTTCGCGGTCATCGAAATGGATTTTTTCCGTCCCCAAAATTTGATAATCTTCGTGACCTTTACCCGCAATAATTACTCCGTCTCCCGGTTGTGCTGCTTGAATAGCCGTGTCAATGGCCAAAGCGCGATCGCTAATTACCTGCACGGTAATTTCTGGGGGAATGCCAGCGATAATATCCTCAAGAATTCGTTCGGGAGACTCTGTGCGGGGATTATCCGAGGTAACTATGGCTAAATCTGCCAATTCGGCCGCTATTTTCCCCATTAACGGCCGTTTTGTCCGATCTCGATCGCCGCCACAACCAAAAACACAAATCATCCGACCGGAAATAAAGGGACGTGTTGCTTTTAAAACATTCTCTAAACTGTCGGGAGTATGGGCATAATCGACAATGACGCTGATATCCTGGTCGGGAGTGATGCTAACCCGTTCCATCCGCCCCGGTACTCCTGAAAACTGGGGAATTTGACCGATTACTGTCCCTAAATCTACACCACATTCTAACACTGCCGCCACCGCCGCTAAGAGATTAGCCAGATTATATTGACCCACCAGAGGAGAAGCAAAGGCTATTTCCCCTTGGGGAGTCACCATCACCCCTTCCACTCCCGTGGGTTGATAGTGTAAATCTTTAGTATAAAAATCGGCACGAGCATCGGACACACTATAGGTTAAAACCTGTTGGGGAGACAGGGAGGCCGCTAAACGTTGACCATATCCATCATCAACGTTAATAATCGCCTTACCTTGCAGATAATCGGGACTAAATAATTTAGCTTTAGCGGCAAAATAATCCTCCATGTCGAGGTGATAATCGAGATGGTCCCGGGTGAGATTGGTAAATACCGTCACGGGAAAAGTACAACCCTGTACCCGTCCCTGGGCCAGTGCATGGGAACTAACTTCCATGACGGCGATTTCATTGCCAGCGCTCACTGCTTTGGCTAAACTGGCTTGTAACTCGTTAGCGAAAGGGGTGGTATGATTAGCAGTTTCTTGGAATCCTTGCCAACGGGTGTAAAGAGTCCCGAATAACGCGGTGGGAATCCCTGCTTGGCTGAGAAAATATTCAATTAGATGGGTGGTGGTGGTTTTGCCGTTGGTTCCCGTCACACCGATTAATTTTAGAGTTTGGGCAGGATAATGATAGAATTTAGCAGCGATCGCAGCAGTAGCAGTAACTAAATCTGCCACAACGATTACGCAAGCATCCTCCGGAGGGGGAAATTTAGCTGCGGCTGCCGGGGAGATAAGCGCCGCTACGGCCCCGGTTTCCAAAGCAGAACGCCAAAATTCGCCGCCATCAACGCGAGTGCCGGGTAAACCGATAAATAAATCTCCCGGTTGACAAGCATGGGAGTTGGTGGAAATTCCTGTAATCTCGGTAATAGAAGCGATAGGAGAAGAAATCGGGGAAACCGGGGTAATATTGGTTAAAAGTTCTTGTAGTTTCATAGTCAGGATTAAATCTAGGGATTGCTGCTTTTAGATTAGCCGATAATCAAAGAGGTTCCTAGGCCGAAGTGGGAAGTGGGTTTTTCAGTGATCAGTAAACAGTAATCAGTAATCAGTGAACTGAAAACTCACATCTGATAAGGCTCTCTTGTACTTTGTGGGAAAATGTGGGTATTCTTGATAGTTTCTTGGGTAAGTAAGCACTGAAAGCCTTATCCAAAGACCGTTTGAAAAGCCATAAATTTTGCTTATCACACGAAACCCAAGAGAGCCTCTGATAACTGATAACTGATAACTGATAACTGATAACTGATAACTGATAACTGAAATCCCCAAAACCCTATCACTCTATCTCCTGCCTATTGCCTATTGCCTCCTGATATCTGCGATAAGCTAAAAAAAAACAAGGCTATAGCTTGTCAACTGCTGACTATTTTCGGGATATTTATATGCAATTCGTCGATTTTCTGACTCTCATTCATCCTGTCCTAGCGATAGTGCTTGTTTTCCCTATTATCGGCCTCGTAGTTAACTTTGCTTGGCAAACCCGTCAACGTCGCTTAGAAACCGCTGCGGGAAATAAAAGTAAAATTCCGCCAGTGGTCGGGCCGGAACATCTACGCTTAGGCCGCTGGTTAACGGGTACAGTGGTAGGGGTGAACCTTTTAGCACTAGCTTACTCGGTTGTTTACGGTTTTAATGGTTTTGTCGATAAACAAAAAGATGGAAAATTAGACTCCTTTCAGGTCATTTTTGTGATTTTGATGTTTTTTGTCACCATTGCCTCTTTGGTTTGTCTCTACCGCGCTAGACAAGCTCTCTGGCGCGGAATTTTTGCCACCTTGACTGGCATCGGTTTAATTATTATTGGTTCTCAGGATGGGGTCTGGCGACTCTCGGCCCAATGGTACTGGTCCCACTACTATATCGGCATGGCGGCATCATTACTGATGATTTTCTCTCTGGCCATTGTCGAAGATATCTATAAAGACCGTTCCCATCGTTGGCGCATTGCCCATACAATCCTCAATTGTATCGCTCTGGCTCTCTTTCTGGGACAAGCCATGACCGGTTCAAGGGATTTGCTGGAAATTCCCCTCAGTTGGCAAAAACCAGCAATTTATCGCTGTGATTTCACCAATAAAACCTGTCCTGAACCGAAATCCTCAACCCCCCTCATCAACCCGATAAGTTAAACTTTTTTAGGGACCAGGAGAGGGAGAGGGTATGGGTTCCTCAAACCAATTGGCAATCTTACCAAGTTGGGGCAAATACCTCGCCGCGTTATCTAAGGCACTGGGAGAGGGTTTCAGGTTTGTGATTAATTCAGTCCATTCTACCCCTTGGGTCACAGCAACAGCATTGTTACCTGAGACACAGCCTGAATTTTTGCCCCAATTTTTACCCCAGGCAGCACCGATGAAAGTACCAGTACCAGTTTTACCGAGGGAATAGTCAGGAGCAAAGATAAACGCTTCTAGTCTTTGGTCTCCTTTCAGACAAATTTGCGGCGCGGTGGAACCTGAGCCATCGGCATAAATTTGTAGATTGCCCGATTTACAGCCCGCCTCACCATCGCAGTTGTGTTCGATGGCACCGTTAATATTACCTTTAACATAAAAAACTACCCGTTGCCCCGGAGTAATAGTGATCTTCTCGCCATCATCCAAGTTGATATTATTAACGATATACTCGTACACTCCGCTAGGAGATGGTGTGTCTCCCAGTGCCAGTCGGGGAAAAGTTTCAGAACTGGTAAGTGCCAGATTTTGCTGACCAAGGGGAGGGGGAGGGCTGGTGGGAGGCTCCGGTAAATTGGGGAAAGGCACAATAGTGTTATCGATAAATTGTGCTTTGTAGGGGGGATTGAGTGCAGGGGTGGGCTGTTTAATATCATTCCTGTTAATATCACATTCTAGGTTCACCACATCCCCTTGAAAGTCAGCACTATCTTGGCCACTCACCATGGCTCCCTCGCTCACCCACAAAGCGGGAACCGTGGTACGAGTGAATGCGAGGGGACGGGAAGGAAAAATAGGGATAGTTACCACCACGCGGTTACGCGAGGCGGCATTATCGTCACTATCTCTATCGATATCAATGTTAGTTGGGTCTGTTGCGGCACTTTTGCGGGAAAGTCCTTCGAGGGTGAGAACTCCCCAACCCAAACCGTCAGGGGGGGGAGTCTTCTCGGTATCATCGAGATAAACGTAGTTAACCACGCGATAATAACGATTATTACCGAGAGCAGACCATTGACCCCCGCTCAAATCTCTTAATTGATCGATTTTTGCGCTCAGGGTAGCAGCATCGTCAGGATTACTACAGTAGGCAGCAGTGTATAATTTTTTTAAATGTTTTTGTAAATAGGTGGGATCAGTAACCACATCATATCTGGCGTTCTGCCAACAATCGCCAGAATCACAATTACTATCAACCGTCGCCATAACTCGAACGCTATTCAGCAAATCCTGCACGCGAGCCACTCCAACTTCGGAACTTGTTAAACTATCAGCCTGGGCTTTTTGGGCAATTACTTTCGATTGGTCCCCTTGAGCGCGCATCATCATAGTTATTCCTGTCACCATGAGGATAAGTCCAATCAACACGGCAAAGGGCAAGGCAAACCCTTTTTCCCTATTAGCCATCAGGTGAAGGCATAAACAATTTTTCATAGACCAGTCCATCTAAGAATGGTTACTTTTATTATAATAACAAGTAGCTGGTTATAATTAAATTGAAGATGGATCCCCCCTGCCCCCCTTGATAAGGGTGGCGCATATTCTCCCTTATTAAGGGGTGTATCTGACAGTTTTTAACACCTAACTACTAATCAAGTTTTGGTCAAGTGACAAATGTGATAATACAGGGATAGCACTGTGAGTAAAATCACAGACAAAGGCTAATTGATACGATAGTCAGCCAATAGTTTTTTGATAATTATTTTCGACTTTTGACTTAACTAAATAGCTTTTTTTCGATTCAAAAATGCTCGCCAAATCAAGCCTATACCCCGACAAAAGCTGATAATTAACAACCCAAAAGATTGTAATTCTCCTGCCGTATTTTTCGGTTGCCAGCGCTGGGGACGACAGAATAAAAAAGTAATTAGTTTTCTTTGCTCTGATAGGGTAAGTGGCTGGAATTTAAGGGTTGCTTGCCAGATTTTGCCTCGTTTTTCTAGATTGACTAGATGAGCAGATAGGCGCAAATCTTCGCCTAAAATATCTAGGAGTAACTTTTCTGAGTAGATGGGTTCCCTTAGGTGAATTTCTGCTCCTATTTCTGAAAGTTTTTTGAGATTGCCCTGTATAATTATATCCGATTCTGTGATCAAGTTAACGGGAGATTCCAGCACTTGGTATTCAGTTTCTAGGGTGAGGGGAGCTTCCAATAAAGCCACCAGAGCAGTCATGATAATAACCACGTTATATATAGCCAAAATTAAGCCGAAATTTAGGGGACTTTCTTGATAATTGTGATGGTGTAAATTAAAGAAAATACTAATTAAGGTAATGGTGAGAAAAAACAGCAATGGGTAGGATAAGTGCCAATTATATTGATAATTTTGGCGGGCAATTCCCTTCGGTGTCACCTGAAATCCTTTGTCAAAGGGTTTCCAAAGAACATGGAGAACTGTTAGGGATGTTGGTACACAAATAATCATCGATAGTACCTCAGAAAAAACAATCGAGCGTGAGCGAGAATTTAACCAGTGATAAGTGGCTAACTGCAGCATCATGTAGGGTAAAAATATATATATTGTCTCATTGATGGTAATGTTCAAAGGTACGATATAACCAAAGGTATAAAGGAGAGGAATAAGCAGAGAAAATAAACGAGCTAAGGGAGAAAACCAAGATAAAAGTCCTTCTAAGTGTGCCAATCTTTGAGGTAGAGTTAATCCCGCAATTTTTAGGGGATTAGCTTTGATAAAAAAGGCTTGTAAAGTTCCCCTTGCCCAGCGCAATCTTTGCAGTAAATAAGCTGATAAACTTTCAGCAGATAAACCAGCGCTGAGTTTTTCATTTAAGTAAATAACTTCATAACCTTTGGCAGAGATAGCAATCCCAGTGAAATAGTCTTCACTAATAGATTCTATATTAAAATATCCCACTTCCTCTAAGGCTTTTCTTCTGACAATAAAAGAAGTGCCAGCACAGACAGGACTACCCACCCCATCTTTAGCTGGTTGGATATGACGATAAAATAATTCTTCGTCGGGAGTAACAATATTTTCTAAACCTAAGTTATGGGCAATAGGATCGGCATTATAAAAGCTTTGGGGAGTTTGCACTAAGGCAATTTTCGGGTTTTGAAACCAGCCAACAGTTCTTTCTAGAAAGTTCTGACAAGGGATAAAATCTGCATCAAAAACCACCACTAATTCCCCTTGAGTTTGTCTGAGAGCATGGTTTAAATTACCTGCTTTAGCATTTTTTCTATCCTCACGAGTCAGATAATGACAATTTAATTTTTCTGCTAATTCATAAATTTCTGACCTCTGGGTATCATCGAGGATATAAATATTTTTATGAGGATAATTAAGGGCTTGACAACCGATAATAGTTCTTTTTAAAATAAAGGCTGGCTCATTATAGGTAGGAATCAGAATATCTACCGTGGGCAAATACTGTTTATTGATCACTGCTTGGCTATAAAAATTAGCTTCTTTGCGTCTATCTTTCGTGGTTAAGACTAAAACTAACTGAATTATGCTAATACTTAAAACCATCATCTCAACGCCTAAAAGTAGTAAACTAAAAAAGCCATTGAGAGGAGTAGAAAGATTTAAGGTTTCCAGAATCCTCCAGAGTAGATAGCGCAGGGTGATAGCGAGAGTGATAGAAATAATGACTAATCTTGACCAAACTTGCGGACGCGGAGACAAGAAAATGATTAACTGCGTAGAAATTAGCAGGATAACCGTGGGTAATAATAATTGATAGCTATGAGCAACCGTGGGAACTTTGATCCAAGCAAAGGGGTTAAAAAAATCTTCTACTAAGCCAAGTAGTAATCGATAAATATTGTGTTCTGGCCAACATAATGATAAGCTGACCACCATTAACCCGCCGATCACTGCTAACATAATTAAGATAACTGATATTATCGCTAAAATCGGCTTGAATACGGAGGAATACACTGGTTTTTGAGGGAATGGAAAAATCGATTCTTGGTTAGACATGAATCCTCTTCTGATCAAATAAATCTAACTACATTTTACAATTCTTAACAAAAACTAGGACATTTTTGGCAATGACAGGAGCGCTCTCCACCAAAATGCTAAATTTTGTATCAAACCCAAGATGAAACTAGCCAGAAAAAGTCTAGAAATAGTATACTCTGGTTAACCGTGAGGAAAAATTAATCTATGATAGCCGTCAAAATCGCCGTTGTTAGCGCTCTCGTTTTAGTTGTGGTCAAATTCGTCGCCTCTGTTCTAGGCAAAGGCAATATACCCCTACTTAATCAGGCTGTCACCGTGATTTTAAGCCTTTTTATCGGTTTTGAGTTGATTCAACTAGGACAAGCGGTGATTGAAAAGATTAATTAAGGGCTAAACGGGCCAGATAGAAGCTAGTAATAGTTTTAGCATCGATCGATTCTCCCCGAGCGATCGCCGATTCCATTTCCTCAAAACTCATAAAAACCACTTCGATATCTTCATCGGCATCTTGAGCGGGGGGCAAGCTTAATTTTTCCAGATCCCGGGCCAGAAAAGCATAGATATATTCATCGGAATAACCCGGTGCCAGGGCAAATTTACCTAAAGATTGCCAATTATGCGCCCGATAGCCCGCTTCTTCCTCTAATTCTCGTTTTACCGTTGTAGCGGGGTCTTCTCCTTCATCAATCGTCCCGGCGGGAAATTCCAGAATTCGAGCTTGCAAACTAAATCGATACTGACGTACTAAAACTAATTGACCTTCCTTGGTGATTGGAACTGCTAAAGCACCCCCCGGATGACGGACACATTCCCATTCTCCCTCGACACCGTTAGGTAAACGCAGTTTCGAGACTTCAAATTGAAAGACGCGACCCTGATAAAAAAGACGTTGTTGGAGAAATTGAGGCGGTTCAGACATAGAAAATTTGCAACTAGGACTTTAAGAATTAATATCAACAAATGTCACCTTTGTCACCGGTGTTTCAGGTTATAATGGGAAATGCTGTCTTTACAGGTTAAATCTTTTTCGAGAAACCCCATGGCAAAAAAATCGATGGTAGAACGCGAGAAAAAACGCGCTCGTCTCAGACAAAAATACGAAGCTAAAAGAGCGGAACTAAAAGAACAATTCCGCACCGCCGAAGATTTTGAAGAAAAACTGGCAATTCACCAAAAATTACAGGAATTACCCCGCAATAGCGCTCCCAGTCGTCACCGCAACCGTTGTTTAACGACCGGCAGACCGAGAGGATACTATCGCGATTTTGGTTTATCCCGCAACGTTTTACGCGAATGGGCCCACCAAGGTCTTTTACCCGGTGTGGTCAAGTCTAGCTGGTAGTCAGAAACAATATCTAGGGAAAATACCGGGATAGAGGCGTTTTTTTTACGTCTCTATTGCTGTTTTTAGGTAGGGTTTGCGGCAAAAAGTACGGGCGAAGCATTCGGATAGAAAATCTACGGTTTCACCGATAGGTTATTGCCCGAATGCTTCGCCCCTACAGGACGCGATCGCCGCTCAAGATGCCAGGTTTTGAAGCACGATTCTCTCAAAATCTTGCACCTGTTTCGCCAGAAAAGCCACAAAACCCTTACCTTGCCTACATTTCACATTTATTCAGCAAGCCCTAAACAAAAACTCTCGATCGAGCGATCGAGAGTTAACCATGAACAAAAAATTCACCTAGACTACAGTAGCAGCCTTACGGGCAGCGGCGGCCTCATCGGGATGAATACCGAGACGGGTGAGATTGAGACGACCTTTACTATCGATCTCGCGTACCTTAACTAACACCTCATCCCCCACGGCCACTTCATCCTCCACCTTACCGACGCGTCCCTCGGCCAATTGGGAAATATGGATCATTCCCTCTTTCCCCGGCAAAACTTCCACAAAAGCGCCGATTTGGATAATGCGAGTCACACGACCGAGATAGACCTCACCCTCATTGAGTTTGCGGGTCATATTGTAGATCAGTCGTTTAGCTTTTTCGGCCTGTTCCCCATCGGTAGAGGAAATGGTGACAGTTCCATCGTCATCGATATCGATTTTCGTGCCGGTCTGTTCAGTAATCCCTTTAACCGTCTTACCACCTGGCCCAATGACTAACCCGATCAGATCTGGATCGATCTTGATCGTCAATAACCGGGGTGCGTGGGGAGATAATTCCGTGCGGGGTTTTTCTAGGGTCGCTAACATCTTCTCGAGGATATGTTTGCGGGCCGGTAAAGCTTGTTCGATCGCCTTGGCCACCACTTCCATGGTTAAACCGGGGATTTTCATATCCATCTGGAGAGCGGTGATGCCAGAATCAGTACCAGCCACCTTAAAGTCCATATCTCCCAGAAAATCCTCGATACCTTGGATATCGGTCAAAATCCGCACTTCTTCCCCTTCTTTAATTAAACCCATGGCCGCACCGCTAACGGGTTTTTTCAGGGGAACACCGGCATCCATCAGCGCTAGGGTAGAACCGCACACGGAACCCATGGAGGTGGAACCATTAGAAGAGAGGACTTCCGACACCACCCGCAGCACATAGGGAAATTCCTCCTGGGGAGGAAGGACAGGCACGATCGCCCTTTCCGCTAAAGCACCGTGACCAATTTCTCGACGGCCGGGAGAACGCATGGGACGGGTTTCACCGACGGAAAAGGGTGGGAAATTGTAGTGATGAAGATAGCGTTTTTCGTCTTCGGGATGGAGATCGTCCCCCAAATCCTGAGCATCACCGGGAGTGCCAAGGGTGGCGATCGAAAGCACCTGGGTTAAACCGCGATTAAACAAACCGCTACCGTGAACCCGACGGGGTAAAACTCCCACCCGGCAAGAAATCGGCCGTACTTCGTCCAGTTTACGACCATCAACCCGTACCCCATCCTCGATAATTTGGGCCCGCATCAGTTTTTTGGTCAGATCCTTAAAGAGATTACCGATTAACTTCGGTTCTTCCAGCGTTGGAGATTTTAAGGGATCTTCATCGGGGAGAGCGGTTATAGTTTCCTTGATCCGATTTTCGATCGCCTCTAATTTCTCATCCCGTTCGGTTTTGCTGAGGGTAAACTGAGAGAGAATCTGTTTAATTTCCTCTTTAGCTTGTTCTTTTAGGAAATTCTGCACGGTTTCGTTTACTACCGGCGCTGCTCGGGTGACAAGGGGAATACCCAACTGATCGATCAATTCCCGTTGAGCGGTGATCAGATCGCGGACCGCTTCATAACCAAAATCGATCGCCTCAATAATATCCCGTTCTGGTAACTGATTGGCTCCCGCTTCGATCATTACCACCCCTTCAGGACTACCGGCCACCACTAGATCCAATTCTCCGTTATGGATTTCCTTGTAGGTGGGATTGATGATAAATTCATCCCCTAGTAAACCGACGCGCACCGCTGCCATCGGTCCTTGGAAGGGAATCCCCGCCAACAAAACCGCCACAGAAGCCCCGGTAACGGCCAAAACATCCGGGGGGACTTCCTCATCCATCGAGAGGGTCGTAGCGACCACCTGAATATCATCCCGCATCCAATTGGGGAAGAGGGGCCGCAGGGGGCGATCAATCAAACGACCGGTCAGAATTGCTTTTTCCGGGGGACGACCTTCACGACGCAAAAATCCTCCCGGGATGCGCCCGGCGGCGTATAATCTTTCTTCGTAATCAACGGTTAAGGGCAGGAAATCTACTCCTTCTCTGGCTTTGGCTGTGGTTGCTGTCACTAAAACCGCCGTTTCTCCCGATTGGATCAGAACACTACCGCCAGCTTGGGGGGCTAAAAGCCCTATTTTTAGTCGAATATCCCTGCCATCAAAGGATATTGACTTGTCAAACTCTTCCATGTAAAGTTATATTCCTTTCTTTCACTTTTCTCTGTGCTGTGGCAATCCTAGCATTTTTTGTCCCCCTTTCCGAAAGGTTTAGTATTCAGTGATCAGTTATCAGTGATCAGTTATCAGTTATCAGCTTTTTTCTCCCTGCTCCCATCTCCCCCGCAACGCGCACGAAGTGGTCTCCCAACTACCCCACTACCCCACTGATAACTGGTTACTGCTCACTGATAACTGAAAATACTCCTCACTACCCCACTGATAACTGGTTACTGCTCACTGATAACTGAAAATACTCCCCACTACCCCACTGATAACTGGTTACTGCTCACTGATAACTGAAAATACTCCCCACTACCCCACTGATAACTGGTTACTGCTCACTGATAACTGAAAATACTCCCCACTCCCTGCTTTTCAACAGAATTTAACATTACTTGCTCAAACCTGCCAAAAAATGATAGTTTCAGATATAGGAATAATCTGGTTGAGAAAAAAATGTCTTCCCTTGCCGCTTGCTGGCCCAAAAATATTTCTAAGTATTAGCAAAACTGACTGACTGTCAGCAGTTGAGCGGGATTTTTCCTAGCTCGCAGAACTCCAGACAAAGAAAATTAAGACAATTAAAAGGATTGCGTCTCTATTATCTCTCAGACGCTTCTAATCCAAAGAATTTGCGGGTTATCTTCAAATTAACCCCGTTTAACCCTATTTGTGGCTATCGATTATGGCTGAAAGTTATTTACTCAACAAACTGCAATCTGTAGAACAGACCTACACAGAATTAACCCGTCGTCTAGCGGATCCCGATGTCACTGGTAATCCCAGCGAATTACAACGTCTGGCCAAATCTCGCGCTTCCCTAGAGGAAACGGTCAACACCTACGAAATTTGGCAAAAAAGTCAAGAGGATTTAATCGGTGCGAAACAAATCTTCAAAGAATCCGCCAGCGATCCCGAATTACGCGAAATCGCCGCCCTAGAAGTGGCCGAATTAGAGGAAAAAATCGCCACTTTGGAAGACCAATTAACCATTCTGCTGCTGCCCCGGGATCCTCTCGATGAAAAGAATATCATGCTGGAAATTCGCGCCGGCACTGGCGGTGATGAAGCCAGTATTTGGGCGGGAGATTTAGTGCGTTTGTACTCAAAGTATGCCGAAACTCAAAACTGGAAAGTTAGCCTTTTGAGTGAATCTCCGGCGGATATGGGCGGATTTAAAGAGGCAATTTTAGAGATTAAAGGCGATAACGTCTATAGTAAGCTGAAATTTGAGGCGGGAGTCCATCGGGTGCAGCGGGTTCCTCTGACAGAAGCAAGTGGTCGCGTTCACACTTCCACCGCTACCGTAGCGATTATGCCAGAAGTGGATGATGTGGAAGTGCATATCGATCCCAAGGATATTGAGTTAACCACGGCTAGATCCGGGGGTGCAGGCGGTCAAAATGTCAATAAAGTGGAAACTGCCGTCGATTTAATCCATAAACCCACGGGAATCCGGGTTTTCTGCACCGAAGAGCGATCGCAATTGCAAAACCGGGAACGAGCTATGCAGATTCTCCGGGCGAAACTGTACGATATAAAGTTACAGGAACAACAGGAAGCAGTCAGTTCCATGCGGCGCTCTCAGGTGGGAACCGGTTCCCGTTCGGAAAAAATTCGCACCTATAACTATAAGGATAATCGTCTCACCGATCATCGCTTAAATCAGAATTTTTCCCTCGATCGCATTTTAGACGGCGACATCGAAGATGTGATTCAATCCTGTATCGCCAAGGATCAACAGGGAAAACTGGAGGAATTAGCCGCTGCCCAAGAGACAGCTTAATCAGTGATCAGTGATCAGTTACCAGTGAACAGCAAAAAGCCCCCACTCCCCGCACTTTCCCCATTGGTGGGTGAGTGCGGGTGGGGACTGATGCTGGTTCCTTCAACTCACGACTAATTCTATGCTTCCACTAAACGAAAAGCCGCACCCAAACCGACAGCGATCTCATCGGGAGAAATTTTCCCATCATGGTTAATATCGATCGCATCAAATACCGCATCGGTTCCCGCCCATTCTTCCCGGGTGATGAAACCATCGCCATCATGGTCATAGACTCGGAAAATATCTTCGGCGGCGTGTTCTAGGGTTGACTGACCTTCCAACTGGGTTAAACGTTGAATCAGCAATTGTTCCAATAATTCTAAAGCTTTGGTAAAACCTTGAATACCTTCCGCTAGTTTTTCAGAAGCCATGGCATCTTCGGCGTGCATTTTCTCAAAAGTCGCTTGATCCATGGCAATTTTGACAATATCAAGGGTTGCGGCCTGATCTGGATCGAGCTTACGGGGTAAATCGGCTTCTGTCTCCTGCAATTGTTCGAGCAGTTTCGGCGAAATGGTTAAAAGATCACAACCGGCTAACTCGCGAATTTCACCGATATTGCGGAAACTTGCCCCCATAACTTCGGTTTTATAACCAAACTTTTTATAGTAGTTATAGATCTGGGTAACGGATTGGACTCCGGGATCTTCAGCGCCAACGTAGTCTTTACCAGTTTCTTTTTTATACCAATCGAGAATCCGACCGACAAAGGGAGAAATTAAGGTTACTCCCGCTTCCGCACAGGCGATCGCCTGATGGAAACCGAATAATAGGGTTAAATTACAGTGAATACCCTCTTTTTCGAGGACTTCTGCGGCTTTAATCCCTTCCCAAGTCGAGGCAATTTTAATTAAGACTCTTTCTCTAGAGATACCCGCTTGTTCATATTGGGAAATGAGATAACGGGCCTTGTCGATGGTAGCTTGGGTATCGTAGGAAAGACGAGCATCCACTTCGGTGGAGACGCGGCCGGGGACGATTTGCAGGATTTGCAGACCAAAACCGATCGCTAGGCGATCGAAAGCTAATTTGGCCACATCTTCCGGGGTGGCCTGCTCTCCTAATTCTTTTCTGGCCGCTTGCAGGGTTTGATCGACAATCGGCTGATATTGGGGCATTTGGGCCGCGGCCGTGATCAGGGAGGGGTTAGTGGTGGTATCTTGGGGGGTAAAAGCTTCGATCGCTTGGATATCGCCGGTATCGGCAACAACCACTGTAAATTGGCGTAATTGTTCTAGTAGGGTTTTAGCCATAACTTCTCCAGATGCGTGTTAACACGAGACATTATCTGGATCTTAGCGATTCGATCGAAAGGAAGGGGAAAAATTCCCGATTGATTTAATTCCCAAGCACAGACCTGGCCAAAGTAAGGATAAGCCGGGGAATCTTTTGGCCACTCCTTGCCTAAAGTCCTTTATTTGTGATAGTATTAGTGATTGTGTCGATTTAATAAAACGGAGTTTATGCCCAAGCTAAAAACGCGAAAGGCGGCGGCCAAACGATTCGAGGCCACGGGAAGCGGCAAAAAAATCAAACGTCGCAAAGCCTTCAAAAATCACCTACTCGATCATAAAAGTGCCGAACGCAAGCGCCGTCGTTTGTCCCAGATTACCCTAGTGGACGAGCGCGACGAGAAGGAAGTGCGCTTAATGTTGCCCTATTTGTAAGTTTTCCAGAAAAATTGTCTAAAGGATTATCATGTCTAGAGTAAAACGGGGGAATGTCGCCCGCAAGCGACGCAAAAAAGTTCTCAAATTAGCCAAAGGTTTTCGCGGTTCCCACTCGCGCTTATTCCGTACAGCTAACCAACAGGTAATGAAGGCCTTGCGGAATGCCTATAGAGACCGTCGCAAACGGAAACGCGATTTTCGTCGTCTTTGGATTACCCGCATTAACGCGGCTGCTCGTCAACAGGGCATCAGTTACAGCCAACTGACTGGACAATTAAAGAAAGCTAATATCCTCCTCAATCGGAAAATGTTGGCCCAATTAGCCGTCCTCGATCCCGTCGCTTTTGCTAAAGTGGTAGAAACAGCCAAAGGATAATTTAGCCCCAAGCATGACGGAAACTTGGCAAACGATTCAATTCCCCAGTTCAGAAAGTGCGATCGCTTTAGCGGGTCATCAAGAAGCTAACCTCAAATTGATAGCCAGGCAAACTGGGGCGAATTTAGTCCTCAGAGGCATGGAATTGCGGATTGGGGGGCAACCAACCCCCGTGGAGCGTGCCACAGCGATTGTACGCTCCTTAAGTATTTTATGGCAAGAGGCCAAGTTAATCGCCGAAGCCGATATTATGACCGCTATCCATGCCCTCGATACGGGGCGTTCTAGCGAGTATAAAGAACTACAGCAGGATATTTTGGCTCGTACCCGTCGCGGGGAGCTAATTCGGGCGAAAACCTTCCGTCAGCGTCAATATATCCAAGCGATTCAAAGTCACGATATCACCTTTTGTATTGGACCTGCTGGCACGGGGAAAACCTTTTTAGCCGCCGTTTTAGCCGTACAGGCTTTATTAGAAGATAAAGTAGAACGGATTATCCTCACCCGGCCGGCCGTGGAAGCGGGGGAAAAATTAGGCTTTCTCCCAGGGGATTTACAGCAAAAAGTCGATCCTTTTTTGCGTCCCCTCTACGATGCTTTATACGAATTTATCGAAGCGGCTAAAATTCCCGACCTGATGGAACGGGGTAAAATCGAAATCGCTCCCTTAGCTTATATGCGGGGACGAACCCTAGCTAATGCTTTTGTTATTGTTGATGAAGCCCAAAATACCACCCCAGCACAGTTAAAAATGGTCTTAACGCGCTTGGGATTCGGTTCGCGCATGGTAGTAACCGGAGATGTCACCCAAACCGATTTACCGCAACAACAGGAATCGGGGTTAATTGCCGCTCAAAAAATCCTAAAATCAGTAGAAGGGATCGCTTTTTGTTACCTATCCCGGGCCGATGTGGTGCGTCATCCCTTAGTACAAAAAATCGTCTCAGCCTACGAACAGCACGAAAAATAACAGATTGTTGAGATAGTCCCACATCTACCATTGGGTTAGAAGTCATTATTGAGGAGACAGAATTCAGGAGTCAGCTTTTTTCTCCCCTCTCCCCACTACCCCACCCCCTGCTCATAGACAGTCTTAACAAGTAATTTAGATACACCAACAGCCGCTCAGTTATTAGTATTCTCCCCCATCATTTTTTTTCTGGTCTAAAAGATGATTATAGATCACACTTTTGAGAGATTGCCAAAAAGGAACTAATAAAATATTCAGAAGTAAGAAAATAGTAGTCAGACCATAGAAAAACATCGCCATTTGTCGGAAAAAAAGAGGATTTTCCGTGAGCGTTTGCCAGTCTTCCACCGATTCAAAGCTACTATAAAAAGAGGAAAAATTAACCCAAAGGGGAATTGAAGCCAAAGCTCCTGATAGAATATAAACTGGAATAATTAATAAACTGGCAATAAACATCACTCCCACAATTCTCCAAGCCGAGTTTTTAGTTAAATGCCAACCTCTCTTGATTGCTTGCCAACTGCCTAAATTATCTTCAATTACTAAGGGCAATTCGGCAATATAAATCCTAGCAGATAACCAAAGGAAGAAAAAAGGAAGACAGAAAAAAGCTGGTAAAATAAGCAATACACCAAGGATGGGGATAAAACTGACTAACACCAGAGACAGCGTTATCGCCAAAATTATTGCCGCTCCCAACAAACCGATCAAAACCTGCATCCACCACAAGCGCCACATTTTCGGCTTAACTTTTTTTTCCGCTTGTCCGGCAGTTTCTGGCTGATAAATGATGTCTTGAAAAGCTAATCGTGAGATAACCGCATTATTGAAAAGATACTTAGCAGCCGAGAAAATTTGTATCGGGAAAAGAAATAAACGTAAACCGATATCGCTGCCTTGTTCGGGGGTAATTGTTTGATAAAGTAATTGACTGAGAATTAATTGCAAAACTAAGGGAAAAAGCGACCACAAACAGGCGCGGACAGCAAAGAATACATAAGTTGGGAAGCGATCGCGATAAAGACGGAAGGCAGTATTAATCGTATTGCCAATATTCAAAGGATCGAGGGAATTGTTAGTCACGGCGGGACTCCTTAGAGAATGCCACCACCATATTAGGTTAAGTAACTAATAACAGCTAAAAACTTCCAATTTAATCAATATTTCCAGCTAGGACAACAATTTTGCTAAAGTGGTAGAATTTGGCCAACGATTCAATTCCCCAGTTGGGAAATTGCGATCGCATTGATGATCTTAACTCCCTTGGGATTCGGTTCGACCATGGTAGTAACCAGAGATGTCACCCAAACCGATTTACCGCAACCACAGGAATCGGGGTTAATTGCCGCTCAAAAAATCCTAAAATCAGTAGAAGGGATCGCTTTTTCTTACCTATCGCGGGCCGATGTGGTGCGTCATCCCCTAGTACAAAAAATCGTCTCAGCTTACGAACAGCACGAAAAATAACAGATTATGGATATTAAACATGGTTTCGTCGATGCGGTGGGTAATACTCCCCTAATTCGTCTCAATAGTTTTAGCGAGGAAACCGGCTGCGAGATTCTCGGTAAGGCCGAATTTCTTAACCCCGGTGGTTCGGTCAAGGATCGGGCCGCTTTATATATTATCCAAGAAGCGGAAAAAGCTGGTACTCTCCAACCGGGGGGAACCGTTGTCGAAGGAACCGCCGGCAATACTGGCATCGGTTTGGCCCATATCTGCAATGCTAAGGGTTATAAATGCCTGATTATCATTCCCGATACCCAATCCCAAGAGAAAATCGACCTCTTAAGAACCCTTGGCGCGGAAGTGCGTACTGTTCCCGCCGTTCCCTACCGAGATGCCAATAATTACGTTAAATTATCGGGGAGATTGGCCAGTGAGATGGAAAATGCTATCTGGGCCAATCAATTCGATAATCTGGCTAATCGTCGCGCTCACTACGAAACCACCGGCCGGGAAATCTGGGAACAAACCGACGGTAAAATTGATGCTTGGGTAGCTGCTACGGGAACCGGGGGAACCTACGCAGGGGTGGCAATGTTTTTAAAAGACCAAAATCCCCAGGTGCGTTGCGTGGTGGCGGATCCGATGGGTAGCGGTTTGTATAGTTATGTGAAAACCGGGACAATTACCCTGGAAGGTAGTTCAATTACTGAAGGAATTGGTAATAGTCGTATTACCGCTAATATGGAAGGCGCACCCATAGATGATGCCATTCAAATTGATGATCCCACTGCCATTAAAGTTGTTTATCAACTATTACAAAAAGATGGTTTATTTATGGGTGGTTCTGTGGGTATTAATGTCGCTGCTGCCGTAGCTTTAGCTAAACAAATGGGGCCAGGCCACACTATTGTTACTGTTCTTTGTGATGGTGGGTCCCGTTATCAATCTCGTTTATATAATCCTCAATGGTTAGCTGAAAAAGGATTAGCTTAAATTGTTGTTAGGGTTAAGTCAGCCTTCAGCTAGATTAAGGCGATGAAACCCGAATCTTACAGGACAATAAGGAATTATCGAAGCGGGGATTAGTGGAGATAATGGTAGGGGTAGGGCAACAATTAGCGAAGGGAGCAAGGGAAAATGAGGCGCTTCGGTTGGGCAAACACTTAAGACAAGATAGATAACAATACTGATAACTATCATTATTAGGAGAATCATCAGATGTCAGTTACTATTGAACAGGATCTCAAAGAAATTTTAGGTTCAATTAATCAGAAGTTGGATAATCTACAAAAAGATGTTATGGATATTAAAATAGTACAGGCAAGATTAGAGGAAAAGGTGGACGCTTTAGAAAAAGATATTGAAGGAGTAAAAGAAGATACAAAAGAATTAAAAGGCTCTCAGAAAGCCCAGATTTGGACGTTAATCGGCATCTTGGGAACAGCTTTAATAGGAACAGTTATTCGCTATATTATTCTCCCTTTTCCTCAATCATAATTAAGACAATGAATTTTGAACCGCCTTCTGCAACAGTTATTCCTCAAATTGCAGAAAATCACTGTACGGGCGAAGCATTTGGGCAATAACTTATCGCTGAAATCCTAGATTTTTTATCCGAATGCTTCGCCTCTACCCCAGACAATAACCTTAGCCTATCATCCCTGTGATAGAATTACGATAATCTCCCCATTAAATCACTGTACGGGCGAAGCATTTGGGCAATAACTTATCGCTGAAACCCTAAATTTTTTATCCGAATGCTTCGCCCCTACCCATCAATCTCCCATCCGCCATGCCATGAATGAACAACGCGCCCAAGCCTCCCTAAACCCGCAAGACTATCTCAACTTCTTAGGGGAGACATTACGAAAAATTTCTGAAAATTCTAACCCCCAAGTAATTTATCCCTTCTGGGCGCAAAATCTTGATAAATTGGATGATAATTTAGCGCAAATTCTAGACAGTTGGGCGAGAAATACATTAACGCAAGTCACGCCAGAACAAGCCTATTATATGACTGCGGATATTTTCAATTTCAGTAATTTAATTCAACAATTCCCTCTCGGTAACATTGCCATCAACAAAGAAATTGCCATCACGGGTTATGAAATAGCTTTAAATATCTTTACTTTTGAGGCATTTCCTCAAGAATGGGCTGGAACAAATAATAATCTCGCTGCTACTTATATTGACAGAATTAGAGGGGAGAAAGCTGAGAATTTAGAAAAAGCGATCGCCGCTTGCCAGGAAGCCTTGAAAGTGAAGACTTTTGACGCATTTCCCCAACAATGGGCAGGGATACAGAATAATCTCGCCTTAGCTTACCATTCCAGAATCAGAGGGGAGAAAGCTGAGAATTTAGAAATGGCGATCGCCGCTTACCAGGAAGCTTTGAAAGTGACAACTTTTGACGCTTTTCCCCAAGATTGGGCAATGATACAGAATAATCTCGCCTTAGCTTACCATTCCAGAATCAGAGGGGAGAAAGCTGAGAATTTAGAAATGGCGATCGCCGCTTACCAGGAGGCTTTGAAAGTTTATACTTTTGATGCTTTTCCCCAAGATTGGGCAATGACACAGAATAATCTCGCTAATGCTTACAGTGACAGAATCAGAGGGGATAAAGCCGATAATTTAGAAAAGGCGATCACTGCTTGCCAGGAAGCCTTGAAAGTGAGGACTTTTGACGCTTTTCCTCAAGAATGGGCAATGACACAGAATAATCTCGCTAATGCTTGCCGTAACAGAATCAGAGGGGATAAAGCTGAGAATTTAGAAAGAGCGATCGCCTACTACCAGGAGGCTTTGAAAGTGTTCACTTTTGACGCATTTCCCCAACAATGGGCAGCGACACAGAATAATCTCGCTAATGCTTACAGTAACAGAATCAGAGGGGATAAAGCAGAGAATATAAAAGAAGCAGTGATGTGTTATCAAAACGCTTTACAAGGATATGAAACCGCAGGAGATTTCCTGAATGCCGCAGAGATGGGGTTAACATTAGGTAAAATTAAAGTAGATCGAGGAGAATGGTATCAAGGATTAGCTTATTTAGAAAAAAGTCTTAAAATTTATCGTCAATTTGACGATCTCAAAAGTCGTGCTGATACCATTTATCAAATTGCTCATACCCATCACCTAATTGGAAACCATGAAAAAGCCTCTATTTATTATCGAGATGCTTTGCGCTTTTATGAATATCTAAAACATGATAGAGGTGTTGCCTTTTGTCAAGCAAGTTTAGGAAGAATCATGTTACAAATTGGTTTTGTCGAAAAAGCTGAAGAATTATTAAAGAAGGCTACTTTTATTTTTAAAGAACTGAATAATGGACAAGAAATTGCTAAAATAGCAGAAGTTCTGAATTGCCTTGCCAAAATTAAGGAGAAACAAGCTGTATGAATGAAGCGGATCGCATTTGGGATGAATTAGATAATATCTATTCTCAATGGGGAATAACAGAAATTCCTTTTTCTGAAAGTGCTTCAACATTGAGGGAATCGCAGTTAAGAAAAGTTTTTACTGGGAGAAGTCAAGAATTAAAACCAGTTTTCAGCTTATTAAAAGGAAAAGAGCGTAAAAGATTGTTAGTTTACGGTTTGATTGGTATTGGGAAAACGGCTTTTATTTTAGAAATTTTAGATGTTCTAAAACGTAAAGCAACTAAGACTTTAACTGCCTATATCAGTTTGCCAGCTAATACAGATTTAGCTACGATTGCATTAATTGCTTTAGCCCGGGAAATGAAAGAAGATGAATGGGCGCAACAATTCTTAAATCAAATGGGATTAATTTCAGCCCAACCTTTAAGACAACGAGAGAATACAGCTAAATTTGGAATTGCAGGAATTGGTGCAGAATTAAAAGAAAAAAGTATTGATATTAATAAACCACTCTTTCCTGAACTTAGTTTTGAAGACTTATTAAAAAGAGCATTAAAAAAATATGAGCGAGTGATTATTGCTGTTGATGACTTAGATAAACAAGATCCTGCAACTGTAAAACAATTACTTTTAAACGCTCAAGGAATGCTAAAATCAGGAGCATGGTTTATTTTGACTGGTCATCCTTCGGGTTTAACCAGAGATATTTTAATTAGTGAAAGAGGATTATTTGATTTTGCGATTAAATTAGAACCTCTTGAACAATCTGTTATGTATGAAATGCTGGTTAATTACCTTAACAGTGTACGTTCTCAAGATTGTCAATATTCGGTAAAAGATCCGCAAGCAGTTAAACCTTTTACACCAGATACAGCTAAGATGTTGTGTGAGAGATCTAATGGTGTTCCGCGTTATTTAAATCGTTTAGGTAGCTATATTTTACAGAAAGCATCTGAATTAAATGCCGAAACTATTACATCTCAAATCTTAGAAGAAGGATTTATTTATGCTGACCAACAAATGCGAGGTCTGCCAGGATTAACCCCAGCAGATTTTATGCTGATAGATCTAATTCTAGAAAGAGATAAATTATCAGATGAAAATATTACTTTAGAAGATTTACAAAAGTTGCAAGTTCAAGAATTTAGTGAATTACTTCCAATTATTGACAAATTAGTAGAATTAGATTTAATTAGAAGATTGCCTAATGACCAAGCTATAGAATTTGCCTTAACTCCATTATTATTACCTTCTCAAGAAATGCAAAAATAAATCGCCATATCGTCGCCATCCAAAGCGGCGATCGCACTTAGATTATCTGCCAATTCAGCGCGAAACTGAGCAATTTCTTCGGGGGTTACTGTAGTTGATTCAATATCCATCTGTTGTTCTTATTTACAGACAATGCTAATTGTATAGTTTCTACTTTGCCATCTAAAGTGTTAATCTGACTGGTTATACTAAATCTGGTTATTAAAGACTGATTATTTATTCCCCTTTTTGCATGAGTGCATGAGCAGAAAACGGGTTTCTCCGAGAAACCCGTTTTCTGTGATAACTGAAAAGGTTCTTAATTCCCTACCATTGTGATAATTGCTGTCATTTAACCCACGACAAAGTTAACTAATTTGCCCGGGACAACAATCACTTTTTTGATTTCCTTGCCCTCTAAATAACGTTGGGCGATTTCTGATTCCAGGGCGAGGGTTTCTAGGGTGCTTTTATCGGCACTAGCGGGAACTTGTATCGTGCCTCTGGTTTTTCCCAAAATTTGGATGACAAGGGTAATCTCGTCCACAATCAGGGCAGTAGGATCAACTTTTGGCCAGGGTTGCAGGTGAATTGATTGGCTATGGCCTAAAGCTTGCCATAATTCTTCGCTAAGATGGGGAGCAAAGAGGGAAAGTAAGATTAATAGGGTTTCGATTCCTTCCTGATAAATGGGGGATGCAAAACACTTATTATCCCCTAAAGCGTTACTGAGTTTCATTAATTCGGAAATGGCGGTATTAAATTGATAATCTCCTTCTAAATCCTCGGAGATTTCTTTAATAGCGGTGTGAATTGCCCGTCTTAAATCCTTGTCAGTTTTCGAGAAAGTCTCTATTTTTTTGACTTGCTTGGGTTTATTTTCAATATATTCGCTGACTAAACGCCACACCCGATTAAGAAAGCGAAATTGTCCTTCTACCCCCGCATCATCCCACTGTAAATCTTTTTCTGGGGGTGCGGTAAAAAGTATAAACATTCGGGCAGTATCGGCCCCATATTTTTCCAAGACTTTTAGAGGATCAACGCCGTTATATTTCGACTTAGACATTTTTTCAAAGAAGAAAGATAGAACTTCTCCCGTGTCTTTATCGCAATATTTATCCTCTTTATAGATAACATTTTCCGCGGGGACATATTTGCCAGTTTCGGGATTTTTGTAGGTTAATCCCTGTACCATTCCCTGGGTTAATAGACGGTTAAAAGGTTCATCGACATTAACCAAACCTCGGTCTCTTAAAACTTTGGTAAAGAAACGAGAATAGAGTAAATGTAGGATAGCGTGTTCGATTCCTCCGACGTATTGATCCACGGGCATCCAATCATTAACCTTCTCGAATTGAAAGGGTATATCTTCATTTTTAGCATCGGTATAACGGAGGAAATACCAACTAGAATCGATGAAAGTATCCATAGTGTCCGTTTCCCGTTTTGCGGGAGTTCCACAGCGAGGACAATCCACATTTACCCAGTCTTCTAACTTAGCTAAAGGAGAAGCACCTCGACCGCTAAATTCGACATTTTCCGGTAAAGTAACGGGTAAATTATCGATAGGTACTGGCACGGTTCCACAGTTAGGACAGTGGATAACTGGAATTGGACAACCCCAATATCTTTGACGGGAAATTAACCAATCCCGGAGACGATATTGTATTCTAGCTTTGCCGTAACCTTGGGCAGTGGCATAATCAATAATAGCGGTTTTTCCTGCTGTAGAATGCAGCCCATTAAATTGAGCGGAATTAATCATAATTCCCGCTTCTGTGTATGCTTCTTTTAACTCAATTTCGCCACTTTCTGGAGTAATAACTATCTTAATTGGCAGGTTATTTTCCTGAGCAAATTTAAAATCGCGACTATCGTGAGCCGGGACTCCCATCACTGCCCCCGTCCCGTATTCGTAGAGGACATAATCAGCAATTAAAATCGGAATTTCTTCACCAGTAAAAGGATTAATTGCCAGTCCTCCGGTTTTAATACCGCGTTTGGGTTTATCTTCGGCAGTTCTTTCTAATTCGCTTTCGCTGGCTATCTCTTGAATAAAAGTTTCTACGGCCGATTTTTGTTCGGGAGTGGTAACTTGTAAAGTTAAGGGATGTTCGGGAGCAAGTACCACATAAGTCACTCCATAAACCGTATCGGGACGAGTGGTAAAAACAGCAATTTTTTCTGTGGAGTTAACAAGAGGAAATTCTAAATAAGCACCTACCGATTTACCAATCCAGTTGGCCTGCATGGTTTTAACCCGTTCTGGCCAACCGGTAAGCTTATCTAAATCAGTGAGTAATTGTTCGGCATAATCGGTGATTTTTAGGAACCATTGCCGGAGTAATTTTCTTTCTACTTTAGCACCCGATCGCCAAGATTTTCCTTCACTATCTACCTGTTCATTTGCTAAGACAGTTTGATCGATAGGATCCCAATTCACTGCCGCTTCTTTTTGGTAGGCTAATCCCGATTCAAAAAACTGTAAAAATAGCCATTGGGTCCAACGATAATATTCCGGGGAACAGGTGGCAACTTCTCTTTCCCAATCGATAGATAATCCTAACTGTTGTAATTGCCGTTTCATCTGGGCAATATTTTGATCAGTCCATTTTGCCGGAGGAACTCCCCTTTCAATAGCGGCATTTTCTGCGGGTAATCCGAAAGCATCCCACCCCATGGGATGCAGCACGCGATAACCCTGCATTCTTTTCAGACGGGCAATCACATCGGTGATAGTATAGTTACGAACGTGACCCATGTGCAGGTTGCCTGATGGATAGGGGAACATGGAGAGGGCGTAAAATTTCGGTTTATCGGCGTTTTCTGGGGTTTTGTCCAATCCCATTTGCTGCCAAATCTTCTGCCATTTCTGTTCGATTTCTGCGGGGTTGTACGGCACTGGGGTCTTTTCTCCTGAGTTTTATCTATCCTTCCTATTTTACAGCAGCCGGCTGGGGGCGATTGCCAGTCTTGGGGTTATCTACCCTAGCAAAAACCCTCTGGGTTTTAAGTAAGTGGTTCTAATTAAATATGAAGATAGATTTTGGGTTCGATCCCCCCTATCGATTAGTCAGATCTTTCTTAACAAAAAGAGAAGAAACTTAAAAAAAGGGGAAACGATTGATAGGTATAGTTTTGAAAGAAGGAATCAAGGTGGAGGTCAGCAAAAAAATGGAGAAATGGGCAGCCCAAGAATTACAGTATGGTGGAAAACTTGGCTGGACAGCTTAGTACAAGTGTCCTAAAAGCTTCGGAAAATCTAGCCGCGATGAATGGCAATCTTTGTGTGACACTATTTATAAAAAGGTTCCGCTCAATTTATTCTTGATCAATATGCTATTAAAATTACCTCAAAAGCTAAAAATTCAGCGAATAGTATTATTAGTATTCTGCCTAGTGATAGGGATATTTGTCTGGTGGTTATCGTGGCAATCCACCGGGATGAGCCAAATTCAACGCCCCGAAACAGTTGCCCAACAAATTTACCAAGCAATGCCAGATTTACCGAAAGAAAACAACTATATCCGTCGAGAGACAGGAGCGATCGATCCGAATAATACCCTAATCAGTCGCTTTCTTCGTTATCATCAAGATACCAAAAAAAGATTTACTCTCATCCGTTTTGATTGGCAATTAACCCTAGGGGATTACCTAGGAGTGAACGAGAAAATCAGCGAAGAAAACTATCCCGGACAAGCAACCCTTACCGTTAATCCTATGGCTGCCGATATCAAAGCGATGAACAGTCTTAATCGTCGTCAACGGCAGCAGTTAGTCACCCTTCTAGTCGAAATTTATAACCCCGCTATTCTCCCCCAAGAAACCCCCAATCCTAGTCCTTCTCCTAGTCCCTCTCCCCCTCGTCCCTCCTTATCAAAACCGGGAGATGCTGACCTATTAAAATTCTAGAAAATTATGGAAAAAATTCTCAAATATGGTTCGGGTTGGCGACTGGGTTGGAATCCTACGGCAGCCGTTTATAAAGGATTAATTGGTGGCGATGATTGGGCGATCGAATTAACCGAGGCCGAGTGGCAAGATTTGCGTCGGTTACTATCACAATTGACCGCAACTATGGCGGCCATGGCCACAGAATTAATGGATGAAGAAAGTATTGCTTGTGAAGCGGAAAGCGAGCTTTTATGGTTAGAAGCGACAGGATTTCCTGATAATTATTCCCTGCGATTGATTCTCTATCAAGGTCGCGGTTGTGAGGGCAATTGGTCAGCCACTGCCCTGCCAGAGTTGCTCGCCGCTTGGGACAATTTGCTTTACAATTTTTAAGAAAGCGGTGGACATAAGTTAATTTTTGTTTCCCCCTCTTGACTTTTAGATTCCCCTGTGCTGCCATGATTGCCCATCCGAGGACGAAGACCGATAATCTCACCTACACCCCGCCCCCATTGCTGAAAAACGGTTTTGCCATGACTCTCTATGTGTCCCTAAAAGCGCGAGAAACCTGGCAAAATACGATCGCTATTCCCGAACCAGTCTATCAAGAAACCATTTTCACCGGGGCCAATGCCGTCCCCATCTACGGGATTGTTTCCATTCCCCCGCAAGCGAAAGGAACAATTATCGGGACCTACGGCATCACGGGAGACTTAGATAATCAATGGTTTTTAAGGATTTTAGGCAGAAAAGCCGTAGCGAGAGACTACGCGGTCGTCCTCTTCGATTGGCGGGCCCACGGTAAGACAGCCGAATTATCCCCGACTCTCACCTCCGATGGCATCTATGAAGGGCTAGATTTCCTTCATATTGCCGCCCAAGCTCAAAAAATGGGCTGTCCTGCTCCTTTTTGGTTCACAGGTTACTCTCTGGGGGGACAATTGGCCCTCTGGGGAATTAAATCGGCAGAGAATCAGGAAGATATGGGGATCGATCCCGCCCATATCGGTGGTGGGGCGGTAATTTGTCCTAATTTAGACTCTAATCGTTCCTTATCCTATCTCGTCCGGGATACTTGGGGGAAACATTTGGAAAAAGCGATCGCCAGGGAATTACGCAAGTTAGCCAAACGCATCCATAAAGCTCATCCCGATCATATCGATCCCGAAGCAATTACTCGCGCCACCACGATTGCCGGATTCGATCGAGAATTAGTGATTAAAAAGCTAGGATTTGAGACAGTTTTTGACTATTATGCCGCTAGTAGTCCCTTGCCCTTTCAACCCTATTTAACTAAACCCACTTTTATCCTCTACGCGGCCGATGATCCCCTCTTTTCCCCCGCAGTTATTCCCGATCTGCAAGCAGCGATCGCCGATAATCCCCACGTGGATCTACTCTTAACCAACCACGGTGGTCATGTGGGTTATATCAGCAGTTTATCCTGTCAGCGTCAGTGGGGCGATAGCGATCGCTGGTGGGCATGGAATCGGGTTTTAGACTGGTTTGACCAAAAAACTGGCAAATAATACTAAATCAGTTGAGTATAGGCTATATATCAGGATAGGCACTCATGCAAGAGGGGGAATAGATAATCAGTTTTTAATAACCAGATTTAGTATAGGGTTGGCTGAATAAATCTAAAAACCTTGTTGTATAAGACTTTTAGACTTTTTTCCCATCAAAAAGTGCCAGACATTGGGGTGATCGGGGGGGAAATTTAGGCACTTTTTCCCTGAAAATTAGGTAATTGACCCCCTGAAAATGGGTAAAACCCCACACCCCACACCCGTTCGGCTGAGCTCACGGCCGAAGCCCACACCCCACACCCTGCCACCACGAAAAACTTTTTGCCGCAAACCCTAGTATAGTTTCTAGGAGTCAAAGGCCGCTAGAAACTCCTCCACCTGTTCCCGAGTCGGTTGGGATGCGATCGCGCCTGCTCTTCTTGTCACCATTGCCCCCACCGCACAGGCATAAATCACCGCCTTACGCGCTAAATCGGCATTTTCCTCGATTTTATCGCCTACAAGACTGGCACGAGCCAAAAAACCCGCCACAAAGCCATCCCCCGCCCCGGTTGTATCCACCACCTCCCCAGGAAAAGCCTCGACATTGCCGCTATTTTCGCCTAAATGATATTTACAACCTTTTGCGCCGCCAGTAACCAGAATTGCCCCTAAATTGGGGTATTTTGACGATATTTCTCTGGGGGTATCAGTGCCAAATAACCATGATGCTTCTTCCTCGCTACATTTGAGCAAATCGGCCTGGGCAATAAAATCTCGAATGATATCAGGGGCAGCCTCAAGATTAGGCCAAAAAACCGGTCGCCAGTTGATATCGATCAATACTTTCACCGCGTCAATTTTAGCCAATTCGAGGGCGCGTTGCATTGCCCGGCGGGAAAGGGGATAGGCTAACCCTAGGGTTCCCATCACTAGATAATCGGCATTTTTAAACAGATTTTCGGGCAATAGGTCAGCATTAAGGGCAGTATCAGCAAAATACGTCGTTTTTCTGCCGCCAAAACCCGCAAAATGTCTGTCTCCCCCAGCATCGCGGGTGACATAAACTTGTCGGGTGGGTAGGGTGGCATGATACTGTACACCAGTGGTATCGACTCCAAGAGCGTCTAGCAAGGCGATTAACTGTTCTCCGGGTTGATCTTTGCCCACACAACCGATAAAAGCCGAATTTATGCCCAATTTTCGCAATCCACAGGCCACGTTTGCCGGCGCACCCCCGGCGTAGGTTGTCCAAGAAGTTACTTGCTCTATAGCGCGATCGCTTTGATCGGCAATTAGATCATAGAGGATTTCCCCTAAACAAATGACAGACACCGGCGAAGATCTTTGATTGTTAAGCATTGCTATGGGGTGTGGGAAACTTTTTTCAGTGTTGCCAAAGGCACGGCGTAGCCGTCCAGTAAACAGTAAACAGTAATCAGTAATCAGTGAGGTTCTTCGTTACTTGGTATGGTTCGATCAGGTGGCATAAATCGACTAAATCCTTATTTGACAAGAGACTTAATTGATTAGTTCGTTCTAGAGCGAAAACAATTGACAAAAATGGACAAATGTCTTTCTCTGTAAGAGTTTCATCCCTTATAACCCTGTCCGTTGCATCACACAAACCGAAGAACCATCAGGGTGAACTGAAAACTCTCATCTGATTACTGATCACTGATCACTGATCACTGATTAATGACTTGTCAAGAAATCACGATAAATCAGCTAGAGATTATCTGAGGCATTGAGTATAATTAGACACATAGATTAGGGGAAATTGCTCGTAGATTAGCCCGATCGAGCGTGGATCCTCTTTCTCGGAAAAATATCTTCTCCTATTTTTTAGTCTTAGACTAAGGAAATATCATGATTGATTGTAGTCAGATTCAGTTTGACGAGGATAAAAGCAAGATAGATCTATTGCAACTACGAGAATTATTTAATTTAACCGCATTTTGGGCAATAGATCGCCGTTTAGAAGATTTAGAAACCGCAATTGACTATAGTGATCCGGTGGTGACGGTGTGGAATGAGCGGCAATTAATTGGTTTTGCTCGGGCCACTTCCGACGGCATTTATCGGGCAACTATTTGGGATGTGATTGTTCATCCCGATTATCAGGGAGCCGGTTTAGGACGTAAATTAGTAGAAACAGTTTTGGCCCATCCCCGAATAAATCGGGTGGAAAGAGTCTATTTGATGACTACTAATCAAGAAAATTTTTACCAGCGCATTGGTTTCCAAAGCAACGCCACCACGACGATGGTATTATTTAATCGTTATCCCGAGGAGTTTTCCTATCCGGCGATCGAGGTAAAGAAAAAACGATCCGTGTGAGCTTGTCCTGACTATTGTTATCGATTTGATCTAAGCTCATTTCCCCCCCCGATACTTCGATAATGCCTTTCGCTAACTGGAATTTAAGACCGGGAGAAAGACCGATAACTTGAGTAAATTGTTTTACTTCTTCTGGCTTTGATTCTAAACTCAAAGGGGAAATTTCTGGCATTTGCCAAAGAGAGATTTCCCCGGGAAATTCTAGGACAATAGTGACTTTTTTCTCGTCAAGAGCGCTTACGGATATACAAATAGAGCCACTCGCTAAGTTGGTGATCGCTGCATCAACAAGAAGGACAAGAGCGGAGGATAAACGTTGATAATCGGCAATAATAGCAATATCATCGGTTAAAGGGCTAAATTTAAGCTGAATATTGCGATTAGCTGCTTGTAAATAGGTTAAACTTGCCCAATCTTGCCAGAGTTTAGTTAAAGAAAAAATTTCTTGATCGAGAGGTATAGTACAAGACTCTAGTTTGGAGAGATTAATCATCTCATCGAGCATTGCCATCAGTTTACGGCCCGCCAGTTGCCCCTGGGCGATAAATTCCCTTTCTTCGGCCGGACTTTCGCAAAGATCGGCGAGAATCATTTGATGGATACTGATCATACTGCTCAATGGCGATCGCAATTCGTGGGCAACCCGTGCCAAAAAACTGCTTTTGAGGTGATTAATTGCCACAGCCATGTGATAAGCGAGGCGAGTTTGCTGTAATTCCCGTTTTAAAGCGTCAATATCGTCCATATTTACAGAAAAACTGCCCCTTGTCGTAAGATATCCCATCTTTGACATTGCCAACGTGCGACGGTGGAGGGTTGTCCACTATTGATTATTCCCCATGCTTGCCTTTCTGTGGGTGCTAACACCGTCACCGAGGGAAAAGTAGTCATAATCGCTTCAGGAGTTAATAAAGGCTCTTGTCCTGACAGATTAGCACTTGTGGTCGCTAAAACACCAGTTCGACCGAGAATTTCTCTTGCGATCGCATGAGCGGGAACTCGGATCCCAATCGTGCTAGGATCCTTAGGGTTAAGAACTTTTGGTACTTTTTCAGAAGCAGGTAAAACCAAAGTTAGGGAGCCGGGCCAGTATTTTTCGGTCATTTGCCGCCAAATTTCCCTTTCTTCCTGATTTCCCTTGACATAATCCCATAGATCTGCTGCTGAGGCCGCCATAAGAATTAAAGGTTTATCAAAAGTCCTTTTTTTAGCGGCAAAAACTAAGGCAGCATAGGGGGGAGAAACTGCTAAAGCGGGAACTGTATCCGTGGGAAAAGAAACCACTTGACCACTTAGGGCTGCGTGAACAATTTCGTTAAGAGAAGCAGTAGGCATTGAGAATTGATCATTTTTGGGGACTAATTTAGCCTAAGACTTTTTGGTACAATTTTAAAGGGCAAGCAGTGGATCAAGATTAATTTTACTAACAGTTGCTCCTAGTATCTCTTGTCAAAAATGGTCAACTTCTTAACCTTTCAGAATCAGAAAACGATCACACCGTCCCATTAACCGTTGGTTGACTCCCTGGCAGCTAAACTGTCAGTCTAACGGTTGAACTCACCACCGTGAGTGATTTGTTAGTTGGCTATATTTTTCCACCGCTTCTCAAAAAATCAAGAAACTGTTTAGCTTCATTTTCAGTAAGTTGATAGCGGGAAACTTTGCCAAATTTTTCTTTTAAATATTCCTTTCCTTGTTCTCTACTCCAAGATAATCTCTCCATTTCCGTAGCGATGAGTTGAATTTCTGGCAAAAGTTCAACCACTCCCGCAATCAAACGATAGCATGATAGGGGAAGATTGGCATCGGGCTGCCAGGGCTGTCCGAGACTGAGGCAGATTAAACAGTGAGGGTTTATTTCTTCCTCTCGATCGAGTTTCTCTAGAATTATCGGATCGGTGATGCTAAGATCAAAATCGGCGAAATCATACTGAGCATCGGCAATAATCCCCCGCCATTTCCCCCTGCTGTTTTTAAGGCAGCAGAATGATTTTACCTCAATCAATTGGAGAGTGCGTACTGGAGCTTGGGATTTCAGATATTCATAAGGTATCGACTTTCCGTAATCGGGATATAATAAATCGCCCTCGCAAAACTGTAAAAGATTGGCTACCTCTGCTTTGCCAATAATTGCCCAAGGTAAGTTTTTATAGCCAATATTCTCAATCTCATGGCCAGATTTTCTCTCGCTGTCGATAGGAATACTGAGGATATCCAAAATACTAATTTCCCCAGTCTGAATACAATTATTATCTAGAGGGATTCTGCCGTCTTCTAACTCGGAAATTGGTCTGAACCACTGACCCGATTCTCGGTCTATCCCCGCAATACATCTTCCCTGATGCTTGTAAGAATTAGCTAGACAAATTATCTCCATATAGCTACAGATGAATAATTTCTATATTATTAAAATGGGACTGAAGATATTCTGCGGCAAGTCGCCGGTGGCAAAAGTGAGGTTTGTCTTCGCTACAAAGAAAACAGGAATTCTGTAAGCTATCCGGTTTGAGCGTTGATTCAATATGTCTTTGATGCAGAATCTCAAGGTATTTTTTAGAGTAATCTTCCCACGATATTTGTTTCTTTTTGTAGGCATCTAAAATTTCTTGAGTGGGTGCAAGCGATAGTTCATGGGAGTAATCGATGCCGCCAATCTCAGAGAGAAAGTACTTTAAGTCGTTTTGTTTGGCAAAGCCGGATAACTGGGAGGTATTATGCAAGCGAGTATCGATGATTTTAGTAACGCCCGCTTTTCTTAGGCCCTCAAAAAAACTAGAGGCAGATTTTCGGGTAAACCCGATGGTGAAAAGTTTAATCATGATCTTTCTCCACATAGGCTATGCGATCGCCCTGCAGCTGATAGGCTTGACTAATTCTCTCGCTTCGTGGCAACTGAGGTTGACTGACTGTAGGGAAAAGAGATAGTTGTATATTCTCCTGTTTGTCTTGCAAGTCATGAATTTGCAAGAGTCGTTCTTCGAGATTTTCCTGGTACTCCAAGTCACCGTTGCTGTGAATGTGGGCAATTTCAAGGTTAAAAGACAGGAGATGCCGGCACACCAGAATGGCTCTATGGCAAGTGATCGGGTCTTTCTCGGCACACATCAGGGCAATGCGATGATTTTGCGCTCCTTTGATGATGCGCTTCAGTCCCTGTTGGAATGAGTCAAGGACGGCAATTTTTTCGTAAAGGGCCCTGCCTTCCACATAACAGCTACTATCTGCGGGCCGCGCCCCTAACTCCGCCCCTAAAAAAACATAGCGAATCTCTGCTGTGGGTAGGTAGGACTGGAGGGCTTGTTTGTTGAAGTGGGGAAGATAGCGGCTGTAAGGAGCAGAACGCACATCTGCTAAAGCATTGATGTTATGAATGGAGAGGAGTTCGAGGAACTTTTCTGGGGTGTGGTTAGAATGCCCGATCGTAAATATAGCCAGCATTGTATCTAACTTGATAGTTTAGTAACCTACCTTATTATATCTCAGTACCTCTGGGGTCATCGAGTCAGATAACTGTTAGTTTACCCTCCTGGGTTAGCCACAGCCCGGAATTTGACACTCCCGTCGCTAAAAGCGAGGGATTCTTGGTTCATCGAGTTTCCTTAATCTGGCAGGACGTATCCAACCAAACCAGAGGGAATCTCTCCCCAAGCGTATTAGTTTCGGTATGCCCTACCGTACTTAGTCCCTTTTTGAGAATATTGATAGCGGCGTTAATATCTCTATCTTCTACATAGCCACAGTCAGGACAAATATGGGTTCTTGTAGATAGAGATTTAGGGACTTTTTGACCACAATTAGAGCAATTTTGACTCGTGTTATGGGGGGCTACTGCTACTGTAGCCTTACCATATTTAAAACCAAAATATTCTAACCATTGCCGAAAAGTTGACCAAGCCACATCATTGATAGATTTAGCTAGTCTAGAGTTTTTTACCATGCCTTGAATATTTAAGTTTTCGTAAGCGATGAAATCGTTAGATTTAATGACGCGCAATGCCTCTTTTTCGACAAAGCCTTTACGTTGCCTACTTACTCTTAAATGCTTTCTAGCATATCTCTTTCTAGCTTTTTGGTAGTTGTTTGATTGGGGTTGACCTTTTATAAACTTTTTAGATTTCTTCCGATTCAGTCGGTTTAATCTTTTTTCTGCCTTACGATAGTATTGCGGTATCTCTACCGTTTCCCCATCACTGTTAGCGTAGAAAACTTTTAAACCTACATCCAATCCCACACATTTCTTTGTTGGTTCTAGGGGTTTAGCGTATTCCCGAATATCAACGCTAAGACAGAATTGGACATAATAACCATCTGCTCGTTTAACAATCCTAACTCGTTTAATTTGGTCAATAGGGTAAAAGTTTAGGTCTCTAGTTCCTTTCAGTTTAACCGTCCCAATATTTTTCTTATCTGTGAAAGTAATTTTCTTTCTATCCTCTGATAATTTCCATCCGGAGTTTTTATATTCCACAGAACGATTATTTTTCTGAAACTTGGGATAACCTTTTTTACCTTTAACCTTTTTCTTACAATTGTCATAGAAACGAGCAATAGCTGACCAAGCTCGTTCTGCCGATGCTTGTCTAGCAGTAGAATTTAGAGTATCGACAAACTTGAACTGTTTGGCGAGAACCGCACAATATTTATTGAGAGAATATTTATCGATTTTGTCTTCTCTCTTGGCATCCATCCAAAGCCTTAAAGCCTTATTACGGATGAATTGTACTGTACGAATAGCTTCATCAATGGCAGAACACTGACTTGGTTTAACCACGGCTTTCATTTCTAAGACAATCATTGTTTATCGACCTCAAACAACTTATTTTATTTTAACCTGTAGAGCATCGGATTGTCAAGATTTTAGTTGACATTGAGCTTGTCGAAATGTGGACACTGAGCTTTTACATCGAAGCTCTTACATTGAGCCTTTACATTTACATTGAGCCTTTACATCGAAGCCCCTCGAAATGTGTCGAAATGTGTCGAAATGTCGTGCTTCGTGTCACTGAGCCTTTACATTGAGCCTTTACATCGAAGCCCCTCGAAATGTCGTGCTTCGCTGTTTTATACTGGTCGGGGTTTCATCCCGTCGCTAAAAGCGAGGGTCTTTACCCCGACATTCAAGATAAAATTCAAACTTAGGTATAATTTAGCTATCTCCAACCAATGAGCGATGATTAATTATGAACGAGCCTGATACTTTTGCTAATCTCCAACAATTAGAATATATTTCCTACCTAGATGCCACGGGTAATATCTCTGCTGATTTACAGGGAAAAATCGGGGTTTATGCCATTTTTAATCGAGAGCAAGTCCTAGAGTTTGTCGGCTATTCTCGTGATATTTATCTCAGTTTAAAACAACATCTTGCCCGACAGCCCCAAGCTTGTTATTGGCTAAAAATACAGGTGATCGAGCGTCCTAATCGGACTATTCTCGAAGCGATTAAACAAGCTTGGCTAAGAGAAAGTCAGGCAGTAATCGGCAATGAAAAACTCTGGACAGAACCAATTGATGCTAAATTGGCCATGACTGAGACAGAAAAAGAAATTTATCAAAATGCTGATGAATTAGGGAAAATGAAGTTATTAAAACAGGTATCCAGACGAGTAGAAAACGATATTTTATCAACCCTAGAAAAACGGGGAGTACAGATGGAAATTCGTTTTAATCCCAAGTTAAAAGAACAGGGTTTGCTCGATTTAAAGTAAAAATTCCTAGGAGCGATCGATTCTCCAGACAAACCGCTATGATAGTATATCGCCCCATCCCGACACCAATGGAACAGCGATGACCAATCAAGACTGGCCAAACCTACTGCAGCAACTACTCGATCGAAAATCCCTTTCCCTTAACCAAGCTGAAGAATTAATGACCGGATGGTTAAACGGCCAGATTCCAGAAGTTTTATCGGGGGCGATTTTAGCGGCTTTGCAAGCAAAAGGAGTCTCAGCTGCCGAATTAGCGGGAATGGCCACAGTTTTACGAGAACAATCTCGCTTAGAAGACCCTAAACCCCATACTAATCCCGTTATCGATACCTGTGGCACCGGCGGTGACGGGGCCTCAACCTTTAATATTTCCACTGCTGTGGCTTTTGTGGCGGCCGCTGGGGGTGTAAAAGTGGCTAAACACGGCAATCGCTCTGCCTCCAGCAAGGTCGGTTCGGCCGATGTTCTAGAATATCTTGGGGTTAATTTAAGCGCCCCTAGCGAGAAAGTAGCGGCGGCCTTAGATGGGGTGGGAGTGACCTTTCTTTTTGCCCCCGGTTGGCATCCGGCCCTGAAAAGTGTGGCTAATCTCCGCAAAACCCTGAAAGTTCGCACGGTTTTTAATCTTCTGGGTCCTCTAGTTAATCCTCTCCGTCCCACAGGTCAAGTTATTGGGGTTTATGACCAGCAATTTCTCACCCCCATGGCCACAGCTTTAGCACAAATGGGAACCCCAAGGGCGATTATTGTTCACGGCCGGGAAAAACTCGACGAGGTGGGGTTAGGAGATCTGACCGATATGGCTTTATTAAATAATGGCGAGGTGATTTCTGGGGCGATCGATCCCTTGTCAATTTCTATCCCTAGAGCCAGTTTAAATGCCCTTAAAGGCGGGGAAGTGCCAGAAAATGCCGAAATTCTCAAAAATGTCCTGCAAGGCGGGGGAACGCCCGCTCAACGGGATGCTGTGGCGATTAATGCCTCTCTTGCCCTACAGGTGGCAGAAAAGGTCACTTTTGGCGATCATGCTGCTGGTTTCGCCCTCGCTCGCGACATTTTAGCCAGTGGGTTAGCTTGGCAAAAATTAGAGGATTTGGTTAAGTTTCTCGCCTAGGAAAATTCAAAGGAGACAGAAAGCAGAAGGCGGTCGGCAGAAGGCAGGAGATTATTTTTATTTATTCTCCTCGCTCCCATCTCCCCACACCCCACACCCCACACCCCACTTCCCCACCTCAATGCACTTACTGCATGATATAAATGCCTAAAGACGATGGTTAAAGGATTTCTGTTACAAACAATACAAAATTATCCAAGTTAAAAAGAATTAAATAACAAATAGAGACTAGGTAAATTACTAAATTTTTGCTAATGACGACAGTATTTTACAGAATACTTATTGTTAAATCCCGATTTCTTCATTTCTAACCCGCACCAACTAGAACAATTACACCCACAAACCAGAAGGAGATAGATTCGTGGTACAAGCACCTGAAAAAGATGGAACAACTCTCAATAAATTCGAGAAATTTAAAGCTGAAAAAGACGGACTAGCCATTAAAGATGAACTAGATCATTTTGCCCAAATCGGTTGGGAAGCAATGGATAAAACCGATTTAGAATATCGCTTAAAATGGGTAGGGGTTTTTTATCGTCCTGTCACCCCGGGCAAATTTATGATGCGTTTGCGGGTTCCTAACGGCATTATTAGCAGTGAGCAAATGCGCGTTTTAGGGGAAATTGTGCAGCGTTACGGCGATGATGGCAATGCCGACATTACTACTCGTCAAAACCTACAATTACGCGGTATTCGTATCGAAGATATTCCTGATATTTTCCAACGACTAAAATCCGTGGGTATGACTTCGGTACAATCGGGCATGGATAATGTCAGAAATATTACCGGTTCACCCATGGCGGGACTAGACGCAGATGAATTAATTGACACCAGGGAATTAGTCCAAAAAGTCCAAGATATGATTACCAACTACGGTCAAGGTAATTATCAATTTACCAATCTGCCCCGCAAATTTAATATTGCCATCGAAGGGGGCCGGGATAACTCTGTTCATGCGGAAATTAACGATATTGCCTTTGTTCCTGCCTATAAAGAGGGAGAATTAGGCTTTAATGTCGTAGTAGGTGGCTTTTTCTCGGCTAAACGCTGTGAAGCGGCAATTCCCATGAATGTTTGGGTGAGACCGAATCAGGAAGTGGTGGATTTATGCCGAGGAATTTTAGAAGTTTACCGCGATAACGGATTACGCGCCAATCGTCAAAAATCCCGCTTAATGTGGTTAATTGATGAGTGGGGAATCGAGGAATTCCGCACGCGGGTGGCCAATCACTTAGGTTATCCCTTGGCAACGGCAGCGGAAAAAGACGCTATTGACTGGGAAAAACGGGATCATTTGGGAGTTTTTCCGCAAAAACAGGAGGGATTGAGCTATATCGGTCTTTGTGTTCCCGTTGGTCGTCTATTTGCCGATGATATGTTCGATTTGGCCCGGATTGCCGAAGTGTATGGCAGCGGAGAATTGCGTTTAACTGTGGAACAAAACGTGATTATTCCCAATATAGCGGCTGAAAATATGCCGACTCTTTTAACCGAGCCTTTACTGGCTAAGTTTACCCCCAATCCCACTCCTTTACAACGAGCGCTCGTTTCCTGTACGGGGGCGCAATTCTGCAATTTTGCCCTGATTGAAACCAAAAATAAGGCTGTGGACTTGATTAGTCAGTTAGATGCCGAATTAAATATCCCCCGGGGTGTGCGGATCCATTGGACTGGTTGCCCTAACTCCTGCGGACAACCCCAAGTGGCCGATATCGGTTTGATGGGGACAAAAGCACGCAAAGACGGCAAAACCGTGGAAGGAGTTGACCTCTACATGGGGGGTAAAGTGGGTAAAGATGCTCACCTGGGCAGCTGTGTACAAAAAGGGATTCCCTGTGAAGACTTAAAATCGCTGTTAACCTCTATCCTCATCGAACAATTTGGGGCGACACCGAAGGGTTAATTAAGTAGGGTTTGCTGAAAAAGTTTTTCCTGGGGGCAGGGTGTGGGGTGTAGGGTTTTACCCATTTTGAGGGGGTCAATTACCTAATTTTCAGGGAAAAAGTCCCTGAGTTCTCCCCCCGCTCACTCCCAGAGCCGGTACTTTTTGATTGACAAAAAGTCTAAAAGTCTTACCAAACAAGGTTTTTAGATTTATTCAGCCAACCCTACTTCGCTTCAAATTGAGCTTGTTTGCGAAGTAATTCCCCGATGGTTAAATTGGGTTGAGGTCGGCCATTAAAAACCGTTCCCACCTCAAATTTTTGCAACTGTACCCGTGCCAAATGATAGGCCTCATCCGGTAGGGGAATATAACCAATACTATCTAATAAATTGGGAACTCGATCGAGATAATGTTCGACAAATCTCTCTAAAGCGGGATTCTCTTGGGCTTTTTGGGCATTAACATAAATAAACAATGGACGAGATAAAGGCTGATATTTACTATCCTCTACATTGCTGCGAGTTGGTTCAATACCGTTAACTTTCAAAGCTTTTAATTTATCCCGATTTTGTTCATAGTAAGCATGGCCAAAATAGCCTAATGCGTTGGGATCTTGACTGACGGCATTAACTAAAGCTTGGTCATCTTCACTAAAGTTAAAATCCCCACGACTGGCATCTTTGCCGTTAATTACCTCACTAAAAAAATCGTAGGTTCCAGAGTCTTTACCTGGCCCATGAAGGGTAATCGGTTGGTCGGGCCAAGCGGGATTAATTTGATTCCAACGTTTGATTTTATTCTCGGCTGCTGGTTCCCAAATAGTTCTTAATTCTGTGGTGGAAATATCATCAACCCAGTTATTTTGGGGATTGACTACCACGGTTAAAGCATCAAAAGCGATCGGTAGTTCGATAAATCTTACCTTATTAGCATCACATTCTTTTAATTCTTCCACAGAAATTGGCCGAGAAGCATTATTAATATCCGTTTCTCCCGCACAAAATTTTCTAAAACCACCGCCGGTTCCTGAAATATTAGCGTCAACTTTAACATCAGCTAAAGCTTTGTTAGGGGTATTAGCTTTAAAATCTTCGATAACTTTATCGGTAATTGGTGCTACGGTACTCGAACCATCAATTTTAATTGGTTTTAGGTCTTGAGGATTAATATTGGCACAAGCGGGGAAAAGTAGAGCAGTGCCTAGGATGGTTGCGACTACTTTGGTCGGACGAGATAGCTGAGTAAAAATTTCTAGCATAGGTGTCAACAAGGAGAAAGTAAAAACGGGTATTGGGGAGACTTTTCAGTTATCAGTAAACAGTAATCAGTAATCAGTGAGGGATTTGGGTGTTGGGTGTTGGGGAATTTTTTGCTGTAATCGGTAATCGGTGAACTGAAAACTCACATCTGATAACTGGTAACTGATAACTGATCACTGATTCAAGGCTGAGGGATGATGGCTAAAAACCTTAATCTTTTCTTTGTTGTTTTTACGTCACTATAATGGTAGGGAAAGAGAAAACCCCTATCTAGACGGGAAAAGTTAGCGGCTTTACCCGCGACTTAAAACTAATGTTTAGTCAAAATAAATGGTAAAAGAAGTTGAGATTTTTGTCTAGTTATCGAGAAAACTTTTCTTGACAATACATTACGTTCTTTTATTCACTTCTTAACCTATTCTTTACCAAGCCGTGGTAAATTTTAGCGTAAGATTTAATGCAGTTTACGGATCAAAATTAATCCTATGCTCAACAAAAACAGAACCCATTTACTAACAGCCCTATCCCTAGCCACTTTAACAGCGACTTTAACCGCTTGTGGTGGCAACGATACGGCAGGAACTAGCAAAGAAGGAGACAATAGAATCGCCCAGGTTCCCCTAAAGGGAGAAGTCGCCCTCAATGGTGCGGGCGCTTCTTTTCCTGCGCCCCTATATCAAAACTGGTTTGTCACCATTAATCAACTATTTTCTAAACTGCTAATTAACTATCAATCTACCGGTAGCGGGGCGGGAGTCGAACAATTTATCCAAGGTACGATCGATTTTGGCGCTTCTGATGTCGCCATGAGTGACGAGGATATGGCCAGAGTTAGCCGAGGGGTTTTACTGCTACCGATGACGGCGGGAAGCATCGTTATGGCTTATAATTTGCCCGGAGTAGAAGGGCTGAAACTAAGTAGGGAAGCATATATAGGCATCTTTTTAGGCACGATTACCCGTTGGAACGATGCCAAAATCGCCGCCGATAACCCCGATTTAAAACTACCCGATGAAGAAATTACCGTAGTTCACCGGGCAGACGGTAGCGGAACAACCGGAGTTTTTACCAAGTTTTTAAGCGCCGTTAGTCCCGAATGGAAAAAAAGCATCGGTGACGGAAAAGCCGTACAATGGCCGACCAAAAAAGGTAAATTTCTCGGCGGTAGAGGCAATGAGGGTGTAACTGCCCTAATTCAACAAAATCAAGGCTCGATCGGTTATATTGAGTACGGTTTCGCTAAAAATAATAACCTGCCTATGGCCGCCCTGCAAAATCAGGCGGGTAAATTTGTCATTCCCGATGAAACCAACGCCGCTGCTACCCTCGCTAACGTTGAACTGCCTGAAAATTTACGCGCTTTTATTGTCGATCCGCCGGGGGAAAATTCCTATCCCATTGTCACCTATACCTGGATGTTGGTTTACAAAAAATACAACGATCCCCAAAAAGCTTTAGCAATGGAGGCGATGATTGAATTTGGACTTAACCAAGGACAAGAACAAGCAGCTCCCCTTGGTTATATTCCCCTACCGAAAAACGTCCGGGAACGAGTAGCCGCCGCTGCCGATGTCATCTATCCTGATTACACGATCAAGGTGGATTAGTCGCCGAAAAAATGTATTCAAAGTTACAATAGTGTAGAAAGGCCAATTTCGACCTTAGCTACCGCAAACTAGCTGGATTTAAACCCTAATCATGAGTGCGCCCACAGTTTCGCCCGACTCAACTTTTAAAGAACGTCCAGAATCGGAAAAAATCCTCGATAAAGGCTTTGTTGGATTAACCACCGCCTTTGCCATCGCTATTGGGGTAATTTTGCTCCTCATTGCCCTAGTTATTTTTATTCGGGCCTTACCAGCGATTCAAACCTTTGGTCTGGGATTTTTGACCAGTAGCGCTTGGAATCCCGTGCGCGGTCGGGAAGAATTCGGAGTTCTGCCGGTTATCTACGGAACTCTCGTTAGTTCTCTAATTGCCCTCCTGATTGCTGTTCCTCTCGGTATCGGTTCAGCGATTTTTTTAAGCGAAGATTTTATTCCCTTGAATGCGCGGACAATTTTGGTTTTTCTCGTACAACTTTTGGCCGCTATTCCCAGTGTTGTTTACGGATTATGGGGTATCTTTGTATTGATTCCTATCCTCAGACCCCTTGGTAGCTGGTTAAATGCTAATTTTAGTTGGATTCCTCTGTTTAGTACTCCTTTAGGGGGTCCTGGAATGTTACCGGCGGGGGTTATTTTAGCAATTATGATCCTGCCGATTATTATCGCTATCTCTCGCGACTCTTTGGCCGCTTTACCGCCGGATTTGCGGCAAGCTTCCCTCGGTTTGGGGGCCACCCGTTGGGAAACGATTTTTCGAGTCTTAATTCCTGCCGCTTTTTCCGGGATTGTCGGGGGGATTATGTTAGCTTTAGGGCGTGCTTTAGGGGAAACCATGGCAGTAACGATGATTATCGGCAATTCTAACCGCATTAGTGCCTCTATTCTCGCCCCCGCTAACACGATCGCTTCCTTATTGGCCAACCAATTCGCCGAAGCATCGGGAATGCAAGTATCGGCACTCATGTATGCGGGTTTTGTTCTCTTGGTTTTGACCCTAGTAGTCAATATCTTCGCAGAATTAATCGTTAATCGCGTTAAAGCTAAGTATTAAGCCATCGGTCGTCAGTTATCAGTTTTGAGTTTTAAGTTTTGAGTATTAAGTGATCATCATCAAATGGCAGTTTACTGCTGTCTTTTCACTGTTTACTAATCACTGTTTACTAATCACTGATAACTGATTACTGTTCACTGATAACTGATAACTGATAACTGATAACTGACATGGATAGTGCGAATTTAGGCAATAATCTCAAAAAGAAACCGAGTAGTCCTCGAGCGCTATTGGGGACAATTATGACCGTTCTCTCGGCTTTATGTTTAGCTGTTACTGTGATTCCCCTCTTTGCCGTCCTAGGCTTTGTTTTTGTGCAAGGGGTGGGTCGTTTAAACGCTAATCTCTTTACTAAATTACCGCCACCGCCGGGGTTAGGAGGAGGAGGCATCGCTAACGCCATTTTAGGGACAATTATCGTCGTTGCCCTCGCTACAGCGATCGCAGTTCCCATCGGCGTTTTAGCGGCGGTTTATCTCTCGGAATTTAGCGGTGATAACAAACTTGCCCAGGGTGTGCGCTTTGCTACCAACGTTTTAGCGGGTGTCCCTTCGATTATTGTCGGGGTTTTCGCCTACGGTTTGTTAGTTGCGCCCTTATTTGGCGAAGGAACAGCCCTTTTAGGTTTTTCTGCCCTGGCCGGTTCGATCGGTTTAGCGGTGTTAATGTTACCGACTATTATTAGAACCACCGATGAGGCTTTAAAAATCGTTCCCCAAGACATCCGCTGGGCGGCCATGGGTTTGGGGGCCTATAACTACCAAACCGTCCTAAAAATCGTCCTTCCTGCGGCAGTTCCCGCTATTTTGACCGGTGTGACCTTAGCAATTGCTAGGGCTGCTGGGGAAACCGCCTCCTTAATTTTTACGGCATTATTCTCTAACTTTTGGCCTCGGGGTGTCTTTGAACCGATTGCCACCCTTTCGGTCCTAGTTTTCAACTTTGCTACTGCCCCTTTTGCCCCTCAACAGCAATTAGCTTGGGCCGGTGCTTTAATTCTGGTGCTTTTGGTGTTGATAACTAACATTTTATCCCGTTTAGCCACGCGCCAGAAAACCTATTAAGTCAAGTAAAAAGAACGTAGGTTGGGTTGAAGCATGAAACCCAACGCCCGCATAGTTTACGCTACCGCTAACCCATCCTACAAATAATTGTGACTCCCTACTTAAGTCAGGGAAAAAGTGAAAAGCAAAAAAGGGATATTTAAGTAAAAATCTACCTATCTTTCTGATTCCTCAATTAGCCAAATTCAAGGTAAATAATTTATGCTAACTAACTCTAACCCCCATTCTACAGGAACCGTTTTAAAGGTCGATAAGGCTGATATATACTATGGTAATTATCGAGCAGTACGAGATGTTTCCATCGATATTCCCAAAAATAGAGTCACCGCTTTTATCGGACCCTCTGGCTGCGGAAAAAGTACCATTCTCAGGTGTTTTAATCGTCTCAATGATTTAATTCACGGTTTTCGTATTGACGGCAAAGTTTTTTATCATAACCAGGATATTTACTCTCAAGAGGTGGATCCTGTCGAAGTCAGAAAATGTATCGGTATGGTGTTCCAGCGCCCTAATCCTTTTCCCAAATCCATCTATGATAATGTGGTTTACGGAGCGCGATTAAATGGTTATAAAGGCGATTTAGATGAATTAGTAGAAACTTCCTTGCGTCGAGCAGCTCTCTGGGAAGAAGTAAAAGATAAACTGAAAGAAAGCGGTTTTTCCCTATCGGGGGGACAACAACAAAGATTATGTATTGCTCGCACTATTGCCGCTCAACCAGAAGTATTATTAATGGATGAACCCTGTTCGGCACTCGATCCAATTTCAACTTTAAAGGTTGAGGAATTAATGCACGAGTTAAAAGAACGTTATACAATTATTATTGTTACTCACAATATGCAACAAGCTACTAGAGTAGCGGATTTAACGGCTTTTTATAACGCTGAACCCACCGATAAAGGTGGTAAAATTGGCTATTTAGTCGAGTTTGATCATACGAACAAAATCTTCGGTGATCCTCAAGAACAAGCAACTAAAGATTATGTTAGTGGACGTTTTGGCTAAATCAGTTATCAGTTATCAGTTATCAGTTATCAGTTATCAGTTATCAGTTATCAGTTATCAGTTATCAGTTATCAGTTATCAGTTATCAGTTATCAGTTATCAGTTATCAGTAGTTATCAGTTATCAGTTATCAGCTTTTTTCTTCCCTCTCCCCCTCTCCCTTTTCCCTTTTACCCAATACCTATTCCTTTAAAGATTATGTATAGTACTGATGTTGTCACCGATGCGGTTTTGAGAACCAAAAACTTAAATGTTTACTACGGTTCTAATCTCGCTGTTCGTGATGTTAACCTTGATATTCCTGAGAAAAAAGCGATCGCTTTTATTGGTCCCTCTGGCTGCGGAAAAAGTACGGTTTTGCGATGTTTTAATCGTATGAATGATCTGGTTAAAAGTGCCAAAATTGAGGGAAAAGTTACCTTTCGCGGCCAAGATATTTATGGTAATTCCGTTAATCCTATCGGGTTACGCAGTCGCATCGGTATGGTTTTTCAGAAACCGAATCCTTTCCCTAAATCTATCTATGAAAATATCGCTTTTGGGGCGCGTTTAAATGGTTACACTGGTGATATGGATCAATTAGTAGAGGAATCTTTAAAAAAAGCCGTTCTCTGGGATGATGTTAAAGATAAACTCAAAGAAAGTGGTTTAGCTTTATCAGGGGGACAACAACAAAGGTTATGTATTGCTCGCGCTATTGCGGTTAAACCAGAAGTTGTTTTAATGGATGAACCCTGTGCGGCACTCGATCCAATTTCTACCCTAAAAATTGAGGAGTTAATTCACGAATTAAAAACCCAATATACTATAGTTATTGTCACCCACAATATGCAACAAGCGTCGCGGGTTTCTGATTTAACGGCTTTTTATAATGCTGAACCGACACCAAAAGGCGGTAAAGTGGGTTATTTAGTGGAATATGATCGCACCGAGGTTATCTTTCAAAATCCCGCTCAAGAGTCCACTAGAGATTATGTTAGCGGTCGTTTTGGTTAAAGTATTAATAATTAATCGTTATTCATGACTCCAGGATAGATTAATTTTTTCCATCTGGAATGATTGAAAAACGATTAACTTAACTGATTGCGAAAAACTTTGGCACTAATAGTTAAAAGTATTACAGAGAAACCAATCGGAGCCAATAAACGAATAGCAACACCAAAGATAAAAAGAGTCATCAGGACGGAGAGAATTAGTTTCATAAAATTGCCCGATTACTGATAAACTTTTAGGCAGTTTTAGGGAACTTCTCGCCCTCTTTCCCTGTCTAAGTCCAAGGCAGTAGCGAGGGTAATATAATCTAATTGTGCTGGTATTTTTCCCCGTTGTTGACCTTCTTCTCTACCTTCTTTTATTGCTTCTTGATAGAGTTTAGTTTGTTTGAGATGGCTAAGACTAAATAGGGTTTCAAAAATAAGCTTACTAACATTAAGCACCCCCACAGTAATGCCAAGAATTCATCGCTTTAAAATACTGTTGAGTTCTATAGTTTAACACACTGTAAATTTTACCTCGTTGATCACCCGGCGGACAATCATCTGGCACTTGAGTTAAACAGAGTTTTACTTTATCGCCGGGTAAAGCTGTTTTTAAAGCTGGAACTTCATCAATTTTCACATAGAAAAACAGAACAACTCCGTTGGTTAGAACCACAACTGCTTCTGCATCAGGGTCGTCATCAAATCTGGTGGTTATTTCTTGGATAAAAGTGTTGGAACAATCATTAATACGAGTGGGGGGTGGTGCGGCAAGAACCCTAGCAGTAATAAGTAAACATAATAAAGTAAATCTAATAGTTTGTTGAAGATTTTTCATAACAAAATTTTCTAGATAAAATTAAACTCAAACTCAAACCTTTTCTGTTATTATGGGAATAGGGCTAATTTTGCAATCGCTTATGTTCTGCCTATGGCAAGGATTTTGTCCTTGAGTTGCTAACAGTTTCTCGACCGTCAGGCATAATAATCCTTATGTTCCATTAAACTGTTGATCGGTGGTCGTTACGGCTTGGATTTCTAACATTAACCCATTCTACAACCCTTAATGAGAACAGTTGTGATTGATCCCCTATAATTAAAATAGTCCCTTAACGACTACTATTGGCAAGGGACAGATAAAAAGCGCTAAAGGGATTGTAACCGATGACGGATGAAAGATTAGAACGGATCGAGAGCATACTACAGGCTACCGTTGTCCTCACGCAACAGAATCGAGAAGATATAGCACAGCTAACCCGTGAAGTTAGGACAATAGCAGGGAGTCTTGAACGAACCAACGAGCGCTTAAATCAATTTATCACTCAAGCTGAGAGCGATCGACAGTTTTTCCGCAACGAAGTCACCGGCATCCGTACAGAAGTTAAGCGAATCGTAGAGCATCTTTTCGGACAATCCCCAGATCAGGAGTAAAAATTAGCCAACGGGTATATATTAGCCAAATCACCAGCCAAAAGCTTGATCAACCCTAATTAATTCTCTGCACAACGCTGATCAATGTGTCTTCTCAAGAAAAGGGAAGCAAATCCAAGAATTTTAGCTTTATTCCCGCAGCACAAATAAAAGTTGATAGGGTGAGTCAATCTCACCCCATTTTAACCGTCTAAAACTTGGCTTTCTGGCGTAGTAATTCGGCTAAAGTCACATCGAATTTTGAGTGTCCCCCGAAAACTGTTCCCGCTTCCCCGTTAAAGAAAGTGACCTTGGCTAAATGATAATGCTCACCGCTCAGGGGAATATAACCGACCTCTTGAACGATGTTTTGAGCTTGGCTGAGATAATACTCGACAAAACGCTGTAAATCCTTATTAGACTGGGCTTTTTGGGCGTTAACGTAGATAAATAAAGGACGGGCTAAGGGTTGATAGGTGGATTGTAGCACCGTTTCCCGGGAGGGCAAAACAGCGCCTTTACCTCTGTCTATTGCTAAAGCTTTTAAATTCGCCGCTTGTTTTTCGTAGTAAGCTAGGCCAAAATATCCCAGAGCGTTGGCATCTTGACTAACTCCTTGAATTAAGGTGTCGTCATCTTCACTAGCAACGTAATCGCTACGGCTAACATCTTCTTTTCCTACTACCGCTTCTGTAAAATAATCGAAAGTTCCCGAATCTTTGCCCGCACCAAAGAGATTAAGAGGTTTATCTGGCAATCCTGATCGCACCTGACTCCACTTGCTGATTTTACCCTGGGCCGCAGGTTCCCAGATTTTTTTCAATTCCTCTAGAGTGATACTATCAATCCAAGTATTTTCTTTATTGACTGCGATGGTGAGTGCATCAAAGGCGATCGGCAATTCGATAAATCTAATGTTATTCCGATTACAGGCTTCGATCTCATCGGTGCGAATCGGTCGTGAAGCATTGCTAATATCGGTTTTTCCAGCGCAAAACTGCCTAAAACCGCCAGTAGTACCCGAAAAGTTGACGCTTATATCCGCAGACGGCTGTTTTTGTTTTTTGTATTCATCGGCGACAGCTTTGGTGATTGGGTAAACGGTGCTAGACCCATCAATAATAATTGATTTATTTAATTGGGAGTCAACGGGAGTGCAAGCGGCTAGAACACCAGCACTAACAAAAACAAGAGCTTTTTTGAGCAATTTATCGAGATTTATCAGCATTTATCCATCCCCTTGCTTTTCTGGGAGTCAGAAAAATCTATCTCCATCATTTCAAAAAAAATTGATTTGACACGAAAATTCCCCCAAAAAGATAACAAACTTAACAGGACAGAAAAGCTGTGGTGTACTGCTCTGTTTGCCTTGACACGCCCAGATAAAAAGCTTTGTCCGGGCAATTTCTCCCCAACAGATGGTTTAAATTAAGATTTCATCCTCGAATAGATGCAATGGATTCTTGTCTTGATCGGTCTAACTAAATTGTTGCCAAAAGCTGTGAATTTTTTAAATCAAACTTAACCGAAATTTTACCCAATCTTAACCAAAAAAATCGCAAATATTTCTAGATTTAAAAGTAATATTTGTGCCGTAAACTATATCTTGAAGAAAGTTCAACTTTCTCAATTGTGCAGGATTCTTCAACCAGAAAACTTATGATATTCTCAACTGCTACCCTAACTCGTGTGTGTGCTGTCTCCTTCGCCACGGCAGCAGCCCTAGCAGGGACGATGGGAGAAGCTTTCGCCCAAACCCTGAACGGTGCAGGAGCCTCCTTTCCTGCGCCCCTATACCAGCGTTATTTTGCCGACTATAAAAACGCCACTGGTGTCACCGTTAACTATAATTCCGTCGGTAGCGGTGCTGGTATCCGGCAATTTATCGCCGGAACCGTCGATTTTGGGGCTTCTGATGTGGCTCCTTCTTCCTCGGAAAAAAGCCAGATGAAAAACGGTTTACTGCTAGTTCCCACCGCCGGAGGAGCCGTCGCCGTGGTTTATAATCTGCCCGGAGTAAATAACCTGCAAATTTCCCGGGCTAACCTGGGTAAAATCTTCAGTGGTGAGATCACCAACTGGAAACAAGTGGATCCGAAACTGCCAGACCGACCCATTAAAGTGGTGGTTAGGGCTGATGGTAGCGGTACTACCGAGATTTTTACCTCTCACCTGAGTGCGATTAGTCCTTCTTTCAAAAGTAAAGTGGGAACCAGCAAAGAACCTAACTGGGGTTTTACCGTTCTCAAGGGACCGAAAAATGATGGTGTGGCAGCCCTAGTTAAACAAACAGAAGGCTCGATCGGTTACGTTCAAGATACCTTTGCCCGCAAAAATGAAGGGGCAACCATGAGAACTGCCAAAGTTCAAAATAAAGCCGGTCAATTTGTCGAACCGAGTCTCGCTCAAGCTAACAAGGCGATGGAAGGGGTGAAATTTAACGCCGATTTTACCGCTAATGTGGACGATCCTAGCAGTGGTTATCCGATCGTCGGGATTACTTGGTTATTAGTACCGAAAGACTACGCTGATAACAAAAAAGCGGCGGAAATTAAAAGACTGTTGACTTGGATTCTCACCACCGGTCAAGGTATTAACAATCAATTGGAATTTACCCGGATTCCCCAATCGGTGACTGAAAAAGTTTTAGCCGAAGTTAACAAAATTAAATAAATAGGGTTTGCTGAATAAATGTGAAATGTAGGTAAGGTAAGGGTTTTGTGGCTTTTCTCGCGAAACAGGTGCAAATTTTGAGAGAATCGTCGTTCAAAACCTTGCGTCCTCATCGGCCCGCGTCCTGTAGGGGCGAAGCATTCGGGCAATAACCTATCGGTGAAACCGGAGATTTTTTAACCGAATGCTTCGCCCGTACTTTTTCAGCAAACCTAAATACTTTTGTATTAGTTTGGGCTTGATTGTCACCCCTTTCCAGTAAGATGGAAAAAGTTACCGGTTAAGTCCATAACTAATAACTGCAGGTATTTCTTTTCTCTGGGCTGAACATTGTTCAGCCCCTACAGTTGCGTTTTCAACAACTGATAAGTAGTCAGTAGTTGTTAAAAATTGTCAGATTGCCCCCTTATCAAGGGGGGATCGGCACCCCCCTTATCAAGGGGGGCAGGGGGGATCGAAGGCAAAATTTATCTTCTATTTAATTAGAACCACTTACTTAACTGGTAATTGCTATCTACCTTATGGCCAATTTTTCTAAACCCGTTGAGTCTTTTGATCTTTCAGCGACCAATCTTAACGAAAACCCCGGCAGTGCCGGTTTATTTGATCGCATTTTTACAATCTTAGTCTGGATTTGTGCCGCCTCTGGTTTAATTTTTCTGCTCTGGATGGCCTGGATTGTTTTTCAGGATGCGCGGCCGGCGATCAATGAATTCGGTTGGGGATTTCTCTGGGGAACCACTTGGGATGTGAACGTCCTCAAATTTGGTGGTTTACCCTTTATTTTCGGTTCCGTTGTTTCCTCGATTCTGGCTCTTTTATTAGCTATTCCCCTCAGTGTTGCCGTTGCTTTAACCACTAGCGAGAATTATTTACCAGCAAGTGTCCGTTATCCCATCGGTTTTCTGGTGGAATTAATTGCCTCGATTCCTAGCGTAATTATCGGTTTATGGGGGATTTTCGTGCTAATTCCCGTGCTTAAACCCCTGCAAGAATGGTTATTTCAAAATCTTGCTTGGTTCCCTTTATTTAGTACCCAACCTTTGGGACCAAGTATGCTGATCGCCGGTGTGATCCTGGCCATCATGATCGTGCCGACCATTTCCGCTATCAGTCGCGATGTCTTGCTTACCGTCCCCCCGGAACTACGCAGCGCCTCCATGGCCCTAGGGGCGACTCGTTGGGAAACCATCTGGCGCGTGTTGTTGCCTGCCGCCAGTTCTGGCATTATCGGGGCGATTATCCTCGGTTTAGGGCGTGCTTTAGGGGAAACTATGGCGGTGGCCATGGTAATCGGTAACTCCTCGATTATTAGTCCCTCCCTCTTGGCCCCCGGTTATACCATTCCTGCTGTACTAGCTAATACCTTCCCAGAAGCTTTTGAAAAAGTCCACATCGGAGCTTTGATGTATCTAGCTTTGATTCTATTTGTTATTACCTTAGCCGTCAATAGTGTAGCGGCTTTATTAGTACAGTTTATCAACCGCAATCGTTAATTTTATGACTCAAGGAGCTTTTCCCGAAGAAGATTTACAGCAACCCCTGTCACCGTGGCGGCATTTTTTTACCAACGGTCTCACGGGTTTAGCGATCGCTCTTAGTGCCATCGCTATTCTGCCTTTATTTGCTATCCTCTTTCAAATTGTCAAAGAAGGTTTACCCGGATTCAATTGGCAAGTTTTCACCTCTTTACCCGCCCCAGTTGGCTCGGATCCTAGTGTTCCCAACGGTTTTGCCAATGCGATCGTGGGGACTTTAACCATGGTCGGTTTAGCATCCCTCGGCAGCATACCTCTGGGGATTCTCACCGGGGTTTTCCTCTCGGAATTCGCTCGGGGTTCCAAAATTGGCGGTATTCTGCGCTTTGCGATCGTGGTGTTGAGTAGTACCCCTTCCGTTATCGTCGGGGTGTTTTCCTTCGGGGTTTTGGTGTTAACTACCAAACAATTTTCCGCCGTAGCGGGGGCCTTTGCTTTAGGGGTGATTATGTTGCCCATCGTCGCTTTAACCACGGAAGAGGCACTAAAATTAATACCCATGTCCTACCGTCTCGGTTCCTCCGCTTTGGGGGGTTCCCGTTTCGATACGGTATTTCGCATTGTCCTGCCAGCAGCGATCGCACCGATTATGACCGGGATATTATTAGCGGTGGCCCGGGCTGCCGGAGAAACTGCCCCTTTAATGTTTACGGCTTTATTTAGTCAATTTTGGCAAGAAAGTCTTTGGTCGCCCACACCGGCTTTAACGGTGTTGATTTATAACTATGCTAGTTCCCCCTTTCCTGAACAAAATTCCCTAGCTTGGACAGCTTCTTTAGTCCTGATTATCTTAGTTTTAATTACTAGCCTTCTTTCCCGTTTTGTTACTCGTAAACGCTCAAATTAAGCATTTTTATGATGATCGATTCCTCTGCCATGAACACCCCTACTTCTCTAGCTAATTCGGCCATCGAAGTCGAAAATCTTAGCTTTTTCTACGGTAGTAAAAAAGCCCTGGAAGGGGTTTCCTTACAAATACCGCAAAGGCAAGTAACCGCCATGATCGGCCCCTCTGGTTGTGGTAAATCCACTCTCTTAAAAGCCCTCAATCGCATCGGGGAGTTAGAAGGAGAGGTGACAGTTAAAGGCAAAGTTAGGTTTTTTGGCCAAGATATCTACGCCCCCAAAGTTAACCTTCACACCTTACGGCGACAGGTGGGTATGGTGTTTCAGCGTCCTAACCCTTTTCCCGCTAGTATTTACGATAATATTGCCTATGGTATTAGAATTTATCGTTCCGCTAGTCGCAGTGAATTAGATGGGATTGTGGAATCAGCTTTAAAAGGAGCTGCTCTTTGGAATGAAGTTAAAGATCTGTTGAATAAATCCGCTTTAGGATTATCGGGAGGACAACAACAAAGATTGTGTATTGCTCGCGCTTTGGCAGTAAAACCAAAAGTATTATTAATGGATGAACCTTGTTCTGCTTTAGACCCTCTTTCTACCCTCAAAGTCGAGGAATTAATCCATGAATTGAAAGAACAATACACGATCGTGATTGTCACCCATAATATGCAACAGGCCTCTAGAGTATCCGATCGCACGGCCTTTTTTAATACCGATGAAAGCCGCGTCGGCCATTTGGTGGAATTTGACACCACCCAGAAAATTTTCACCGATGCAGTTAATCAACAAACTCGCGATTATGTAGCCGGTAGATTCGGTTAATTTCTCTTGTCAGGGGGCAGTCCCGATGGCAAAGTTAGCACCGCCAAGCTTGAAAATATCATAGCCTCCAATTAAGGCTATGACAAAAAGGTTATTCCCTCAAGAGAGCTTTCTAGCCTGAGAGTCAGTCGAATCAGCAAACCTGAGCGAGCGGAGGGCGCAAGCTTTGCGCCCCTACAGTAACGGATTTTGTCCACAATGTAGGGGCGAACTGCGTTCGCCCAAAAGGTACATTATCAAAGCGCAGGTCTCAAGCCTATTTGGCTCTTCTCGACTTTGTGTGATAATTTTTGCTTATGGAATCGTGAAATGCTTACTAGGCAACACTTTTAGGACTATTTTATGGAAAAACCCATCAGTATAGACCTCATTTCCACACAGAAACCAGAAGAGCCCCTATTTTCGCAGCATGAACATCGGATTTTAACAGGTCAAAAGCCTTATTTTAAAAGGGTTTTATCATTATTCAGCAAGCCCTAAATAAAAACAATCTCCTGGCGACCGACTCCTGATACTAAATCCAGTTATTAAAAACTGATTATCTATTCCCTCTTTTGCCTTTTGCCTGTCCTGATATGTATCCTATACTCAACGGATTTAGTATGAATACAGTCTCCCGTCTCCCGCCCATTGCCCTTGCCTAGCGATTCAGGGGGGATTGTGTAAAAATAAGAGAAGATCGGTTTTTTTTTACCAAACCTATGGCCACTTCTTCCATTGCCGTTAGAGAATTACCTCTCTTTCCCCTACCCGAAGTTGTTTTATTCCCGGGTCGTCCTCTGCCCCTGCACATCTTCGAGTTTCGCTATCGGATTATGATGAATACGATATTGGAAGAAGATCGCCGTTTTGGGGTCTTAATGGTAGATCCCGCCACGGGAGAAATTGCTAAAGTGGGCAGTTGTGCGGAAGTTGTCCGCTGTCAACGTCTCCCAGATGATCGCCTAAAAATTCTCACTATCGGTCAACAGCGCTTCCGTGTCCTAGAATACGTCCGGGAAAAACCCTATCGCGTCGGTTTAGTGGAGTGGATTGAAGATGTCCCCACCACCCAAGATCTGCGACCTCTGGCCACAGAAGTGGATCGACTGCTGCGGGATGTGGTTCATCTCTCAGCCAAATTAACCGCTCAAAAAATCGAACTCCCCGACGATTTGCCCAGTCTTCCCCTGGAATTATCCTACTGGGTAGCGGGTAATCTCTACGGTGTGGCCGGGGAACAACAAGCTTTATTGGAAATGCTCGATACAGTCAGTCGTCTGCAACGAGAATCGGAAATTCTCACCTCAACCCGCAATCATCTGGCCGCTCGCACGGCTCTTAAAGATGCTTTAAATTAATAATCTTGAGGTTTTTCAGCTGCGGGAGAGAGAAATGGGGAAGTTATTTCAGTGAACAGTGATCAGTAAACAGTAATCGGTGAACTGATAACTCACATCTGAAAACTGATGACTGACCCACTGATAACTGATAACTGATAACTGATAACTGTTAATCTGGGGATTACCTAATGTTTACCTTGATACAGTAAAGTGGGGTTAAAATTGCTATCCCCTCACCCAGGAGAACTTTGATCATGTTGCTGACCTATAATCCCAACGTCTCACCCTTCCGAGAAGACTATAGCGAGAGTCGTCGGCTCCATTTTTATGATCGCGGGGAGAATATTCCTCTGGTGGCCGATGGAGTCTGGCAAGTTTATCGGGGTATGGCGCAACTAAGTCAAGTATCTGAGAGTGGAGAGGAAATTTTACTAGGCTGGGTTCATTCATCCCACTTTTTTGGCTTAAATTTGACCCATCTGGAATCCTATCACGCCAGAGCCTTGTCGGAACTGTACCTAAAATGGTACACGATCGCCGAAGTGGAAAACTCGGTGGAATTAACCAGGATGATGTTAAATCAAATGATCCGTCGTCAACAACAAACGGAATCCTTACTGGCGATCGCAGGACTCAAACGAGTGGAGGAACGTCTCCAGCAGTTACTACAGCTATTAAAGCGGGAAATGGGAGAACCAAGCACCCAAGGCAGTCGTTTAAAGATCCGTTTAACCCATCAAAATCTCGCCAATGCTATCGGTACTACAAGGGTAACGGTGACGCGTTTGTTAGGGGAATTTCAGCGTCAGGGAGCGGTGAGTATCGATTGTGATCGCCATTTAATTATTCACGGTTAACTCAGTCCTGAGGAAAAAATTTTCACCCCCACAGATGAAAGAGGTTTCTTTCCCTACACCCCACACCCTCTTTTAAGTCAGACAATTTTAGTCAGACCCTGCCATAATAGACTCCCCGCAGCGGTCCACTAATTGCCAAGCTAATTTAGCAGCTCCCACCATCCCAGCGCGATTACCTAACTCGGCCGTTAATACCTCTAACCCTTCTCTGGAACTAGGTAAAACCCGTCTTTCGATTTCTGTGAGGAGAGAGGGAAAGAAAAACTTAGCACTGGCGCTAATGCCGCCGCCGATAATTACCGCCTCTGGGGTGAGAACATAGAGTAAACTGGCGATACCAGCCCCCAGTAAACAACCGTAACCCTGCCAGAATTCTAAAGCCTCTCGATCGCCTTTTTCGGCCAATTCTGCCAATTGCTTCGGTTCTTTGCCAGTCATCCGGCGAATAGCTTGCAGGGAGGTGTACTGTTCCAAGGAACCCTGATTACCGCTATTGCACAAGGGACCGTCAAAATTGAGGGTTATTAAGCCTAATTCGGCGGCCGTTCCCTTGCTGCCCACAAATAAGTTACCATCAAGGATAATTGCCCCTCCTACTCCCGTCCCCAAGGTTAACAGGATCAAGTTTTGAAACCGTTTGCCCGCTCCTAACCAAGCTTCCCCCAAACCGGCACAATTGGCATCATTGGCTAAAATTGTCGGCATTCCCGTGCTTTCTTCTAACCAATCGGCGAGGGGAATATCCCGCCATCCTGCCAAATTAATCGCTATTTTGGCAATTCTTCCCTGAGCATCCGTCGGACCCGGCGTTCCCACACCGATGGCTTGACAACTTTTATCTAAATTTACTTGACAAATGCCTTGATGTATGGTACGGGCGACTTCTTTGGGTGTAGCGGGTTGGGGAGTGGGCAAGCTGAGAGATTCGAGACAATTGCCCTCTTGGTCAAATTTACCAATTTTAATAGCGGTTCCACCTAAATCGACACCTATTACTGTTTTCACCATCGGGCTTTTCTTGTTACTCTGGGAATAGCTAGGTTTATTATCACTCTTTTTGGCGGTTTTGTTCGCGGTTAGATGTGATTGAGGATAATTCGGCTAAATTGGCAAAACTAGCTGATTGATTAGCCCCAAATTTCTTCTATACTTTGGACACCGGCAGCTTAACTCCTGATTTTTACCCATTTTTAAAATGATGAATATTACTATTTCAAATCTTTACGATAGCGATTATCAACTTTGGTTAAAAAACACTATCAACCAATTGCGTCAAGGCGATTTTCAAGCGGTAGATTGGCAGAATTTATTAGAGGAGTTAGCGGATTTGGGAAAAAGTGAACGACGAGCATTAGAAAGTTTATTAACTCGACTTTTAGAACATTTACTGAAGTTAACTTACTGGCAATCCCAACGAGATTATAATCAAGCTGGATGGAAAAAAGAAATTCGCAATTTTCGGATTCAGATCAAAAAAATTCTCAAAGATAGTCCCAGTTTAAAGCTCTATTTAAGGGAAATTTTGCAGGAATGTTATCTCGACGCTCGCAATCTGCTTATTGACGAAACCCAATTAGATGCCAGTATTTTCCCCGTGGAAGTGTTAGCTAATCTCGAGGAGATTCTCGATGAAAATTGGTTGCCGGATTGGGAAGCTATCAGCAATAATTCTGAACAGTGAAATTAAGGAGTAAAAAATCATGAATATTACCAGGACAAATCTTTACGATAGGGATTATCAACTTTGGTTAGAAAACACTATCAACCAATTGCGTCAAGGCGATTTTCAAGCGGTAGATTGGCAGAATTTATTAGAGGAGTTGGCCGATTTGGGAAAAAATAATCGACGAGCATTAGAAAGTTTATTAACTCGACTACTAGAACATTTACTGAAGTTAACTTACTGGCAATCCCAACGGGATTATAATCAAGCTGGATGGAAAGGGGAAATTAGAACCTTTCGGAAACAAATCAAGAAATTACTGAGAGATAGTCCCAGTCTCAAACCCTATTTATCCGAGATACTTGAGGAATGTTACAGCGATGCTCGGGAGATAATTATTGATATAACCCAATTAGATGCCAGTATTTTCCCCGGGGAAGTGTTAGCTAATCTCGAGGAGATTCTCGATGAAAATTGGCTGCCGGATTGGGAAGCTATCAGCAATAATTCTGAAAAGTGCAATTAAGGAGTAAAAAATCATGAATATTACCATCCCAAATCTTTACGATAGCGATTATCAACTTTGGTTAGAGTCCACTATCAACCAATTGCGTCGGGGGGATTTTCAAGCGGTAGATTGGCAGAATTTATTAGAGGAGTTAGCAGATTTGGGAAAAAATAATCGACGAGCGCTTAAGAGTCTCTTAACTCGACTTTTAGAACATTTACTGAAGTTAACCTACTGGCAATCCCAACGAGATTATAATCAAGCTGGATGGAAAAAAGAAATCAGGAATTTTCGCCTACAAATTGCTGATCTTTTAGCAGATAGTCCCAGCTTAAAGTCCTATTTAAGGGAAATTTTAGCAAAATGTTATCTCGATGCTCGCAATCTGATGATTGACGAAACCGAATTAGATGCCAGTATTTTCCCGGGGGAATTGTTAGCTAGTCTAGAGGAGATTCTCGATCAAAATTGGCTGCCGGATTGGGAAGATATAAACAGCGATAAATCTTCCCGAGCGAACTAAAGATTAGCTTCACCTACCCGGTTTACAAACATTATAATCTTCGTGAGAGATCACCGCTTCTGGGACGAGGAGATTGCCGTAGTCGCGACAGATGAGGCGATAATTGCGGGTAACGGGGATACTGATAATAAAGCGATCGTGTCGCAATCGTTTACCGTGGAAATCTCGATAATTGCGGTGATCTTGCAATCCTTGCAGGATTTCCCTAGCTTTAAGTACGACATTTTTCGGTAATTCCCGTAGATCGATCGGATCTTGGGAAAAAGTGGCTTCCCAAGCATTTCTTTGACGTTTTCTTTCTTCCCAAGCGGCATCTAGTTGAGCGCAATGATGGCAGACTTGGCCATAACCCTTGTGACCACAGGGAAACTTCTTCTTTCTTCTGGACATAATAACCATCTGTCTGTGAGGCTGTGAGAGACTATTCAAGAGCGGCAAAGCTTGCTTCACTTTTGGCAGATGGAGAAGAAAGTCTTTACCTAGTGATTATCTATACTTATCAGCATACAGGGATCGATACCTCGTTTGGTCATTGACCGGCAAGAAAGTTGATCTTGGTTAGTTAGGGCCGGCTGTCACCAACAGGATTAAGGCTGCTTAGAATAATTCCCATTCTTGGGTTCTTAAACGTTTGAGAATAGCCAAACGGCTACTAAAATAATTAGCACAGAGACGACTATAATCAGTTAAACGCAGGTTATTTAAGCTAATTGACCAAGACCAAATATAGGCCGCTTGGGTGAGATACTGAAGACAAGATAATTCACCATCGGTTAAAGGCACTGTTTGATCGTAACCTTGGATAAAACTGTGGCGAATCTGGCGATTTAAGCCGGATTGTAGGGAAACTTGCAGAAATTTAGCGATATCAAAAACTCGCCAACCATAACCGCACTGATCAAAATCAAATAGGGTCATCTGATTATCCGGGGTGATATGCACATTACCACTATGAGGATCGCCCCAACAAATGCTCCAATAGGGAGATTCTGTCGGTAATTTGGCGGTTTCTTCCTCTATTTCCCCAATGGTTTCTAAAACACAGTCTAGGTCGCTCGGTCTTTGGTGCAGAAAAGGTGCAATAATTTGCAGGGAATCCTCGAGAAGATATTTGAGGTTGAGGGGATGACGATAGGCTAGGGGTTGAAAATCTGCTGTCACCCGATGTAAATTAGCCACGATCGCCCCTAAATGATAGGCTTGTTCTATATCTATATCTCCAATGGCAATTCCCCCCGGAGCATAGGGAAAGAGGACCGCGTAACGTTTCCCTTCCGGAGCATTAATTTCTAGGGATAAATCACCGTTTTTGCTGCGAATTGGCGCGGCGACGGGAACCTGAGAGCGATCGAGATAATCTAATAATTCTAACTCGAAGTCGATTTCCATTTTGCTGCGCCAATGGCAGTGAGATACGCGCAAAATGTAGGGAGTTGTCAGGGTTTCGAGGAGATACACATCACTTAAACCCCGATGCCAAAATTGACAATTTTTCGGTACATCAATCTCGTAACGAGAAAAAACTAAATCTGCTAGGGCAGCGGGAGCAAGAGTGGAGCAGAGTGTGGGAAAAGTCCATTCTCCAGTGCGAAAATTAGTAGCGGGAGAACTAGAAGGCAGTAAATTGAGCGAAGCCAGAAAAGTCGTCACGGTTCCCTCCCGATGCAAGTGTGGACGACGCTCGCATCATCCTATTTTATAGGCCACATATATTACAAATTGGTTCAATCGCTCCGTATATTTCGCTACATTCCTCTGTTAATCAGTCTTTAAGTAGTCAGGCAAAATTAATTACCAGCTACAGAGGGCTGAAAGCCTTGCTAGACAAGGATCGCTATGGGTAAATAATTTTACCCAGATACTTCATATCCCCTACTGCCCGCTCTCGACGATTATTTTAAATGCCTAAAAGTTTAGCCTGAAAAAATATTGCTTATCTTGATTCTTCCTGACTGAGATGACGTAGTTTATCTCGAAAATAGCCAAAGCTGGGCGATTGATTAATATCCACATTCATCTGAGGAGAAATATTTTCTGCCCAGACTGTTTTCTCTTGACCCACAGAAGCTCCACCTAACTTAGATAATTGTTTCGCTCCACCTCTGTATATAGCATCTGCCAGTTTTTCCCAAGTACCACAGATACTATCATTAATATAGGAATCCAAGATAGCACTTTTGGCCTGGGGATAAGCAATTTTTATGGCATTAATATCACCTAAATACCAAGCTTCTCCTTCTTCAACAGCAATACAGAAGTAAATTTGGGATTTGATAGCAGATTTTTCCAGACAATTGCCTAATTCCTGTCGAAATTCTCGAAAACATCGATTATCCAGATCGCAAACCACAATCAGTACAGCAGCATAATTATCAGGGTAACTAGAAAAAGTTTTATCATATCCTTGAATCAGTTTAGGTAGTCGCTCAAGAAGAATCCGTTTACTAGGATCGGAAACAGACTGTAAGTCTCTGGGAATATGACCACTGCCTTTATAGGAATGAACCCTAAATGTATGACCTGCATTCATGTCAATAATCTTAGGAATTAGAATATCAAGTGCTTTTTTTCCCGACGAATCCTCAACCAAAATTTCAAAGTGCATGGCCTTATCTCTCATCTAAGTAATCACTATACCAAAGACTACCAAGGGGCAATCCTTCTGAGACGAGATTCTTGATTAAGGGATTGTCACTAGCCCGTTTAATCCGAGAAAACCCATCATCACCTTTTTCCAGAATCCAAACTTCTTCCGGCTGGAGAGCATCAACAAAATAAGGTTGATGAGTGGTGATAAAAATTTGAGAACGTCCTCTCTGTCCTGTGGCGTGTTTTCTAAATTCTTGAGCCAAGGTTTCTAATAGTTTATGGTATAAGCCGTTTTCTGGCTCTTCAATACAGATAAATGGCGGTGGAGAAGGGTCTTCTAACAGTAAGAGATAGGCGAATACTTTTAAAGTACCATCGGACATTTGCTGTACATAAAATGGGTCTTGGAATCCCCGATCATTAAATTTTAATAGTAGTCGATTATCGGGACTTTTTTCGGTGCTAATTTTTTCTATACCCGGTATCTTACGAGAAATACTATTAAGTATATTCTGAAATTTCTTGGAATGCTCTCTTTCCATAAACTGCACCACATTACCGAGATTATCTCCATGGATATTCAAATGTTTCTGGGGTCCAGCTAGGGGCAAACTTCTGGCCGCATCGGGAGTAAAATAGCTGAGATACCATCCCTCAATAAATCTCCGAAATAGGGAAATTCTCGGATGCGGTTTGAGAGAACCTAACGTAGCAATTCCTAGTTTGCGCTTATCATTCAGTTCCACTAACTCGGTTTCCTTGCTTTCCTCATCAGCTTCTTCTATTAACTTAAGTAAATCAAAATGGTCTTGACCTTCTTCTACTTGTTTCCCTTCTTCTTCTCCTTTCCAGACGATTCCTTTCCCTTCATCGAGGAGTAAAAATGAAAAAGGCCATCCGGTCTTTTGACCTTTTCTTCTCTGTCTGAGTCTTTCTTTTTTTACATAAGGTCTATTATCCGTATCTAGATCAATAGCTAACTCATAGGTAATTGGTCGGGAATTGTAATCTTCTTTATAGTAAATCTGAAATTCAATGCTTCCTTCCTGACCCTGGGAACGAAGACGCTCAAACCCGCCCCGACCTCGCGCATCACAAGCTTCTTCTACTCCTCCTTTAAGACAATCAGATAAAAAACCGAACGCATCAAAAAGTGTGCTTTTTCCCACACCATTTTTGCCGATAACGGCCGTCATCGGTGTCAGAGAATCTCGATTTTGAGTGTTCCATAACTTGCCCAGGGTTATATCCTTGAGCGCCCGATAATTTTTAATCCTCAATCCCTCAATTCCGGCCATTATTTAGTCCCGTTTCTCATTACTAAAGTAATCTAAGCAATTTCTCCCCGGAGAATATATAGTATAGACTGATTCTAAGTAGGGAGACACAATTATTTGTAGGATGGGTTAGCGGTAGCGTAACAGGAGCGGGCGTTGGGTTTCATGCTTCAACCCAACCTACGTTCTACCCCCACAAGAAACTTTTTGCCGCAAACCCTAATTACTGACCCGATTCGATCGCTCCTTCGGCCTCATGGACAATTGCCCTCAATTGATCTAAAGTTTTCTGGTTCACCTGGGTCCATAATCCCCGTTGTTGAGCCTCTAATAATCTTTCGGCCATATCTCGCAATGCCCAGGGGTTTTTCTCCTGAATAAATTGTTGTACCTTGTGGTCAAATAAATAAGCTTCGGCTACTCCCTGATAGATAAAATCCTCCACTAGGTGAGTAGTAGCAGAATAGGCAAAAATATAATCTACGGTTGCAGCCATCTCGAAAGCGCCTTTATAGCCGTGTCGCATCACTCCCGCTATCCATTTGGGGTTAACCACTCGCGAACGGTAAACCCGGCGAATTTCTTCCTCTAGGGTTCTGATGCGGGGATTTTCTGGACGGGAATGATCACCAAAATAGGTGACGGGATTTTTGCCGGTTAAAGCTCGGACACTGGCAGTTAAGCCGCCTTGAAATTGATAGTAGTCATCGGAGTCGAAAATATCGTGTTCTCGATTGTCCTGATTGTGCAGCACTATCTCTAATTCTTGCAGTCTATTTCTCAATACTTCCGGTAAAGAATGGGCAGTTCCTTGACTATCATAGGCATAACAACTCCAGTTAATATAAGCATTAGCTAAGTCTTGATCATTTTGCCAGTTTTGTGACTCGATTAACCCCTGTAAACCGGCCCCGTAAGCACCGGGTTTGCAGCCAAAGATTCTGGCAGTAGCTCTCAGTTTCGCCTCTTTTTCTCCTAAGCCCTGATTTAGCCAAAACTCCCTCTCTGTCTTCACTTTCGCCGCTAAAGGATTAATTTTTTCCTCTTCCTCTTGACAAGCTACCGCATTTATGCCAGAATTAAGAAGATGTAGTATGCTGGGGAAACTGTCCCTAAAAAAGCCCGATACCCGAACGGTCACATCAATGCGAGGACGGCCTAAACTAGACGGGGTAAGGATTTCAAACCCGACCACCCGACGGAAAAAACCATCCCAAAGGGGACGAATTCCCAGTAAAGCCATGGCTTCGGCCACATCTTCGCCACTATTTCTCATCGTCGAAGTTCCCCAGATAGAAATCGCCAAAGTGCGGGGATATTCGCCATTTTCTTGGGTATAACGTTCAATTAGTGCCTCTGCGGCCTTTCTTCCCACTTCCCACGCGGTTTCTGTGGGGATTGCGCGGGTATCGACGGAATAGAAATTTCTGCCGGTGGGAAGAACATCGGGACGGCCGCGGGTAGGAGCGCCGGAAGCACCACTGGGGACGTATTCGCCAGCAAGACCTTTTAAGAGATAGGTAAGTTCATCGGGGGTTTGTTTTAAAGCAGGAATTAACTGATTTTCTAGCCAAACCAATTCTTTTGCCGTATTTTCGCCTACAGGTTCAATTTTCTGACTAATTAAATCCTGAGCGAGACTTTCCAGATAAGTAGTAGTATCGTTATATTCCGTCAGGGGGTCGCAGTCGAGATGGAGGTCAAGGGCGATCGAACGGGTTAAACCGGGGCGGTCGGGACTGGGAGAACGGGCGATCGATTGGATTAAATCAATTAACTGCTGACCCTGGGGACATTGACCGAAGATATGTAAACCGTCGCGGATTTGTGCTTCCTTGAGTTCACAGAGATAACCATCCACGACGGTGAGAAATTGACTAAAGGAAGTGCTAATCGTGCCTAGCTCTCGATCGAGATTAGTTTTCGCCACCAGGTCGTTAATCCGCTCGCGAATCAGAGCTAAACGAGAAGGATCAAGAGATTCTGCCTGATAATATTCATCGATGAGAGACTCTAACTTTTCCCAATCCCCATACAATTCCGCTCGGGTCATTGGGGGAGTGAGATGGTCGATGATAACAGCTTGGGAACGTCTTTTAGCGCTGGACCCTTCTCCGGGGTCATTGACAATAAAAGGATAAAAATTCGGCAGCGACGAGAAAGCAATTTCGGGATAACAATGGGGAGAAAGAGCGAGACTCTTCCCGGGTAGCCATTCTAAATTGCCGTGTTTACCGAGATTAATCACAGCAGTGACTTGGAATTCCTGTCGTAACCAATGGTAAAAAGCGAGATAGCTGTGGGTAGGTTCCAGGTCGGGGGAATGATAATTAAGAGTCGGGTCAAGGTCATAACCGCGAGAAGGTTGAATACCGATAAAGACATTACCTAACTGGAGGCCCGGGATAGGAAAATCTCCGTCTGGATGTCCCCAACGGTCAAGCAGAGCGCTTTGATTATCGGGGGGAAGGGAGGAGAAATAATCTAGATATGCTTCTAGGGAGAGAGATTGATAGATAGGTTTTAATTCCCTTGTCTCCAGGTCATTAGTGATACCGGAAATAAGCAATCGCATTAATTCATCGCTATGGTCGGGGAGGTCGGTGAGGGTATAACCTTGGGTTTGTAATGCGCGAAGAATTTCCAGACCACTAGCGGGAGTATCTAAACCGACTCCGTTAGCGATACGACCATCCTTATTGGGATAGTTGGGGAAAATGAGAGCAATTTTTTTCTGGGAGTTGGGAAGGGAGGAGAGTTGACAATAGTTTGCGGTTAAATCAGCGACAAAATCAACCCGGTGGGGGAGGGGTTGATAGATAACTATTTCCGTTTCTAGTTTCGGATGTCGGGTGAGGACAGATTTAAAGGAAATAGCGCGGGTGATAATTTTGCCATCCATTTCCGGTAAAGCGATATTCATGGCCACATCCCGGGGGGAAAGACCTTGATAACCCTGTTGATAAGCTTCTAAACTGCTGCTGCTGAGGATAACTTGGAAGATGGGTTTATTGAGGGACTGCCAGAAGTGATGATTTTGTTTGTCTTCCGGTCGCTGGATAGAGAAGCTAGTGGTATCAAGAATTAGGTCTGGGGGATGGTGGGAAAAGAGGGTTAATAGTTCCTCTTGCACTTCAATTTCCCGGAGAGAGGAGAGAAAGATGGGGACAGTTTCAATGTTTCTTTGGGTGAAAGCGCTGATTAAAGCATCGATAGCTTTGGTGTTACCCGCGAGATAATGGGAACGATAGAAAAGTATCCAAGTCCGTGCTTGGGGTTGGGATAGGGTTATCTGGGAATAGATTCCCAACCTCGGGACAACCCTAGGAGGAGAGGGAGGATAGTCGAGATGGAGACAGGTATGCGCGATAAATTTAGCAGCATTAATCCAGTTATCTATCCCTGCTTCCGTGAAATAGCACCATAACTGGTTAACAGTAGTCAGGGAAGCAGTGGAATGACTCATCAACTCTAAATCTGGTTTATCCTCTCCCGGGAGGACAAATAAAGTCGCACCGGTTTCCTCGACAATTTCCTTAACTACTTCCAACCCGTAGGACCAACTCCCCCGTCCCCCCAATAAGCGAAGAATAATCACCCTTGCTTGGGATAGTACCTTGTCCCCATAGTTATCGATACTGTATTGCTGCTGTAACTGTGATAAATTCAGGGCGCGAATTGCGGGAAAATTATCCGGTAGATGGTCGATAGCTGCCGCTAGAGTTTGAATATCGGTATCAGCCATGGTGAGGAGGACAATCGGGGCCGGATTTTGGTCAATAATAATCACCCCTTCGGTATCTGCTGTCCAACCACCCGCTTGGGGAGCAATACGATGCATAAATTTTGAGAGTCAGGTTAAATAATGATTAGGTTTTGAGAATCAGGGTCTCGATCGAGGGATCATTCCTAGGTAGATAGAGATGATTATATCTGTCTGCGGCAATTTAAAGAACAGGGAATAGGGAATAGGGATTAAGAAAACTTGACCAAACCCCAGTCCCCTTACTGATAACTGGGGTTTGGGGAAGTGGGGAAGTGGGGAAGTGGGGGAATTTCAACTAAAACCCTAAAACCCTAAAACCCCAACACCCCACCACCCTATCTCCTGCCTCCTGCCTTCTGATAACTGATGACTGATAACTGATAACTGATGACTGATAACTGATAACTGATAACTGATGACTGATAACTGATAACTGATGACTGATAACTGATAACTGATAACTGATAAATGAACGCTTCTCCCGCTTATGTTTGCTGTCAAGTGTTGTCATCTACTCACCTCGAACAAATTCGTTCTTGGTGGGGACAGTTGGCAATACAGGTGTCTAAGTGAAAGAGAGCTACCCCTAAAGACGGGGGAAATCTATCAACTCTTGCTTTCCACTGACCTACAAGCTTTATTGTTAGCCAGTCCCCAAGCACATAACTTTGATTACGAAGTCCGCATTAGTTTTGAAGCGAACACGATTAAAAATTTTCTGCAAGGACTGGCCGTCAAGTCTCTCCACCACCCGAAAATTGAGCAGAGTTATCAAATTTTAAATCTGCCTCTATCCAATAATGTCAGCAGTTTTCAAAATAAAATTTTAGTCAAAATTCTCTCGATAATTTCTTCTCCGTCTGCTGAGGGGGGTTGTCCCCGCGTCTTCTCTGTTTGTCAACCGGTAGAAGCTGCCCTATCCCAACAAATCGAACAGGAAAGATTATTAAACCAAGTCATCACCCAAATTCGTCAGAGTCTGGAGTTACCGGTGATTCTGGAAACCGTAGTCAGGGAAGCGCGGGAATTTCTGCAAGTGGACCGATTGTTAATTTATCAATTTTTCCCCGATACCGGTGAGGGAAAGGGGAAAATAACTTCCGAGTCGCGCATTTCCGACCAGATAAATTCCGTGTTAAATTTAACCCCCGAAGACGATTGTTTTTCCTATATTCCCCAATACAAGGAAAAGTATCGTCAAGGATTAATTCTGGCCGTGGATGATGTGGATGTTAACTATTCTTCTTCCTTCTGTTTGTCGGAATTTTTGCGACAACACCAAGTGCGATCAAAATTAATCGCCCCGATTGTGGTACAAGAAGAATTGTGGGGTTTATTAATTGCCCATCAATGTGGAGAAAAACGCCAATGGTTGCCGCAGGAAAAGAAATTTTTAGGTCAGATTGGTGAACATCTCGCCATCGCTATCTATCAAGCGCAATTATATTCTCAAGTACAGGAACAAAAAGATATTTTTGAGCGCCGGGTAATCGAAAGAACCCAAGAATTACAAGATACTTTAATGACTGCGGAAGCCGCTAACCTCTGCAAAAGTGAATTTTTAAATAATATGAGTCATGAGTTATTAACTCCCCTAACTTGTATTATCGGTTTATCCAGTACCCTGCAAAAATGCTCGGCAGCTAATAATTTTTTACCTCCCGACAAACAAAAACACTATCTACAAGTGATTCAGGATAACGGCAATAAATTATTAGAATTAATTAATGACTTGCTTAATTTCTCGCAAGTTTCGGCAGGAAAAGCCGTTTTAGATATTAAACAATTTTCGCTAAAATACCTCTGTAATCATGTTTTAGAAATTATCAAAACAGAGGCAGAAATTAAAGAAATTAATCTAATTTTAGAGATGAAAATCACCGAAAAAGAGCATTATTTTTATGCCGATTATGATCGAGTTCAGCAGATACTTTTGTACTTGTTAAAAAATGCCCTGAAATTTACCCCTGAACAGGGTGCTATCACGCTGAGACTGTGGAAAGAAGGCAGTCAGGTCATTTTTCAGGTAGAGGACACGGGTATCGGCATTCCTGCTCAAAAAATACCGCTTCTGTTTGAAAAATTTACCCAGTTGGATGGCTCTCGTAAACGTCGTTATGGTGGTATGGGATTAGGATTGGCTTTAACTAAACAATTAGTGGAACTGCATCGCGGCACGATCGAGGTAGAATCTTGCTTAGATAAAGGTTCCATTTTTACCGTCCGTTTACCTCAACAAAAGCCACCCAAATCTCAACCCCAACCCTCAGAGCATAATCCCCATTTTAATCAGCACCATCCCACTATAGTTTTAATTGAAAGTGACGAAGAAATCGCCAATCTTATTTGTGAGTTATTGATGGTGGCACGTTATCAAGTTATTTGGTTAATCGATAGTGTCTCCGCTATCAAAAAAATTGAGATCGTGCAGCCAAGTATTATAATTGTCGATCGGAAAATGCCCGATATATATCATCTCTGTCACCTTTTAAAAAAATCCAGCCAAACTCAAGCCAGTAAAGTGCTAATCTTGAATGATACCCCTGAAATCAGCGTTAATTTTCTCAGTCGTCATGGCATTGACGACTATCTGCTCAAACCGATTCAACCCTCCCTATTGTTGGAAAAAATCCGCTATCTAACCGCTTTTTGACATCCTCACCGCCGGGGCCGGACGGTGATGACCGGCAGATCGAACAAACTTAATTGAACGATCTTCGGCTGGGTTGACGCTTCACGGGACGATGCTTCTTTAACAGAAGTCTTACACTTTCCTCCACATCCGTTTAAAGTCTCCGATTGCCCACCGGCGACCTTGATATTAATTGCAGCGTTTACATCCCTATCGTGGAAAGTCCCACAAAAAAGACATTCCCACTCACGGATATTTAACGCTTTTTTCCCGCCGATATTCCCACAACAGGAACATCTCTGAGACGTTGGCTCCCATCGAGAAATTATCCGAAAATCACGCCCATATTTGTCAGATTTTGCCGATAGCATATCTCGGAAAGAACGCCATCCTAAATCTGATATAGCACGGGATAACTTGCGATTTTTAACCATTCCCGATGTGTTTAAATCCTCTAAAATTATCGTTTGATTTTCACGAACGATTCTAGTGGATAGTTTATGCAAGAAATCAGTACGAGTGTCCTTAATCTTTGCGTGAATTTTAGCTACTCGTTTTCTGGCTTTTTCCCGTCGTTTACTTCCTTTCTGTTTTCTAGAAAGGTTTTTCTGTGCTTTTCTTAGTCGTTTTAATCGTTTCTTTAACGGTTTCGGTGCGTCTATCTTTTCTCCTGTTGAGAGGGTAGCAAAAGTAGCAATCCCTAGATCAATTCCCACGGACTCCCCGTTATTGGGAAGTATTTCGGGCTGAATCTCGACAACAAAGCTGAGAAAATAGCGATCCGCCGCATCTTTAATCACGGTGACACTAGAAGGCTTAGAAGGTAATGGACGACTCCAAACTATTCTTAGATCGCCGATTTTGGCTAAAGTAACGCAGTGCTGGTTAACGGTAAAACCATTGTCAGTAAATCTTGCTGATTGCTTAGATTTACGCTTCTTAAATTTAGGAGGTTTGACTTTTCTTCCTTTTCTCTCTCCCTTGCAAGATGCAAAGAAGTTAGAGTAAGCAGTCTCTAAGTCTCTCAAAGACTGCTGTAAAGGGATAGAAGAAACCTCAGTTAACCACCGTCTTTCTTCTGTTTTTTTGACTTGAGTTAGTCTTTTAGATAACTCAGTATATTTTGGCTTTTTCTCTCCTTGTCGATAGAGTTCTTGACAGTAAGCTAAGGTATCGTTCCAGACAACACGCACACACCCGAACAATTGAGACAAAAGCCTCTTTTGTTGGTCTGTTGGGTAAATACGGTATTGATACCTCGCTTTCATTGGGTTAATATATATGTGTCTGTACTCTATTCTAACTAGGTCTGCTAATTATATCAAGTCATCTACGAAAATAAAGACACTCTACAATCAGTGATCAGTAAACAGTAATCAGTAAACAGTAAAAAGACAGTAGGAAAATTCTATTTAATACTGCACACTTAAAAAATCACATCTGATAACTAATAACTAATAACTAATAACTAATAACTGATAATTTACAAATAGATTACTTTTCCCTCAAGTAATTCGTTTAAACGGGTTTTAGACAATTCTTCGTCTAATCCTAAATATATACTTTCATCGCTTAAAAATGTTCCTAGTTGTCCTGATTTTCTCAATCTTAGTTTAATGCCATACTTTGCGGATCGACGCAAAACTTTAATTGTTTCGCCACAAACTATTACATGAGCAGTATCTTGCATATACGCTTGATTCATATTTACTTCTGGTTACTGATAACTGATAATTAAAACCCACTAGGCTTTGCAATTTTGCAAGCAAGACCATAAATAACTTTGGGGTTTATTAAAGTTATTTAATACTTCGTACACTTTTTTGGTGTCATAAATCTCTGGATAGACATTAGCTGATACTCCGCTAAAATAAAATATTTTGCAATAAAAACCATCTTTGTCTATCGATAAATGATGTCCTAGTTTTACTAGCATATCTTCAAGTTTTACGGCAAATTCTTTTACGTCAGGGGTGAGGCGACAAAAAGCGTTAACGTTATGAAAATACATTTGCTTGCTCCTGAGTATTTTATCCCCTTCTCGCACTTTTAGATCGCTGGGATTGGCGATCGATAGGTTGATTTTCAGGCGCTTGGGTGTGGCGCTTTTGCTAGGGGTTAAGTTTATTTCCGCTTCCCTTCGGCTTTGCTCAGGGTAAACTGGTCTGTTTGGGGTTGAGGTCGTTTGTGCCAGCGATCGGTGCGGTTAGTAGTACAGCGAGAAGAATAGATCGGATCATGTCAGTAAGCAGTGAGCAGTAAGGAGTAAGCAGTAATCAGTGCTTATGGCCTCTTTTTCGTCTCATAACTTCATCATAAGTAGGTGGTGGTGGCAATTCTTCCTGTTCTGCAAGCCTTTCATTTCGTTTTGCACTTATTTGTTTTTGAAGTTTTTTAAGTCTATTTTCGCATTCCTGTCGTACACGTTCTGAGGACTCGGCTATTTGTTTTGGTACACGTTGGTACCGTTCAACTATTTCTTCATTTTGACCTCTACTTGTATCATATTTTTTAAATCTCTCTGTTGCTCTTTCTGTTCCTTTGCCAATACTAGCAAGATTTTCATTGCAATTTTTTTGCAATTTTTGCAGTTCAAAGACAATTTGTTTGCCTTCTTCTCCTATTCTTTTCGCATCTGATATAGCAGTCTTCATTGAACGATCAAAATATTGCTCAGTATTTTTAAGTATTTGCTCTTGTACTTGCACACCTGCTATTACCTCACCTGTTGCATAAGTCTTTTCTGAAGTTTTTTTTATTTCTTCCATTCTTTCTGCAACTTTTGTTAAACGCCCTCCAGGATCTTGATGTAGTGGGCAGCCATTTATTCTACAGAATTTGATATCTGCAGGTTCCTCACCTATCGGTGATGAAGGTGGGGTGGGTGTTGGAGGAGCAATCCTAAAATAAGCAATCCTACCAAGGATGGTCAAATAAGCAACATTAAGGATGCCCGCAACGGTAAAAAATACTACTTTTAAAATTTTTGGTTTACTCATCAGCTTGGCCTCACTTATGGTGTTGGTTTAAAATTATTATTTAGTCTCTGGTTAATTACTGCATCTAGTATGGGAGTTTTTAACCCTTCATTACAAGCTATAACCCCCTCGCTATAGGGGGCATTGATTCTGACCAGCACAACGTGTGACTTTTTATAGTCTTCAGTATTAGGGCAAAAGAAAATTGTCATTGGTCTTCTGTATTGCTCGCTCAACTCGTTAACCGATCTAGGATTTGGTTCCAACGAGCCAACCGCGAAAGGATAGTTTGCCATTGGATAAATATTAGGACTACCTATTGTTCCAGGGTTTTCCTGATCCACAATCGAAGAAACATTGAACGAGCCTGTTATTCCTGGTTGATTGATCCTAATTTCAAAAGAGCCGTTTTCGTTAATCGGCCTGTCAAGTCTCTCTGCTGCCATTCGTTCTTCATATTGTTTTATTTCCTGCGGAGTGACCGTCACTAAATCTATGAGCCAATTGGCCACTATTAACATAATTAACATATTGGCCACAGCACTAATGACAACGGCAATAATTACTTTTAAAATTTTTGGGTTACTCATCAGCTTGTCCTCACTTATGGTGTTAGTTTAAAATTATTCTTTAGTTGCTGTTTATTTACTGCATATTTTACGGAAGTTTCGATCTCTTCTTTACAAGCTCTAACCCTCTCTCTAAAGATACCGTTTTTGGCCACCACAACTGTTGGATTTCCAGGGTTTGCATCATTAATCATTAGGGCAAAAGACAACCTGTAGCAACAATAGGAACAGCAGGGAAGCCGCCAAATAGAACCGAAAAACCAATAACCGATGCAGCATTAAGCTGATAACTTAAGCCTGGAAGCTAAAAACTGATAACTGATAACTGATAACTGATGTTAGCAATCCTTATAAAAGATTTATTTTGATTTCGATGCCCGCTGCTAATATTGCTCCAATACCTGCGCCGTAAATTCCTGCGATCAATCCACCCAAGGCTGCGCCTCCCACCGTTACTACCATTAGGCGATCCGCTTTATCCCAAAGTTTTTCGGTGCTTTTTTTGTTAATTTTCATAAATTGTTCTTAATAATCATATTTAGTATTATAACTGATAACTGATAACTGATGACTGATAACTGAGAGGTGCGCCACTGGAAGTTCTTAAGTCTTATATCAAAGATCAGGAAAAGCCGTCGTAAAACGACGGGGTTTTAACCCAAATTTTCGATAAGTAGGGTTTGCGGCAAAAAGTTTTTCGGTGGGTGTAGGGTGTGGGGTGTGTGTGGGGTGTAGGGTAGGGTGTGGGGTTTTACCCATTTTCATCTGGTCAATTTTTTCCTTTTTCTTCAGAAAATAGGACTTGGAAACTAACTATAAAATAGCTAATTTTCAAGTCCTGAATTGTAGGAAAGGAATCCTAGGCTAAATTAGGATTCACTTTCGATATAGATGAATAACAAACCCATCACTACGGCTGGCATTAACCAACAGACGATCGGGATTAAAATCCAAGGCAGATAAGAAGCTGCGTAGGCACCAGTCATGTCAAATGCTCCTAGTAAAAAAATAAGGAAATGATAATCAGGTAGAACAAGGGTTAATTATTGATTAAAAACCCCGCGCATGATGCCATCAACGACACCAAGATTTTCTAGGAGGAAATAGGCCACAAAAGCGCCACCCATACCACCAATAAAGAAACCGGCGGCGAATTGACTCCAACCCTCGGAGGATTGCAGAGGATCACCACTAGCGGCCTTACCTTGGAAGGAGACAAGACCATAACTAGCTAAACAACCCGTAGCCAAGAGAACCATGGCTAAAGCGGGGATTAAGCCGCCGAGATTAGCATATTCCGAGTCTCTCAGGGGACCCAGGACAACCCAGGGACCACCGAGGAAATAACCGTGGGCCATACCCACTTCTAGACCGCGCAGAATCGGAGCTAGACCGGGACGATAGGCAGGTAAGTTACCAATAAAAGCTTTGGTAAAACCAGAAGCGGAAATGGGGGTAGCTAGATGACCAATGAACGGATCATCATTGTAGGGTGTCACCACCTGTTTGTATCCAGTTTCAGCCATTGTGTTTGAGTTCTCCTTTTTCCGATCAACAGGAAAATTGATCATAAAACTTTAAGATTACACTTTAGGCCTAAGAATTACTTCAAGCAACCCCATAGATCGAGTTTTCAAGGGTTGACGGCTGAAACTCTCACAATTCGTTACATTTCTCTCAGGAGACGGGGGAGATGGGAGTGGGGAGGTGGGGAGGTGGGGAGGTGGGGAGCTTTGTTTCAGTGAGCAGTAAACAGTAATCAGTGGACTGAAAACTCACATCTGATAACTGCTCACTGATAACTGCTCACTGATTAAGGGATAATCAACACTGGACAGGGGGCAAGGTTAATGACTTTGGTGGTGACGCTTTCGGACACACCTTCGCTGGTTAATCCTAAACCGCGACAACCCATAACAATCAGGTGAGCATTAATTTCATCGGCCACATCGCAGATGACAAAAGAAGGCATTCCCTCCCTTTCAATCATTTCCGCCTTGATGCCAGCTTGGGCGAAAACGGCCTGGGCCGATTGTAACAATCTATCCACCGCTTCGATCGAATTCATCTTATCGTCGGCGGCAATTTCCCCGGTGGGTGTCGTTTCCACCACCGACAACAGCACCAAACGACTGTCAAAGATTTTGACTAATTCGATCACACTACTGGTAGCGTCACGACTTTCGCGGCTGTGGTCGATGGGAAATAAAATCGTCTCAAACATAATTAGCAAGTCTCTCCAATCAAATTTTTCTGGGCAAATCGGTCTTGGAACTGCAAAACTGATCCCCAAATCTGAAATAATCTTTGTCAAAGTAATTGCCGCAAGTAGCGATACCCTGATTTAATCTTTATTGTACGGTAAGCAATCTAGGAGGTTATGGGCTGTGCCAAAAAAAACAGTAGCGAATTTAACAGAGGCTGATTTAGCGGGTAAACGGGTCTTAGTCCGGGTCGATTTTAACGTTCCCATGGACAAAGCCACTGGAGCAATCAGCGATGATACCCGTATTCGGGCGGCACTACCAACTATTGAGGATTTAATCAAAAAAGGGGCTAAGGTTATTTTATGCAGCCACATGGGTCGCCCCGACGGTCAAGTTAAAGAAAATTTGCGTCTGACCCCTGTAGCTAAACGTCTCTCGGAATTATTGGGCCAGGAAGTAATCATGTGTCCCGATTCTATTGGTGAGGGAGTGACGGCAGCGATTAGTCAAATGTCTAACGGTCAAGTGGCCCTTTTAGAAAATCTGCGTTTCCACGGTGAAGAGGAGGCAAATGACCCCGATTTTGCCCAAAAATTAGCCGCTAATGCCGATTTATACGTTAATGATGCTTTTGGTACCGCCCACCGCGCCCACGCTTCCACGGAAGGCGTTACCCACTATCTCAGCCCCTCGGTGGCGGGTTATTTGATTGAAAAAGAGTTAAACTACCTACAAGCAGCTATTGAAACTCCCCAACGTCCCCTAGCGGCGATTATCGGCGGTTCTAAGGTTTCTAGTAAAATTGGCGTGATTGAAACTTTATTGGAAAAGTGCGATAAACTGCTCATCGGTGGCGGTATGATCTTTACTTTCTACAAGGCCCGCGGTTTAAGTGTTGGTAAGTCTTTGGTGGAAGAAGACAAACTAGAGTTAGCTAAATCCCTAGAGGCAAAAGCTAAAGAAAAAGGGGTGGAATTCCTCCTTCCTACCGATGTGGTGTTAGCGGATAAATTTGATAAAGATGCCAATTCCCAAATCGTCAACGTCGAAAATATTCCCGATGGTTGGATGGGATTGGATATTGGACCTGAATCAGTTAAAGTTTTCCAAAAAGCTTTATCTAGCTGTAAATCTGTCCTCTGGAATGGCCCGATGGGGGTGTTCGAGTTCGATAAATTTGCGGCGGGTACAGATGCGATCGCTCACACTTTAGCCGATTTAACCGCTACGGGTACAACTACTATTATCGGTGGTGGTGACTCGGTAGCGGCGGTGGAAAAAGTGGGAGTGGCGGAAAAAATGAGCCATATTTCCACCGGTGGTGGCGCTAGTTTGGAATTACTCGAAGGCAAGGTTTTACCCGGTATTGCCGCCCTCGATGAAGCATAATTATCGCTAATATCTAAGGTTTAAAAAAGGTGGGTGCTGGCCCACCTTTTTTTATGAATTATGAATTATGAATTAGGGAGTGGGTTTTGCAAGTTGGATTGGGAGTTAATCATACCAAGACCTTTGCGACAAACCCTAAATAAGCTAAGACGTATTTAAACCGCTTATTCTTATTAGCCGAATCTCCCTCAATCCCTTTACTGTTGCCTTTTGCCTCTTGCCTCTTGCCTCGTCTCAACAAGCAATTTAAATTACGAACAGCTTAGTTGAGTCATTAGGATACTTCAATCGCAGTAAAATCGACTCGCTGATATAAATCTGTCAGGGATATTTGAAAATCTAGAGAAAACAAAGTTAAAATCGCTTCTTGATCGTGATAATCCCGAAATGCCCAATGATCACCTCTTTTATGAAATTGTTCTATATAATAACCATATTGATCAATTAAAATATATTCTTCAAAACTATTAAGAGAGCGATAAAATTTAAACTTATCACCCCGATTATAATCTTGAGTAGATTTTGATAAAACCTCGATAATTACCTGTGGATTGGTAATCGTATCGGTGCGTCCTCTTTCAAGAATTGGTTCCCCTTTAACGATCATAATATCGGGATAGGTGTACACATTATAGGCGGGTATTGCCAAGCGTAGATCGGTGATAAATATATCGTAGGCTTGATTCTGGATAGTTAAGGGAAATCTTCTGTAAAAATTTCCCGCAATGCGATTATGGTTAGGAGTTCCCCCGGTCATAATAATAATTTCTCCATCTCGATACTCGTGTCTGTCGGTGGCAGTTTCCTCTAGTTGAAAGTATTCTGCGACTGTGTAGCGTTTCTCAGTGGTTGCGACCATATTGCCCCCTTGAAAGCAAAGCTCTGTCTTTATGATAACCTGTTTTCTGAAAAGGTAAGTAGCTGGTTATAATTAAATTAAAAATGGATTTTAGGTTCGATCCCCCCTGCCCCCCTTGATAAGGGGGGTGTCTGATAATTTTTAACGCCTACCTACTTACAATTATCGGTTTTAATCAGGTGCTGACTGCTGTATAAATATCGAGAGACCTTGTTAACAAGGTCTCTTCAAAGTGGGTGGGATTATTGTTGCTAATTTGCTAATCTGGTTGGGATAATTTGAGGATAGCGCCAGTGACTTTCATGCTTTCTTGATAAAGCACGTCCTGGCCCCAACGCTGTAACTGTTTACCTAGGAGAGTTTCTGTTTTTTGGTCTTCCAGATGGGACACTTGTTCAATGCGGCAAGATTGGGCCCCTCCCGAAGCTTCCATCCGCATACAGCCGGTAGTTCCCGAACAAATTACCGTACAACAATCGGCGTGAAGATTAGTAGAACTGAGTTTAATACTAATCAGATCCCCTTGTATCTCACCCCAATCGGCCACGGGAACACCGGCTAATTCCGCCTCAATTAAACGCTGGTCTTGACCGAGGAAACTAATCCGATGAATAGCGTAATCTCCCGACTGGTGAGTATATCCCACCGGTCGCCATTGTAACCGGCTGGCCATCCAACCGAGGAACATAAAAGCTTGGCAAGGATTGCCCTTTTCATAATCAATAGTGATGCGATCGACTTCCAGAATAGCATCCCGGCGCTCTGGAGGATCAAAAGCCTCGGCGGTTAGTTCTTGCCAAGGGGCGAGACGACTCCAGTTTAGGTCAGCTAATGGTACATCTGTGGCTAGTAAATCCTCCACCTGTAGCAGTTCCGTTTCCGGTTCCCGAAAAGTGCTGGAATCGACGATAATCGTATCACATTGACCGGCCAGACGCTTAAATAGTCCATATTCGCCATCGGGACTGGCTTTCCACCAGAGAAATTTGGGCAAACTGGGAATAGTTAACTCGGAAATAATGCCGCCAATTCGTTCCAAAGCTTCCGCTGTACCGCTTAAAGTGACGTATTCACAGCAAACTAAAGTGTTCTGACTACGTTTGTTAACGGGACAATAGGCAGAAACGGAGGCTTTCACTCCTTCATCGGCCTCGGCAGTGGGACAGAGGGTAATAATGCGACAGGGATTGGAAGCAGCGATCGCATCTGCCACCCCAATCGCATCCAAATCGGCGGCGTATTGACGATGATTAGCCCCGTCCTCGGCGTTTTTTTCCGCTTCCCAGGCTGCCCTTAACCCGGCGACAAATTCATCGCTAGAAAGCCCAGTTACTTCTAGTCCTAGGTCCTTCTGGGCCACTTTGATGGCGGCGTGGGTCCGGGGACCGGCAATACCATCAATCGGGCCAGTGTAATAGCCGAGAAGGGTTAACAATTCCTGTACCGCGTCGGGTTCATAGACAATAAAGCTAAAGGTGGTGGCCCGGGTAGCGGCCATCCCATCCTGATTATTATTATAGGATTGCCAGATATCGCGCAGTTCCTGCTCGATCACATCGATGGAAACATCTTTCGGTGCTTGCAGGGAGACAATGGGGGGGCTTTGGGTAGTCATGTCAGTTATCAGTTATCAGTTATCAGTTATCAGTTATCAGTTATCAGTTATCAGTGATTCAGTTACCAGTTATCAGATGTGAGTTATCAGTTATCAGATGTGAGTTATCAGATGTGAGTTTTTAGTTATCAGATGTGAGTTTTTAGTTTACTGATTACTGTTTACTGATTACTGTTTACTGCTCACTGATTACTGTTCACTGATTACTGCTCACTGATTACTGTTCACTGTATTAGAGTCGTCGCCAACGACGGCCATCGCGGTTAAGGAGAAATTCCGCTTCTGTGGGTTCCCAGGTACCCGCTTCGTATTGGGGTACGGAGGCAGGATCGGCGGGAGCGTCCCAAGCGGCGAGAGCGGGAGTAACGATGCGCCATGCTTCTTCTACCTCATCAGAACGAGTAAATAGGGTTTGATCTCCCAGCATAGCGTCTAAAAGTAGGCGATTATAGGCATCGGCACTGGTGACACCGAAGGAGGAACCATAACTAAAGTCCATTTCTACCGTGCGTGTGCGTAATTCCGACCCCGGCATTTTCGCCTCAAAACGGAGGGCAATACCTTCGTTAGGCTGAATCCGCATACTCAGTACATTTGCATTAGTTTGTTGGGCTGCCGATTGGAAGATTAATAACGGCACATGGCGGAATTGGATGGCAATCTCGGAAACTTTTTTGGGCAGACGTTTACCGGTACGCAGATAGAAGGGGACACCCTGCCAACGCCAGTTATCTACCATTAATTTCATCGCCACATAGGTGGGGGTGGTCGATTCGGGATTAACCCCCGGTTCTTCCCGATAGCCCGGAATGGGTTTTCCTTTCATCCAACCGGCTTTATACTGGCCGCGGATGGCGGATTTTTCCAGGTTATTAATATCGGCCAGGTGAGTTGCTTGCAGGACTTTGACTTTTTCGCCGCGGACACTATCAGCGTTAATAGCGTTGGGTGCTTCCATCGCCGTCAAGCAGAATAACTGCATCAGGTGATTTTGCACCATATCCCGCAAAGCCCCCGATTTTTCGTAATATCCGGCCCGCTCCTCCACTCCCACGGTTTCGGCGACGGTAATCTGGACGTGATCGATAAATTGACGATTCCAGAGGGGTTCAAAGATGGCGTTAGCAAATCGGAACACCAGCAAGTTTTGGACGGTTTCCTTGCCTAAATAGTGGTCAATGCGATAAACTTGGTTCTCCTGACAAACCTCTTGTACGACTCGATTGAGAACTTGGGCAGAACTGAGATCTTTGCCAAAGGGTTTTTCGATCACTAACCGGTGTTTAATTGGGTCTTTTAGCATTCCGGCCGCCCCGAGGTTTTTAAGACCGGGAGGGAAGAAATTAGGAGAAACCGCTAGATAAAAGACTCGATTGCCGCGGGTTCCCCGGATTCCGTCTAGTTCTTCCAGAAAGACTTTCATTTTGGCGTAACTTTCTGGGTCGTCCATGTTGCCGGGGAAATAGTACAACCCTTGGGCGAAGTCTTGCCAATATTCCTCACTACCAATCCCGTCGGAAAATTCTTCGATGCCTTGGCGCATCTGTTGGCGAAAATAATCATGACTCCACTCTCGGCGCGCTGTACCGACGATGGTTAATTCGGCCGGCAGTCGTCTTTCCCGTTTCAGTTGATAGAGAGCAGGAACCAGTTTTCTTTGGGTTAAGTCTCCTGATGCCCCAAAAATGACTAAGATTAAGGGTTCTGGGGTTCTTTCTTGTCGCAATCCCACTCGGAGAGGATTTTCGAGCAGCTTTACCATAGGATTTTGTCTAGCCGAGGTGCATTATTTTCCAGTCTAGCGGGAATACTCGACGGCATACCTAAAGTAAAAATTAATAACCACAATCAGTCATCAGTGATCAGTTATCAGTAATCAGTTATCAGTTATCAGTTATTAGTAATCAGTGGTCAGTAATCAGTAATCAGTGATCATACTAAATCTGGTTATTAAAGACTGATTATTGATTCCTCCTTTTGCATGAGTGCCTAGGCCTTTTTGAAATCAAAAAGTTCTGGGTCCGGGAGTGGTCGGGGGCAAAATTCAGGGAAAAAGTCCCTGAATTTTAGGTAATTGACCACCCAAAAATGGGTGAAACCCCACACCCTACCCCTAGGAAAAACTTTTTGCCGCAAACCCTGATTGAGGAGAAGCCCTTATTTTTTGGCGGTTTTAACACAATCGAGGGTACGGACGATGGCGGCTGCTGCGTAGTTACGACGGGTGGGATCATTTGGTACAAAAGCACTACCCTGTTCGTTCAAGGGAGAGGCCACAGCGCAAAATCCCGACATCTGGGTAATTAAACCAGCGGCCCAATGACCAGAAGTATCGGAAAAATTGGCGGGGGTTTTAGTTTGGGCCAAATCGGGGGCTTGTTTTTGCTGAGTTTTCAGGTAGGTGGCGGCCTGTTTGAGGATCGCCATCAATTCGGCCCGGGTGATGGGGTCACCCGGACGGAATTCGCCGTTAGCTTTGCCGGCAACAATACCATTGGCCCGGGCCCATTGGATTTTTTTGGCACTCCAACGCGTCGCTTCTACGTCGTTAAAACTGCCGCTGCCGGGGGGAGTCTCTTCTAGGTTAATTTTGGTGACAGTTCCCATCCCCTCAATAATCATCGAGATGAATTGTTCCCGGGTAACGGGATTTTCGGGGCGGAAGCTGTTATCTTCTTTAAAACCAGCCACTACCCCAAGCGCGATCGCTTTTTCGATCTCAGGTTTATAGATATCGCCGCTAATATCCCGGAAACTGGCCCCGGAAGTGGGGGAGGGAGTGGGGGGGGGAGTGGTTTCGTTGATGGGGGGTCTGCCAGCGATCGCGAGAACTTCCGTTTCTTTGCCGCTAAAGTAGAAGTGGCCTAAACTTTTGCCTTCAAAGGTACGACGGCTAAATCTCCAACCCGGTTCGAGGATAATTTTCATAAATCCTGTTTGCATTCCTCGGGTTCTTCCCACCACTAATTCCGGTCTGCGGGCATCCCGGGGAGTTCCCACTAAGTATAATTCGCCATTGCGTTCCACAATACGCAGGATGTAATCTAGCCCAAAATCCCGGCCATCGAGACGGATAGAATAACCATTACTATCGGTGGCGCGGCGACAAATGCCGGTAAAGTCAAAGTTGAGGAGCAGCGGGTCGATCATGACGGGATTTGAGCCGCTTTCACTCCAACACTTCTGTTTTCCCTGGATTTGTTCCAATACTAGGAGGTCAAATTTATTACCTCCGTAGGGACGAGCGATCGCTACTACCTGGGTCTGCTCGATGTCCTGTTCGTCAAAGTTGGCCGCTGGTGTGGCAGTTATGCCCAAGGTCATTAGGGCGGTTAGGGCGATCGATAATCTAGCTTTCATGATCTTTATCTATAAGACGATTTTTGCAGTAAAAATAATAGACGTGCTAATCCCAATATTCTAAGACTGAATACTTCCGATTGTTGTTCCAGACTGCGCCGGATTGTTGTCTGTCTGCACAACTTTTCTCTCAATCTTCAATTTCCGAACCTATTGATCCTAGCCATATTCTGCTTAAACTGGTGGGTTGACCAATATTAATGCGGTTAGCTGTTGAAACTGGCGAGATTTTGGCAGATTGTCGAAAATTTTAGCCAGCCATTCAAGTCTTAGGCTAAGATGGGGAGAGAGGCTTTTAATTGACCGCAGCCCTTGACTTCCTCACAGGATTTAAGCCCAATAATTGCCTAAAAAATGGCAATTAATCGATTGAGGGCTATCAGTGCCGCGGTGAATTATCATAGTTCATTAGCTCTGGTGAGCCGTTGCCCTTTCTTTGGTGTGTGTGAGGTAAACAATTATGAGTAACTCCCCCGGTGATCCTTCTCCTCGTCCTAATCTTTTTCTGAGTATTGGTCGATTTTTACGCCGGCCTTCTACTTTGATTGTCGGGGGAATTACTCTCCTAGTACTTACCTCCCTTGGCTATTTTACTACTCGTTATTTAGTTTATGAGCGTCTCACCCCAATTTTAGATAATATCTTCAGTGAAATGCTGCATAGACCCGTCAGGGTAGGTAAGATAGAGGGTTTTTATTTTAATCGCATTCGTATCGGTAAATCGGAAATTCCAGCTACGGCCAATTCTGCCGATAGTTTATCTATTGATGCGATCGAATTAGGATTAAATCCGCTGCCCTTACTTTTAGGTCTGCCGCTGCCAGTTGATGTCAAGTTAATTAATCCCAGTATTTATCTGGATCAGGATAAAAATGGTCAATGGCTCGATGATTTAGAAAAAATAGCTAGTAACTTAGATCGGGAGGCACCCATCAGGTTAGATCTGGGTTTTCAGGTGGAGAAGGGAGACATTACTATCCAACCCTATGCCCTGAAAAAACCGATAGAAATTAAGGCCGATGGTCAGGGAAGATTCATCGATAATCAAAGGCAGCCTATCACCTACGATTTTAGCGCAGAAATCCTCAAAAGTCAAGTAAAAATTGCAGGAGAAACGGCGTTAAAAACGGGCGAAAGTCAAACTAATCTTCAGATTGATCGTTTGAACTTAAGTGAACTATTAACTTTAATTCCTCGGAGCAATTTCCAATTAAATCAAGGACAGGTAAATGCTAATATTGCCCTCGATATTCCCAGTTGGGCAAAGCTAAATCAAACCGAAGGAAATGGCAATTTTCAGGTGACAGATTTGGCGGGAAAATTCCAACCTTTCCAGTATCCAATTAAGCTAACTACTAAGTTAAATTTACAGGGTGATAAAGTATTAATTGAACAGGCGATCGCAAGTATTGGTAAGATTAAAACTGAGGTAAAGGGGGAAGTAAATTGGCAAACTGGTTATCATCTCAAAGTCGCGCTAGAATCAGTGGATTTACAACAGCTTTTAAGAATTATTTATCTGCAATCACCTCTAGATTTACGGGGAGAGGCACGCTCTACTTTTCAAGTGACAGGAAAATTAGATCAACCTCTAATTACAGGAACCGTTAGCAGCAGCAAACCGATTACTTTTGAGCAAATTCCCATTCAATCAATAACCAGTAATTTTCAAACAAATCTCAATCGTCTTAATTTAGATAAAATTCAAATTAAACCCGTTGCAGGTGGAGAAATTAAAGGGGAAGGAAAATTGCAGTTAAATATTCTGCAATCCCTGCAAAAAAATCAACCTCTTGACGGGACAAAAATGCCGATTAATTTGAATTTACAAGCCAATTTTCCCACAAGAAAAATTTTATCTCAATTGGCAACAGTTCCCGCTCAAATTAATATAAGCGATCTGCAAGCTAATATTAAAGCTAGAGGTAGTTTAGGACTGCCCCAATTATTAATTAATTGGCAAATACCCGCGGTTAATCAGTCAGGATTAATCAATGTTGCTGGGGAGGGTAAAGTATTTTTAGGGGGCAACAAAATAAATTTAACCGATACGGTCATTAAAACAAATAGCGGCAAACTACAGGTTAATGCCAATAGTGATTTTACTAGCAAATTAGTCCAAGCAAAAATCACGGGTAATAACTTTTTATTGACTCCTTTTGTGCCTATCGTTTGTCAATATGTAGATATTATTTGCCCCTACTTAGAAACCTTAGAACCCTTAAATTTAGAGAGAGCTAATATTCAAGTTAGCGGCAAAATTGACCAAATCAATGTTAATACCTTAAACGGAATTGCTAACTTAAAAATTAGCGGTAAACAAGGCACAATTTTAGTCAATAGTCAAGTATTGCAGGGAAATTTTCAGGCTAACGCTTTCTTAGCGGGATTGCCGATTAATTCCCTACTGCCTAACTTACCAACCCAGGTTAAATTAACGCAATCGCAAATTAATTTACAAGGTTATTTAGGGGAATTACTGAATAATAAAAATAATATTTTCAGCAGTTGGCAAGGTCAAGGTAATATGCAGTTATTAGTAGATAATAATCCTTTAATTGCCACAGCTAAACTGAATCGAGGTTTCCTGACAGGAACAGTTAATACCAGTGGAATTAGTCTCAATCCTCTAGTGGACAATTTAACAGTTCCCGTTAGTTTAGGCAGGGCAAAACTCAGCTTTGCTGGTAGAATAAATTCTCTGATTAGTGGTACTTTAACGGATTTAAAAACTTGGCGCGGACAAGGGGATATACAGTTATTTGTCAATAGTCAATCTCTAAGAACGACAGGCCAACTGGAACAAGGTATTTTAAGCGGTATGGTTAATACGACTGGGATTAACTTAAATCCGTTTTTACCCAAGATAAATATTCCTGTTAGTCTAGGAAAAACGCAAGTCAATTTCACTGGTGCAATCAATAATTTACTAGCGGGAAAAATCCCTAATCTGTCCACCATCAATGCCAGGGTAAATACTCGCTTATTAGTAGATAATAATCCGATTAATACTGCTATTCAATTAAATAATGGGATTTTTAATATTCTCGGTAGTTTAGAGCGTTTTCAGACTAATATTCCCATACCTTTGAATATTTACCAAACGAAGTTTCAAGCAACAGGAAATGCCCAAACTATTTTCGACTCTCTGCTAGAAAAACGACTCAACTTAGGCAGTATCAAAGCAGTTTTTAACTCTCGTATTAATGTAGCTAAAGGAGAGATTAAAGCTAAGGCACAACTGAATAATAATTTCTGGCAAAGTGATATTATTGCTGCTAATCTTGATCCCGCTGCCCTACTGGGGCAATTGCGGGGAGTAAAATCAATCTCGATTCCGAACCTAGATTTTAGTGCCAATTTAGCGGGAAACATTAAAGAAATTTGGCAGGGAGTAACACCAATTCAGGTTAATAATCTTTCGGCACAGTGGGGAGAAAATAGCTTTAATGTGCGAGGAAATATTCTTTTAGCTAATCTTATCAGTCAACCCGATATCGCTGAGGTTAACTTAAATCTACAGGCAAAAACCGACCTTGCTGCTGTACCGCTAACTCAGATTATATCGCTTTTACCGATTGATTCTAACCTAAAACCCAAAGAATCGACACTAACAGGGATCGGAGAATTTCAAGGACAAATCACAGGAAAAAATCTCCTAACTGCTTGGCAAAAAGTGGGAAATATACAAATCAATGGAGATATAAATTTAGCTAACTTTAGCATTAATGAGCGACTCTTTGAACCCCTACTAAAAGGAACAATTCAAGCAGGAATCGGTCAAAATATTAGTTTAAATCTGCGGGGAAATCAGGACATTATTGACCTAACTTTCGATCCTTGTCAACAAAATAATTGTCTGCTGCCCTATCTTCCTCTAGAGATAAATATTCGCCAAGCTTTTGGAAATAAGACTCCTTTTCTAGCAATAGCTAAACGAAGCGGAGAAAATTTAAATGTTCAGATTGCCAATTTTCCCCTAGAAATCCTGAAAATATCTCCCACGGCAGCCTATAATATTCTGGGGATTATTGCTGGCCAATTGAGTGCTAATCTAGACATCAATTTATTTGACTTACAGGGACAGGGACAACTAGAGATTAATCAACCTAGTTTAGGTAACTTAATTGGGGAAAAATTAACAGCAGAGTTAATTTATCGGGATTCCATAGTTCAACTGCAAGCGGGGAGTTTACAAGTGGGTGCAAGTCAATATAATCTGCAAGGTTTATTTAATTGGCAAACCCAAGCAATAGAAGCTAAACTCAGGGTAGATCAAGGTTATATTCAAGATTTATTATCAGTTGCTAGTATCTATGATTTAACCAGTTTAATCAACTTTTTCTCCTCCGAGAATAACCCAGCTATTCAACTTAGTCCCCTAGAAGTAGGTAATCCCGAAGCTTCCCTAGCACAACAGGTAAATTTGCGGGCAAAAATTGAAGAAATAATCCAGCAATTAGCAGGGGAAAGGGGGGTAGTTGGGATACCTTCCGAACTAGATTTTCGCGGTCGTTATCAAGCAAATATAGCCTTAACTGGGACTTTAAAAAATCCTGATCTTAGCGTACAATTTCAGGGCAATAGATGGGAATGGCGACCCCAAAGACCGACAGTAAATATTGTTAAACCTCTCGGAATTGTCACCACCGATACCCAATTAATTCCCATTGATGAAGTAACAATTAATCTTAACTTAAATCGTCAGTTACTCAGGATAGAACCGATTAGATTAAAATCACGAGATTCTTCCGTATTTTTAGCGGGTGATTTTTCCTTAAAAAAAGTAGAGGGGACTTTTGCCGTGGAAAATCTTTCTCTCGATCTCTTGAGAAATTTTGTGCAGTTTCCCTTGGATGTATCTGGTAGTCTAAAAACGCAAGGCCAAATTACAGGAACTTTATTAAATCCTCGTATTCAGGGTAACTTTGGCTTTATTGATGGTGCAATTAATGCCCAAAATATTAATCAGGATATAATTGGTTTATTTACCTATAATCAGTATCGTTTTGATTTGCGGACAACTTCCTCCGAATCAATCCAACTCTATGCCAGCATTCCCTATCCTCCCTTACCGGGTAATGATCAATTAAAAATCCAAGCAAAATTAGGAACCGATGCACTCAAATTAATTGAAGCTATCAGTCAAAATGCCATCGAATGGGTTAAAGGTGAAGGAGAAGTAGTTCTTTCCGCGACGGGAAGATTAGATGTAACAGAGGGATTAAAAATCAAAGATTTAGAAGCAAATGGTATAGTTACTCTCAATAATGCCGCTATCCGCAGTGTTGCTTTTCCAGAGATTTTAACCGTAAATGGCCGCATTGGGTTAACCCCTGAAAGCTTAACAGTAGAAGAATTACAAGGCTCGATCGCTGACAGACAAATTTCTGTGGTGGGAGTTTTACCTTTCTTTCAAGCCATCAAAAATAATCCTAATCCCTTAACAGTTAATATTCAAGAGGGAGATATAGCAATTAATGGTCTTTATCGGGGATTAATTGCTGGAAATGCCATGGTAACGGGAACAATTCAACAACCAATTATCGGGGGTAATGTGCGTCTTTCTAGGGGTAAAGTTTTTCTTCCCCGCACAGCAGAAATTAATCAAGAAACAGATAAACCAGTGAGTCGCTGGCTGCAGCCTCTCAACATTCCTCAGACGACCAATATTACTCCAGTTTTAAATAATTTTCAAGTGTCTTTAGCGGGATTATCCATCGAACAAGAACCTTTGTATCAATTTGATTTTAGTGGTGCTTTAACCTTGAACGGTCCGCTCACTCCACTAGAGAAATTACAAACCAATGGAGTGATTAATCTCGATCGAGGACGGGTTAGTTACATCGATACTCGTTTTCTTCTTAACCGACGCAATCAAAATGTTATTGTTTTCGATTCTAGTCGCGGGTTGGGACTTTTTAATCCCTTTGTTAATATTCAACTGCGAACAATTCTCAGCGAATTTTCTCAATCTCGCGATTTTGCTATCTCCCGTCCGGGGGGGGATTTTCCTAGCAATGAAATTCCCGATGATAGCCTCAATCGCATTCAAAGGATCGATGTCACCCTCAGCGTTGAAGGGGAATTAAACCGCTTGCTACCAAATTTAGGCCGTAATATTAATGAAGTATGCCAAATTCGTCCCGATAGTCCCCCTTTTCCCCTAGAGGAAAACTATACAAATGCAGAATTACAAAAAGCTGCTAATTGTTTACAAGCAGTGGCTTTTGCTAGAGGTGAAGATGAGGGATTACTTAATACTCCCCTAGTTAAATTAACCAGCACTCCCCCCCGCAGCCAAGGAGAAATCGTTCGACTGTTGGGGGAACAATTGCTGTCGGTTTTTAATGGGTTACAGGGTAAAAATACAGAACAATTAATTCAGTTTGGAGTGGTTCAGTTGGCGATTCCCCTCTTAGCTCAAGGAGTCGTGTATGATGTGGAGAATGCAGTTAGTAATGCGATCGGAGCAACAGATTTTAATATTCTTCCCAATTTGGAAACCGTCTATCGAGTTAATTCTCAGTCTTTTATCCGCTTCTCCTACGATTACAATTTGAATGAGTTTACCGTCCGCTATCAAACTCAATTTTAAGGTAGGATTGAGAGATATAGGAGAGTTCAGAAGTTAGGAGACAAGGCAAAATTAGGTTATACTTCATCTTACTTGATATTCTATGATTATTCGTGAGGCTAAAGAAACAGATTTACCAACAATTATCGAGATTTATAATGCTGCTGTTCCCACTCGCAAGGCAACCGCAGATTTAAAGCCTATTTCCCTCGAAAGTCGGCGAGAATGGTTTAAAAAGCACGATCCTGAAAAGTATCCCATCTGGGTAATAGCGCTCGAAGGTCGGGTGGTGGGTTGGCTGAGTTTACAGATGTTTTATGGTCGTGTCGCTTACCAAAAAACGGCAGAGGTTAGTTTATATATTTCCCCCGATTATCAAGGTCGTGGAATCGGTAAATTATTAGTAGAATATGCCTTGGAGCGCTGTCCCCAATTGGGTATATCTAATCTTATCTGTATTATTTTTGCCCACAATCAAGCCAGTATTTGTCTCTTTGAAAAATTCGGCTTTCAACGATGGGGTTATTTACCTCAAATTGCCGAGCTAGACGATTTTCTGGCTGATGTGGTCATTTTAGGGAAACAAGTCGCTTAAATAGGCAATTCTCCCCATAGCTAGACTTAATTGAATATCAGTATTTTCTGGTTCGCCTAGAGATGATTTCTGGGGGAGAGAAAAGAGATAGTCTTTATGGCTCTTCCTTAGCATAATTTTTTCCTCATCAAGAAACTACTATCAAGGCTTAAGTTTTCTTACCAGACTCAGTTAATTTATCGATTAGGTCAAGCTTTGTATCGAGAGCATCCAAGATATCCTATACTTATTTTACAGCGTTTCTGGTCAAGATAAAGTGTAATCTAATTTGATATCGACCACCGACTCCCTAAAACGACAAGTTCCTACCTCATCATTAAGACAACTGCTATAACCATGAATAATTTTAAAATACTGCTCATCGGTTACGGTAATACTTTAAGAAATGATGACGGAGTGGGAGTGAGAATAGCCGAAATTATTGCCGAGGAAAATTGGCCTAATCTACAGGTCATCGCCACCCATCAATTAACTCCTGAGTTAGCAGCCGATATAGCTGATGCTTCCCTAGTTATTTTTGTTGATGCAGTATTATCTAATCAAACCGATATCCGGATAGAAAAATTAGCGGCAGTTACCGAATGGAATAATTTCGGTCATGCAGAAAGTCCCGCTTCTTTATTAGCATTAACTCAAGCAATTTATCAACAAACTCCTAGGGCTTGGGGAATATTTATTCCTGCTATTAATTGTGAATTTGGTGAAGAATTATCAACAATAACTCAAAAGGGCTTGACAAATGCGATTAAAGCTATTAGGAAAATTATTACTTCTGAGGATTTGACTGAATACCAAAAGCAGGACTTTGATAATCTTCTGGCAGATAATTTTCAGGAATAGTGCTGTGATTGCCATCCCGGAGAGCCTTGTAGTGAGGAGACATAATTTCGATACCGACTTCGTTACATTTATCCTGAATATTTTGATGTAATTCAGAATAAATATACACCATTTTGTTAGGATGATCGGTGTAGGAATTTAGCTGATAGCTGACATAAAAATCATCGAGACTGGTTTGCAAGACAAAAGGAGCAGGTTCTGAGACAATAAATTGGGTTGCTAAAGCTGCTTCTTTCAGGGTTGCGTGAACCTTACGCCAAGGTAAATCATAACCGAGAGTGATTGTGGTTTGCAAAATTAAAGGCTCTTTGAATTCCCTTTGAGAAACGCTAAAGTTAATCACATTGGTGTTTAACAGCGATGAATTAGGAATCGTGATAATTTTATTAGACGGTGTGCGAATGCGGGTGACTAATAATCCTTTTTCAATCACATCTCCAATAACATCACCAATAGAAATTTTATCTCCTAGTTGAAAAGAGCGAGTATAGATGAGGATAATTCCTCCTACCACGTTAGCAATAGCAGAGGTGGAACCCAAGGAAAATAGTACCCCTAAAAATACCGACACCCCCTGAAAAGCAGGAGAATTAAATCCGGGTAGATAGGGAAAAGCGATGACTATAGCTAAGGCAATTATCAGCAGTGACAGTAAATTATAGGTTGGTTTTGCCCAATCGGGATAGAAACCATGGATGACTAAATTTTCTCTTTCCAATGCATTGAAAAATGGTCTAATTGCCCTCAACAGATAGTGAGTTATAAAAACAACTAGCAGTATGATAAAAATATTGGGTAAATATTTTGCTATCTCTTGGGAAAAAACTTCTAAAGCACTAAAAAAGTATTGCAGAAAACCATCACCAAATTTTCTAGTCCAGGGAAAAAGACGAAGGATAAAAGTTAAATAAAAATAGAGAATAGTTAAAATAATCAGAGTGCGGATAAATTGCAAAACTCTTAGGGAAAAAATTCCTATTGTCCTGGAACTAATAATCTCAAAATTTTGGAATCCCACCCCGGGAACTAGGGAGGTGATTAATCTCTGAATCTGGGGAAAAACCCGCGAAGATATAAAAATCATCGCCCAGAAAATTAAAACCGTGGACAAGGTAGCACTTACCGTCAAAGCTACATCTTTTAAGAGTTTATCTGGTTGACGTTCTTGACGATAACGGACAATGGCTGCTTTAATCTTTGCTAAAGCTCGTTCGGCTAATACTTCTTGACTGACTGCGTGTAATTTGGCATCTCTAGAAGTAATAGTAGCAATAACCGTATCTCCCAAAATAATCGAAGGGTTTTTGTCTTCAGGATCAATTTTTATGGTTAAATCTTCAGGAGAAAGAGCATCGTCATCGGCAATTTTTTCGATTCTAGCTGTAATCGATTTCGCTCTTTCTTGCGCTGAAAAAGAACCTATTCCTTGCCGAATCTTAAAAAGTTCTTGATTATCAAGCATGACGGGAAAAACTTCTCCCAAAGTTTCCAGGGGTATTTCCTGTCCTTGTTTAGCAGGATTATTCTGGGCTGCTATCCTCAAGATAGGGGATAGAGTCAGTAACAAAACTAAACAAAACAGTCCTAGGTAACGCCAGATTTTTTTCATCTTCTAAGCTACAATTTCACAGGAGCGATCGAGTTTAATACCTCTTTTTTTCATCGTAGCATGGAATAGTTCTGTGGATAACACTTGTTCCACGGGATAAATCCCAGCTTTTTGGAGTTTTGCCCCTAAGATTAATTCTGCCACGCTGCCAGTTCCCCAGCCAGCTGCTTGAGCAGTATTCTCGTGAACCATAGTTGCTTGATAAACTGCTTTTTGCTGCCCTTGCCATCCGGCGACTTTTGCTAACATTGCTACCCCAATTCCCGAAAATTTATCGGTTACTTCTGTCATGCGATAACTAACTTGGGAAAAAAACTCGATTCCCCGAGAACTTTCTACCCAAGCATCGGGAAAAATATGGGCAGTAATCCAAGTTAAATGATTATAAAAATCGGGAATAGAACCAAATTTTGTGATCACATTTTGCACTGGAAAAGATTCGGCAAAAGTATAGGTTTCTGGCATATCAAACCAATAAACACCAGTTTTACCCAAAGGAGCGGGAAAGTCAATTACTTCTCTAGCAGTATAGGGTTTAATCTCTTGCCATTTTCCCTCAATCCAAGCTAAAAAAGGCTTTTTTAAACCGAGAAAAGTTGTCCGCATCACAGTTAATCCCGCACCTCCTGAACCGGCTACGGCATAATTTAAACGGATCGTTTCTACCCTATCTAACTGTTCCACTCCCTCCCGCACTATACTATTAGAAATACCGGGAAAAATTCCCGTATTAACCACGGCAGTTATTCCCGCTTTTATTGCTAATTCTCGATAGGGTATTAACTTTTGATAAAAAGAACGATGATCACTAACATCAATATAATTGACTTTTTCTTCGATGCAAATTTTTACTACCCTGCCATCGCGATAATGAAAGGGACCGGCACAATGAATAACTAAATCACTCTTTTTAATTGCCTGTCTAAGCTTGTCTATTTCTTCTAAATCTAAAGCCAAAAACTGCATTCTTGGCAGTAATTTAATCGCTTTTTCCTTCCGTCCAGTGACAATAATTTTAGCTGCAGTATGATTAATAATATCTAGGGCGACACTTTGACCAATGCGACCAGTGCCACCTAAAATTAAAACAGTTTTTTCCATGGCAACTATCAATAATATTTGTTGCCCTAGTATAGCATCATCTTGGCAAATTTGCCTATTTTCCAAGATGAAAATTTTAGAATAATCCCAACTTATTTAATGCGTCCGAGGGGCAAGAAAATAGTTAAAATCTCACCTTCTTCGGGTTTTTCACGCACAATAAATTTACCTCCCAAAGCTTGAAAAAGGTTTTTAGTTACCTTCATATTTAGACTTAAACTACCCGTTTCTGGTTGAAACATTAAGACTTTTCCTAAAGCTTTGAGGGTAAGATTAGGCGATTTTACCTGAGTTTGGAACTGCATTTTTAATTGATTTCCTGCCGTTGATATATGTACTTGCAACAGTCCACCACTAGCCATACTGCGAGTACATTTTTCCACGACTCCATTTAACATTTGATCCAATAAATTCGGGTCGCTAATTACCGAAGGCAATTTTTTCGGTACATTAACTTCTAAATTGACATTGCGCCGTTTAGCTTGTTTCTGCCACCGAGGAATACTATCTTGAAAGACTTTTTCTAGGGCAATTGGAATTAATTGAATCGGTTTATCTCCCAGAGGATTAATACCCAATTCTGCCGCTCGGAAAATTAATTCCATGCGCTGAATTTGTTCACTACATTCTAAATCGATTGTTTCTAAATATTTTTCTACATCTTCCGTTACTTTGGCCCGTTTTAACAATAATCTGGTAATAGTGCGAATGGTGGTTAAAGGAGTGCGAATTTCGTGGGTTAAAGCTCGCAATAATTCCAAATCACAACCCGATTCCAAATTAGAATTATCTTCCTTTGGGGGAGTGATTTCGCTATTGATAGACGATTTCGTTTTTTTCAGGTCTAAGTTAGACTGGTCGGGTAAATTTTGCAGTAATTGGCGACTAAATTGGCTAACTAGACGATAATCCGGCGAGGGACTGCCATTAGCCTCGATAATTGCCTCTAAAGTCTCGATTTGCGGATAACGCAGATTAACTAATCGTTGCCGCAACTGCTGCCAAGCTTGCTGAGTGAGGACGGGATCAAAGGAAAATTGAAAAGAGGATAAACCCCACTGATCTTCGCCTAAAACCAGCAAAAGAGCGAAACTTTCGCTAAAAACCAGACAAAATCTTTCATTAGCAATTGGATCCGTTGGCAAGAGAGGCAATTCATAAATCTCCGTCGGGGAAATATCGGCGGCGGATTTTTCCTGAGCAGGCAATTGCAAACCCAGCCATTGTAAATGTTTTAAAGCTTTAACGGTGAAAACACCAAATTTAAAACCCGTTAAAGCCTTGCTTTCTCTGACTAAGGCCGTCGGACCGGAGAGAATTAAACCCCGACTGGCAGCATTATTTGGGTTTTGTAATAAGATATTTTCTAAAGATGCGATCGCTGCGAACCATTCACTTTCCGCTTTCAGTTGCGATCGCTTGAGCCATTCTGATAAATTAGGATAAAAAGCATTGGGGGTGAAAGTTTCCCGGTCCTGATGGTCAGTTGGCGGGAAAATATCGCTTAATTTCGGTAAAGACCCCTCTAACATCGTCTTCATCACTGACTAGATACAAATTCCTTACCTAAAATAGTACCCCCGTCAATGCTCATCCCATAACGGTAAAACCGAACTCTATTGGCAGTGATATCCGCGTTTTGATAGCAGTTATCTTAATAGTGAGGTACAAAGTTTTGCTTTTGGGGAGTCGGTCGTCGATAGCAAATTAGGTTACACTTCATCGAGGATGATGAGAAAGGCTGTCAGTCGGCTTAATGATTTGTAATATAGGTTAGTCCAGTTGATTACCTATGCTGGTTGTGGGTTTAGTAGCTCAATTCAACCTCGATAAATCTGATATTTAACTACACCTCCCGACTTATGTGTTTTTTTGTTACATTTAAGTATTTTTTTTGTTTATCTATGGTTACCATAGAGCAAGTTAAATTGTTCCCAAATTATTTCCCTAACTAACCAATCTTTGATCCCAAACCCTTTTGCTTTGGCATTACGTCAATGGGAGGAACCATCGGGTCTTGGTTTGCCTGTTTAACTGTTGCTTTCAAGCTAGGTAAACAGTTGAGTAGTGGTAACTGTCCAGCAATAGTTGGGTTCGGTTATTGAATATATTTTGCCGTGAGCAAATTCTGAGAATTAATCAGAACTAAATGTGCTTGTCTGTCTTCCGAACCCGTCGCTGCTGCGGATTTGAGGTTCATTTATCCTTTGTCTGAGAGAGAGTAAAAAATATGCTGCACATTCATATTCTTCAGGATACGTTTTTCAAGTCTTCCACAGCTTTTTCCGAAACCCTCAATAGTGGGCAAAAATCCTTAATCAAAGCAGGAACTAAACTGCCAATTAAATCTTATTTTCGCCAAAATAATCATTATTCTGTCAAGTTAGCCGCAGAACAAGGTTCAGTGGGAAAAGCGGGATTTTTCTTTGATGATCATGTACAAGTAGAAGAAATACGGGGCGTTTGGCTCACCAATGTTGACAGTGATATTCTCAAGTCTAAAGATAACCTAAAAGCTGGGTTGGAAAAACTTAAAAATTTAGGTTTTAATACTCTTTATCTAGTAGTTTGGAACAAAGGCTATGTGTTTTTTCAATCACAAATTGCTGATAATGTCTTCACTGCTGATGAAGAAACTCTCAAAAAAGTCAACCTTGAAAAAGAGTTAGTCGGTAGAGATCTACTGGCAGAAATCATTGAGATTAATCAGACAGAAAAGTATAACTTTCGGATTATTGCTTGGTTTGAATATGGTTTAATGGTTCCTCCAGCTGCTCCCTTATTTGCCCAAAAACCAGATTGGTTTATGCTTACTCATCAACAGAAAAATACAGTTGATGGTGATGGGAATTGCCGATTAAATCCCGCTCATCCTGAGGTTAAAGATTTTTGGGTTAGTCTTATTCGTGAAGTGGTTAAAAACTATGAAATTGATGGTATTCAATTAGATGATCACTTCGCTATTCATCACGCAAAACTCTTGCCTAATGGTACTAAAAATTTTGATTTTAGCATGGGGTTTGAATCCTTTACTATCAAACTTTTTCAAAAGGAAACTGGTTCAGTTAGTCCCTTAAGCAATCCCCAATTAGCGAAATTTAAAGATTGGCGTAAGGAGAAGTTAACTCAATTAGTGCGATTGATTTTTAAAACCATTAAAGCGGAAAAAGACGATTGTATTCTCTCCATTTCTCCCAATCCTTTAGGATTTTCTGTTGATCATGCTTTAGCTGATTGGGAAGCATGGGAAAAGGAAGGATTAATTGAAGAACTAGCATTACAAGTTTATCGTCCAACTGTCCCTATTTTTGAAGGCGAAATCGATAAATCAGAGGTAAAAGCAGCGCGGGAGCATATTCCCACCGTCATCGGTATTCTCACTGGTTTAAGACCCAGTGATAGACGAGTAAATTTCCAATTAATTCAAGCACAAACTCAAGAAACTCGTGAGCGAGATTTTGCTGGTTTTGCCTATTTTTTCTATAGCAGTTTATTAGACCATATTCCCACCACAGAAACCGTGGCTGACAGGGAGAAGAAATTGGCTCAAATTCTTGCTACAGATCAATTTGTTTAATTTATTCTTTGAGATTTAAAATTATCCATAAAAGGAGCTAAATTCATGACTCAATCTTCTCTTTCAAAAACTGAAAAGTTGGACGAATGATCCTTGAAATGCAGTTTTGTCAGCCTTGGGTATTGCCACAGGAACTAAGCTATTTCATGGCTTGCCCGCTTTAGTCTCTGATCCCCTAAAAGCTACAACGGTCAAGTTAATGGTTAAGAAAAATAATTGATTGTAATGCTATTCTAAAGCTTAATTTAGAATAGCATTATTGATGCCAAACTTTCTAGTAAAAATTACCATAAAACAATAGTAAACTTTTGTAAAAATATGATTTTTATTAGTTTAATTAAGGTAGAGTATATCCAGAGGAATTAACCAATCAATAAATATTGAATAAACTGGAGCTATACAGATGAAATTTGGGATTGATATGGGTCATAATTGCCCACCTCATGACGTTGGCGCATCGGGAGTTAGACAGGAAGATGTTGTTATTAAAGAGGTGGGTAATCGCCTAATTGCTAAATTAGCGGCAGCGGGTCATTCAGTAATTAACTGTACCCCGACCAGTGCCGTTAGTGTTAATGATTCTTTGCGAAAAAGAGCCAATAAAGCCAATAGTAATAACGTTGATATTTTTGTTTCTATTCACTTTAATGCCTTTCAACCCACCAGCAAGGCAATGGGAGCGGAGGTTTATGGTATTAGTCAAACTTCTCAAGCGATCGCTAAATCAGTTTTGACGGAAATTGTCAAGCTAGGATTTAAAAATAGAGGGGTAAAAAATACCCGTTTTTCTGTGTTAGTAAATACTTCAATGCCAGCGATTTTAATTGAATGTTGCTTTGTGGATTCCCAAGCAGACATGGCTCTTTTTGATGCAGAAAAGATGGCAGAAGCGATTAAAGTTGGTTTAATTGGGGACGCTGATGACAACTCCACACCGGAACCAGCTACCTTAAGAATTACTCAAAAAACTGTTCTTAAACCCTCCACAAATCAAGCCTCTGAATTAGAGGCAAGTACCTTAGTTGAGATTGAACCAGGAGATTATGCCGTGTTGGATGTGCGCTTAGAAGAAAGACATTTTTGGGTGAAATGGCCTGATAAAAGTCAGGCTAATCGAGATGAACATTTCATTTTTGAGGAATTTGCCAAAATCCTTCAATAGACAAAAATTTCTCGATATATTTCCCAAAATAAAGGGAAATATATCAGAAAAATAATTGATTCTCTACCGCTCACAGGAGACAGCAATGGCTTTACTAGATGACTTAGTTCAACGATATGCTCAAACTGATTTGTCCATAATTTTTCGAGAAGTTGACGCTACCGATAATCGGCAAGTGAACTTAACTGCAATTCCTGCCGATCATTTTAGTCATTTAAAAGAAGTTTCTCTGGCTCAATGGCTATTAGAATCAGCTAGAGCAACCAGTAAACTTGCTCAAGAACAAAACAATTTTGCCGGGTTAAAATGGCGTAGCGAAATGACTCCTTTTGCTAATCCTCGTAAAATAAAAGTGCCATCAGAAACGATAGAAATGGAGTTTTGTCAATTCCAAGATTTAGACAAATTTCTGAGAGGTTATTGGAAATTTTTAACCCGTGAACCCTATAAAGGATTAGAAGAAAATACCTTTGCACCAGAAAACTTTATTGGCTTTATTCAAAGTAAGGGCTTTGCTGCTGATATTAGTTACATTTCAAAAGTATTAAATCTTCTTCCTGAAGCTCGTGACTTATTAGCAACAGCTAGTGAAATTGTTCTGCCTCAGTTAGTAAGTTCTTTACAAATAACCACTTTTCCCAAAGAAGTAGAAGTCGGACAAAGTTTCCAACTAGAAGGAACAGCTTCTCCTACAGATCAAGGCAAAAAACTCTCCGTTTTAGTAGATGAAACCTTCCCATTAAATGATATTCAAATAGGAGAAGATGGCAACTGGGAAGCCGAATTTATTTTTTTACAAGCAGGTGATCGTCTTGTTAGAATCTCCCTTGATGATCAAAGTGTAGAAATTATAATTAAGGTTTCTCTCCCTAATGTAACCGGTGCAGTTACTCTTAATTTAACAGGAAGTGTAGGGTCAGGAGGTATCAACCGAAACAGTGATGTTCTAGCGGTTAAACAGCGATTACATTCATTAGGATATACTTTTGTCGGTGATCCTAATAGTGCAGCCTTGAATACAGGTTTTATTCTTGCTATTAAATTATTTCAATCAATTATTGCAGGGAGAGAAACTCTAGGCGGAGATGGACGAATAGATGTGGGAAATACGACTCAAAAATGGTTAGAAGCAGCCAATGCACCTCGTTGGCAAACCATGCCCGATAGTGATCCTTCCATTAGCTTAATTAATCATGAAAAAAATCAAACCAATGACGATCATGATTTTGGAACAAGTTGGTTAGCAGATGCTATCTTAGAAATTGCTGATGACTATCATAATACGTTCCGAGTTGCTAATCCCGGTAAGGCCGCTTTTTCTATTAATGATGTTAGTAAACCCACAGGAGGAGACACCCCTCAACACGCAGGCCATGAAACGGGTTTAATGTGTGATGTAAGGCTTCCGCGCACGGATGGACAGCATGGCGGAATCACTTGGAAAAGTGACAATTTTGACCGCACCGCAGCACGCGCTCTGATTAAAGCCATGAGACGACAAAAACTGGTTAGTCAAGTGTTTTTTAATGACGCGACACTGAGAGGTGAAACTTTTTTGGGACAAAAACTATGCAATTTTGCCACTGGTCATGATGACCACATTCACTTTGCTATTCGCCCTCCCGTGAGAGCTTAGTTTAATTCATTGACTAACCAGATGATTGAATAATTGACAGGTAAAAATTATGGGAATTGTACCGACAACATGGATGCCTAACTGTTCGATGAGAAGAGTCATTCTTCATTGGACGGCAGGGGAACATAAAGCATCTAGCAACGATAAATCTCATTATCATATTTTAATCGAGGATGATGGTAAATTAGTGCGAGGAACTCACTCAATTAAAGATAATGTTTCCACCGCAGATAATGTTTATGCGGCTCATACAGCCCGGTTTAATACGGGTTCAATCGGAGTTAGCGTCTGTTGTATGAGTGGTGCGGTGGAAAGACCATTTAAAGCGGGAAGTTTTCCGATGACGCGAACCCAATGGGAAACCATGGCTCAGGTAGTAGCAGAACTCTGTGATTTTTATGATATTGAAGTAACAGCTAAAACCGTTTTAGGTCATGGAGAAGTAGAACGTGAGTTTCCTAATAAACCCCAAGGAGGAAAATGGGATCCAATGGTTTTACCCTGGGATACATCCTTAAGTAAAAAACAGGTAGGAGATCAATTTAGAACGCTAGTCAAAACGAAATTAACGGGCGTTTCTGGTTTAGTGGAAACTCCCGCTAGTATCACCGCAGTTGTTCAAGGAAAAGCCTTCCGAGAAGCGCAGATATTCAATGAAAAAAGTATCGTCAAGATTCGTCCTTTGCTAGATGCTTTTAATTGGCAAATTATTACTGCCAATGATCAAGAAGTGATGGAATTAAAATTTGCTGATGGAGAAGAAGCAAAATCATTAGGATTTTTGCTGATTGAACATAGCAATAAACCTATGAATATTCCTGACGGAACTAGCCAAAAAGAAATCATCAAGAAAATTGAACAATTCGGCTTTGTGAAAATAGTAGATTTGGCGCAAGCACTGAATCTTTCTGTAACTTGGGATGGCACAACTCGGACAGTAACAATTGAGTAAAGATCAATAACTTCAGGAGATGATTTTATGCAAACCTACACGATTAAATCTGGAGATACCCTCAGAGGAATTGCTTTAAAATTTTATGGTGATGCTTCAAAGTTTGTGGTAATTCAAGAAGCCAACGATATTGCCAATCCTAATCAAATTTCCGTGGGACAAGTTTTAGAAATTCCCGATCTTGCCGATGACAATGACAATAATCCCCTAGAAAATTTTCATCGGGCTTTTCCTAATAGTGTACGCTGGCGATTGGCAGAAGATGGAGTGGAAATTGAAGGTAGCGGCATTGAGCGAACCAGTGGTCAACCAGCGACTACTACTAAAATTTGGAATAATTTTTCTGATGAAATTAATCAATGGTCAAAACATTTTAATGTGCCGGCAGTAATTATTATTGCCACCATCGCCACCGAATCGAATGGAAAAGCAGACGCTATCCGCAAAGAACCGGGTTATGTATCTGATTCTATCACCCCTCATTTGATCAGTGTTGGCTTAATGCAAACATTAATTTCTACGGCCAGAGGTACATTACATGATTCAACCATCGATCGAGATGACTTAAAAAATGCCAGTATTTCTATTAAAGCAGGAACGTCATTTATTGCTGATCAACGCTTGAAAACTTTGTTAGATCCCCCCAAAGTTGCCTGTGCTTATAATGCTGGTTCTCTATTTGAAAACAAAAACCCCAATAATCGTTGGCGAATGCGTCAATTTCCCATTGGTACTTCCGCACACTGCGATCGCTTTATTAAATTCTTTAACGATGCAGTCTTTGTTTTGCAAGGAACCACAACAACTGTTAGCGTCGGCTATCAACAATTTTATCTAGCTTGATTTCCTTGGCTTTCTTGGGGTTCTGATCATCAATTCAGTTTGCAGCTCTCAAGCATCAATTTTAGTCAGTCATGTCCAGTTATCTAGTTAGAAGAAATTTGTCTTTCTATTTATTTCAAGATTTCAAGGAGTGGTAAAGCCGTGTTATTCAAGCTTTTTCAGCGATTCATTATCTTTGGATTTACTTTAGTAATAATCTTAATTTTTCTAAAACCTGTGTATGCAGCAGAGCCTTGTCAAATAGTGCCGACTTCTCAGATTTCTTCTATCGATCAGGCTAAATGTTTATTGCGTCAACCCAAGATTTTTGGGAATGTAGGACCAACTTTAACCAGTTTACCTGCTCCGTTCGATCAACTCTTAACTAGACCCACCATCGATATCAGTAAAGAGCAATTAAGACGATATTTACAAGCTCAAAGAATTAACGAAGCAAACATTGGCGGTTCATTAGATAACCCTGTCTCACGAACCAATAATAATAATCCCAGTGCAGAATTGGCTCGTTATTTTATTATTCATGATACCAGTACCCCTAATTTTGTAAATGATCCCTTTCCTAATAATATTAATGAAGCTAGTTGGAAGTTTAACAACTTCAATCAATATGGTAGGGGAGCATCTCACTTATGCAATGAGTATTAATACTTATAGCCGTCAAAAACTAGAAAATCTTCAACTTGATCACAAAGAGAAATGAGATTATAATAGTTATAACTTACAATTCA
>VYLK01000004.1_pt1 | contig 99212 bp, 96 predicted proteins | sample 5114321 | NCBI WGS metagenome assembly VYLK01 (sample SAMN12291792, study PRJNA351875) | freshwater metagenome | isolation source: freshwater lake | place: USA: Michigan, MSU2 Lake | collected 2011-08-16
ACTGAGGATAGGAAACCTTAAAATGGCCGGACCAAGCGCAGTGACGACAAAGCCGCAAGAGGGCAATGTGAACGACAGAACCTTGTTCTTTATGTCGCTTGCTTTGTTCTTCATTTGGGGTTTTGCGACCGTTCTGATCGATATTTTGATCCCTAAATTCCGCGGGCTCTATAATCTCAGCTACGCTGAAGCCATGTTGACCCAGTCAGCTTTCTTCTTGGGTTACTTTGTCTTCTCGATCCCTGCCGGCAATTTGGTGGCCAAAGTTGGTTACATGCGCGGGATTATCGCAGGTCTTGGCGTGATGATCGGTGGCTGCATCCTGTTTGTGCTCGCCACCCATGTGGGCATTTATCCGGGCTTCTTGTTTGCTTTGTTTGTGTTGGCTGCTGGCATCACCATCCTACAAGTTGCCGCCAATGCCGTGATCTCGATCGCAGGGGCCGCCGAAACCAGCTCAGCCCGTTTGACGCTGGCTCAAGCCTTCAACAGCTTTGGGACCTTCATCGGTCCATTCGTTGGTGCCAAGTTGATCTTGGAAGGTGGACCTGAAATCCCCAAGGACATCTCGACCCTGACGCCAGAAGCGCTGAATGCGCTGCGCGCGGCAGAAGCTGCGGCCTTGCAAGCACCTTATCTGGGCATCGCCACCGTTTTGGTGCTGATCATGATCGTCTTCTACATGAAGCGCGATTTGTTGCCGCCCATGGCAAAGACTGAAACGCCAACTGGTCTCGGCTTTCACCTTTTGGCCAATAAGAAGGTCTTGTTTGGTGTCATCGCTATCTTCACCTATGTCGGCGCCGAGGTCGCAATTGGCTCGGTATTGGTGAATTATCTAAGCCAAGCGAGCATCTTGGGCTCAACAGAGGCACAAGCCGGTAAATTGGTCGCCCTCTATTGGGGCGGAGCCATGGTTGGCCGTTTTGCGGGCTCGTACATTTTGAGCCGCTTCCCAGCTGGACAAGTGCTGGCGGTGTTTGCTGTGCTTGCGATTGTCTTGGCCGCTTTAGCCATGGTGTTGACCGGGCAGATTGCCGCGATCGCCATTCTCTCGATTGGCTTGTTCAACTCCATCATGTTCCCAACCATTTTCTCGCAGACCGTGATTGGCTTGAACGACGAAGACACGCCAAAGGCCGCTGCACTCTTGTGCATGGGGATCGTCGGTGGGGCCATCCTGCCCTTGGTAACGGGTTTTGCCGCAGACAGTGTTGGCCTTTCAGTCGCGCTGATCGTGCCGATCCTTGGCTATGCTTGGCTCGTGTTCTTCGGTCTGTTCGTTCATCGTCAAAACACTGCACCAGCAACCTAAGCGAAGGCGAATACGATTATGCGCTCTCACATGCAGCCATTGTTCCAGAAGTCCCTCCGCGCCTGCCTCGTGCCCGTGCTTGCACTATCGCTTGGCCTAACGGGCTGCGCCTCTGGACCTAAAAAGGACGAAAAAGTCGAAACCCGGATCACTGAGATCATGAGTAAGATGAGTGTGGAGCAAAAAGTCGCTCAGCTCATCATGCCCGATATCTCGACGATCACGCCAGAAGATGTGGCCAAGTATCGATTTGGCACCATTCTGAACGGCGGTAATTCTGGCCCTTATGGCAACGAGCGCTCTAAGCCGGAAGACTGGTTGAAACTGGCTGATGCGTTTTGGGAAGCCTCGCGCACACCCCATGCCGATGGCAGCCCGGTTATCCCCGTACTTTGGGCAACCGATGCGGTACACGGGCACAGCAATGTGGTGGGCGCGACGCTGTTCCCGCACAATATTGGCCTAGGTGCGACGCGCGATCCTGCTTTGATCCGCGAGATTGGCCGCATCACGGCGGCTGAAATCAAGGTCACCGGCATCGACTGGACCTTTGCGCCTACTTTGGCCGTCGTGCGCGATGACCGTTGGGGCCGTACCTATGAAGGCTATAGCGAAGATAAGGGGCTCGTGTCTGAACTCGGCGCGGCCATGGTTGAAGGCCTGCAAGGGGTTGGACCAGATTTTCTGAGCCAAGACCGTGTAATCGCCACAGCCAAGCACTTCTTCGGTGATGGCGGCACCGCTGGCATTGATACCGGCGACACCGTGGGCAATGAAGCTGATCTGGTTGAACTCCACGCCTTTCCTTACCGCGCCGCCCTAAAATCTGGCGCGCAAACGGTCATGGCTTCGTTCAGCAGCATCAATGGCCAGAAGATGCACGGCAGTAAGTCGTATCTCACCGAATTGCTCAAAGTCGAAATGGGCTTTGACGGCTTGGTCGTCGGCGATTGGAACGGCCATGGCCGTATTCCAGGCTGTACGAACAAGGACTGCCCAGAATCGATCAATGCTGGCCTCGACATCTTCATGGTGCCCGAGGACTGGAAAGAGCTTTTGACCAATACGAAGGCGGCTGTCGACAGCGGCAAAATCTCGCCAGAGCGTCTGGATGATGCCGTGCGCCGGATCTTGCGCGTTAAAATTCGCTATGGCCTGTTTGATCTGCCAGCCCCATCGGCTCGCAAATTAGGCGGGAAATATGCGCTCTTGGGCTCTCCAGAACATCGAGCCGTGGCGCGCAAGGCAGTGTCTGAATCGCTGGTACTGTTGAAGAATGACGGTGTTTTGCCAATCAATCCTGGCAAGACCATTCTCGTAGCAGGCGAGGGGGCAGATAGCATCGCCAAGCAATCGGGTGGTTGGACGATTTCGTGGCAAGGCGGTGGTGATCTGACCAATGCCGACTTCCCGGGTGCTGAATCCATCTTCGCAGGCATCGCCAAGCAAGCCGAAGCCGCAGGCGGTAAAGCCATCCTGTCTGTCGATGGCAGCTATCAGGATAAGCCCGACGTCGCCATCGTGGTGTTTGGTGAAAAGCCCTATGCGGAGTTTATGGGCGACATCAAAAACCTGTCCTATGGCGATGCCAAGCCTTTGGCTTTGCTAAAGAAGTTTCAGTCCCAACAAATCCCCGTCGTGGCCGTGTTCCTTACGGGCCGTCCGCTCTGGGTGAATAGGGAACTGAATGCCTCCAACGCCTTTGTCGCGGCTTGGCTGCCCGGCAGTGAAGGCGGCGGCCTAGCTGATGTTCTATTGCAGACCAAAGACGGCCAAGTCCAAAAGGACTTCAAAGGAAAATTGTCTTTCTCTTGGCCACAGGCTTGCGATTCCTATTCTCTGAATCCCGGTGAGGCTGGCTATAAGCCCTTGTTTGGTTATGACTTTGGTCTGAACTATGGCGCTCGCGAAGCGTGGACGAAGGTGGACGAGAAATGTGCCCTTAGCCAACCCAATGCCGAAAATGATGTGGCCGTGTTCGCTCGCGGTCAAAGCGTGGCCCCATTCACCTTGGTAGCGACCGATGGGAAGGGGCAGCGCCTGACTTTAGCCAGTGCCAAGGGCACAAGCGCCAATGGCGATGTGCAAGTGGTCTCGATGGACCGCGATGCCCAAGAAGATGCCCGCACGATTTCGTGGAAAACCGGGGGCTCGTTCGGTTTTGAGGCCTCTGCCGCGCTAAGCCCAGCGGCTTTGGCCGAAGGGCGAGCCATACGGATTGACTATCAAATCGGCACCCGCCCAACCGGCCCTGTGAAACTATCCATGAGTTGCGGTGCGAATTGCCGCGATGAAATCGACATCACGGCGTCTTTGGCGCTGGCTGAGCAAAAAGGCTGGAAGACGGCCTTCTTGCCCTTGTCCTGCTTCAAAAAAGGAACCCAAGTCGGCATGCCATTCTCAATCCAATCCAGCGGCAGCTTTGAGATGTCGATCTCTGCGGTCACTCTGGTGGATAGTGGTGGCGAGACGGCTTGTCGGTTTTGATTGAGCGGGCTGAGACACCCCTTCACCGGCTTCGCCGGCATCGGCGTATACGCCGATACCCCGCGAGCGGGGAAGCGGCAGTGGAAGCAGTTGGTGCTTGGTGCTTCCCAATCATGGGGAAGCTGTCCCGAAGGGACTGAAGGGGTATCCTCTCCCCTACATCGGTGCCGGGCAATAGCGCTTCAGATAGTCGTTATGGGTGGGCATGTGTTGCACCACGAATTGGATGGATTGTTCGATCCCGCGCAATTCATCGCTGGTTTTGGCGCTCATCAGGGCGTCGGCCATGGCATTGTGCCCTTGCATAGTTATGCCTTGACCCATCATCACCGCTGCCCAACTGGTTTCGGTGAAAAGCTCATCATCCTCGCGAAAGATTTGACCATTGAGGCGGAACAGGTCCGTCTTTTCGGTGAGGCTTTCAGGTACAGCCATGTTGCGGCAATAATTCCAGAACGGGCTGTCGTCGCGGGTGGTGGCATTATAGTGCAGGATCAAGAAGTCGCGGATGCGGGCATACTCTTTGCCCGTGAGGCGGTTGAATGCATCTTCTTGTGCTTGGGTGATGCCATCGAGCGATAAAAGCGCGATCAGCTTATTGATGCCAGTGTTGATCAGATGGATGGAGGTCGATTCCAAAGGCTCCATAAAGCCTGCAGCCAGACCCAAGGCCACTACATTTTTGTTCCAGAACTTCTTGCGCCGCCCAGTGACAAAGCGCAGGAAATTCGGCTCCGCCTGAGGTTTGCCCGCAATATTATTGACGAGGATATCGAGCGCTTCATCGTCGCTCATGAACTCGCTGCAATAGACGTGGCCATTGCCATTACGGTGCTGCAACGGCACTTGCCATTGCCAACCGGCGCGGTGAGCGGTGGCGCGGGTATAGGGCGGGGGTGGGCTGCCATCGTCGCGCTTACAGGGCAAAGCGACCGCGCGATTGCATGGCAAAAAGTTTGACCAATCATCATAGCCGGTCTTTAGCGCTTGCTCGATCAATAAGCCCCGGAAGCCGGAGCAATCGACAAATAAATCACCCTCGATAACGACGCCATTATCCATGGTGACGGAGGTTACAAAGCCTGTCTCGCCATCTAAAGCGACATCATTGACCTTGCCTTCGATCCGGATTGCGCCGCGCTTTTCGGCATAGGCGCGCAGATATTTGGCATAGCGGCCGGCATCGAGGTGATAGGCGTAATTGATGGGGGGCAGGTCGTCCCGCTGATAGTCTTCAGTCCGAGCAAAGCGGCCATGGTGGGCGGCCATGGTTTCGATGTTGAAGATTTGGATCGGCCGTTTATCACCTGCCTCTTTGAATTTGTGCCAAATATGGTGGAAGGACACGCCATCGACTTGATAGCCATAATTGCCAAAGGGGTGGATATAGCTGTCGCCAATTTTTCCCCAATTGACGAATTGAATGCCAAGTTTGAAGCTGCCCTGCACGGCAGACAGCATCTCTGCCTCGTCGATTTCCAACAAGCGATTGAAGTCGAGGAAGGGGGGAATAGTGGCTTCGCCGACGCCAACGGTGCCGATTTGCTCTGATTCGATGACGATGACATTGACCGGCTTGCCCGCACGTAGGCGCGACAAAGCGGCTGCGGCCATCCAGCCTGCCGTTCCGCCACCTACGATTATGATCGTTTCAATCGCCATTTATCGTTACCCCCTGAGTCACTTTAACTGTATTTTCTTGCCATCTAGCACGGATGACGCAAATGTGAACGTTCATTTTTTCTTGTGAACGCTCTCAATTACGGTTATGCGTCACTCAATATGATTAGCTTCCTTCAAAAAAGAAGGGAGTCAGGGGAGGAAAATTTGGCCTATCAACTCAACGCAGGCACAGCCACGTCTCGGACTCGGCGTTCTATCGCCTTGACCACCGCATCCAGTTTCGCCCTTTTGGCGCTGGTTTCGCAGCCTGCCTTTGCGCAAACAGCAGCAGAGCCGGCTAAACCAGCCGAAACGGCTACCCCTGCAACGCAGCCAGCTGAAGAAGCCGAAGTGATCGTGGTAACGGGCTTCCGCCGCTCGTTGCAAAATGCGCAATCGATCAAGCGCAACCTCGACACGTTCGTTGACGTGGTCACCGCAGAAGACATTGGCGCTTTGCCAGACCGTTCGGTGGCAGAAGCTTTGCAGCGTATTCCAGGCATCAATATCTCCCGCTTTGAACAGCGCAATGACCCAGACCGCTTCTCGGTCGAAGGTTCTGGCGTCATCATCCGCGGCTTGCCATACGTGCGGTCTGAGTTGAATGGCCGCGATATTTTCTCCGCCAACGGCGGCCGTGAACTTTCGTTCAACGATGTCTCGCCAGAGCTTTTGGGTCGTGTGGAAGTGTTCAAGAATGCCACCGCAGACATGATTGACGGCGGCATTTCCGGTACGGTCAATCTTGTCACGCGTAAGCCGCTGGACAAAAAAGGCCCACGCTTTGCTGGCACGATTGAAAGCAATTATGGCGACATGGCTAAAGAATGGTCGCCTGGTTTCTCCTTCTTGGGTTCCAACACCTATGAAACTGAAGTCGGCACCTTTGGGGTGCAGGTGGCTTATGCCCAATCGCAATTGGTGACCAAGACCGATGCGTCGCAAATTACCGACCCTTGCTATCGCGATGCCTCGCTGACCTCAGCCTGTATCCGCGTTCGTGCTGTGGGTTCTGGCGGCTTTAGCGGTGGGCAAGCGTTTAACGCATCGAATTTCCCACCGACCAATGCGGTGTTTGTGCCGAAGGGCGCAGGCGTACGTACCACCGATCTAACCCGTGACCGCGATGCGATGTCGATCGTGGGCCAGTGGGAGAGCAATGATCAGCGCTGGTTGGCCACGATTGAATATTTGAAGGCAACCACGGAAGCGACTTTGGAAGAATTCTCGGCTTTGGCTTTGGTCAATGACGATGGTTTGTTCCCAGTCGTCGCACCTGGTACGACTGCGACGTTCGCTGGCAATCAGTTCGCCAAGGGTACGTTGACCCAGCTTCAGCCCTTCACGGGCGGTCGCGGCATCCCAACCGAATTGCTACGCTTCCAACGCGAAGATGAAGCCTCGACCGAAGACGTGTCACTGACTGTAAAGTTCAGTCCAACCGATCGCTTGCGCTTCAACTTCGAAGCCCAGCACATCGCATCGGACCGCACCGAGAATGGCTTCATCTCGGCCATGCAGACCTATAGCGATGTCTATATCGACAATACCGGCGAGACCCCTCTGGTGCAGTTCTTGCAGCCCGGTTTGGCGACATCGCCAGCCAGCTATTTCACCGATCCTTCCAAGACCTTCTATTGGTTCTTGTTGGACAACCAAGTCTATAACGAAGGCGAGATGACCAGTGTGCGTCTCGACGGTGCTTATGACTTGAAAGAAGACGGCTTCTTCAAGGGTGTGCGATTTGGCGCACGTTGGGGCGATCGCTCGCGCATCACCCGCAGCGCCAACTTCTCCAACTGGGGCAACTTGGGTGCACCTTGGACCGGTCGCGGTGGCAATTGGAACTGCGGTGACTTCCAAGCCTTTGGCTGCGGTGGTGCTTATGCCAAGGACTTCCCTGGCTCGTCCGCCATCCGCAATCCATTCGGTGACAACTTCCAACGCGGCAATGTGCCTGTGCCTTTGGGCGATGGCTCTGCCTTCTTCTTCGGTGGCGACAACACGGTTCGCGACTATCTGAGCGGCGAAATCCGCAAGCAAGCGAATGCAATTACCGCATCGACCCTGACCCCGAACGCTTGGTTCCCAATTTCCGCACGTTCCGGCACTGTGGCAGGTGGTCCTTGGACCGTTGGCGAAATTTCGGACGTGGAAGAATTGACTTCGGCCGCCTTCGCCCGCGTGGACTTTGGTAAAGACTTCTCCAGTGACCTCAAGATCACGGGTAACATTGGCCTACGCTATGTGAAGACTACCGTTCAAAGTGCTGGCGCGATCAAGCTGCCAACTGGTGAGTTCTTTGACGCACCAAATGTCGTCAATGGCGTCAATATTGGCGGCAATGGCGACGGGATCGTCAATGTCGCTGAGTTGCAAAATGCCTGTAGCCGGGTTCAAGTCGGCCAGATCGCACCGGGCTATTGCGGCCTCTCGACCACACGACTGGCAGAATTTGCCTCTGTCTTTACTGGCGAAGAGATCGACGACAGTGCCGACATTGAGTTCGACCATGTTTTGCCAAGCTTTAATGCGAAAGCCGACTTCGGCAACGGCATGTTGGTCCGCATGGCGATCTCAAAGGGCATTTCGCGGCCAGACCTGAATGCTTTCGCAACCGGCGGCGGCATTTCCGACAATACGACCAACCTGAGAGCAGGTGGTACTTTGGCAACCGGACCACTCTTCCAGATTGGCACGGGTAACCGTCTCTTGCGTCCTGTCGAATCTTGGAACTACGACCTGTCATACGAATGGTATTTTGCCAAAGTGGGCTATGTCGCGGTTTCGGCCTTCATGAAAGACATTCAGGGTATTGTGAATGGTGGGGCTACGGTTCGTAAGTTCACCAGTCCAAAGGGCGTTTCCACCGATGTTCTGGTCAATGGTCCAGTTAATAGCGATGGCGGCATCTTGAAGGGGGTCGAGCTCTCCTATCAGCAGACCTATGACTTCTTGCCTGGCCTGTTGAGCGGATTTGGGAGCCAATTCACCTATACGTATGTGGATGCGGGCGACTTCAGTAACTCGAACCTCGGCGCCGAGCAGAGCCCATTTGCGGGCAATACGCCACTGGCAGGGGTCTCGGAACACACGATCAACGCCGTCGGCTTCTATGAAAAGGGCCCGATTGCGATGCGTCTGGCCTACAACTGGCGGTCAGAGTTCTTGCAGACACCGCGCGATGTGATCTTCCCGTTCTCGCCAATTTATGGCGAGGCGACAGGACAGCTCGATGGCTCGATCTTCTACTCGTGGACTCCCCGGGTTAAGTTCGGCATCCAAGGCGTGAACTTGCTGGATGAAGTTACTCAGACCAGCCAAGTCATTGACTTCAAAGGCACACGGGTGACGCGTTCGGCCTTCCGCAACGACCGTCGTTTCACCTTGATGGCACGGGTAGACTTCTAATCTAGCCGGCAAGAGCGAGCCTTGGATTGATCCCCAAGGCTCGCTTTTCGCCAGTTGTTTGAGCCTCAAGTGCGGCTTTGACTTGTAATCGCTTGATGAGAGCTTCCACTTGATGCGCGGACAAGCTAACCTTTTGTCGATCAATCAATTTTCAGTGTAGATTTCTTATACCTTTTGATTGTTCGTGACTTAACCACTAGGAGTAGTTCTCCGAAATTGTTTCCGGTTATCAAGATTATGTCTGTTTTCATGAAAGGCATTCCATTGCATTCTGGATACACCCTCCTGCTTTTTGACGCCGACCTGCGCGTGAAGTCTGCGCTTATGCGGGTGGTAAGGGGGTAGCTTATGGCGCGCCGCAATCAATCGGTCACCATCTCCCATGTCGCAGCAGATGCGGGCGTCTCCCTGCAGACGGTCAGCCGCGTCATCAATAATGAACCCAATGTCCGCCCTGAAATGAAGGCGCGGGTGCAAGCCTCGATTGAGAAGCTGCACTATGTCCCCTCAATTGCCGCCCAACGCATGAGTGGCTCACGCTCCTACCTCATTCTGGTTATCAATGACCGAGAGCGGACGATCGCAGAATGGCGTGCGCGCCGTGGCGCGGACTGGGTCGACCAGATGCTTTTGGGGGGCATGCTAACAAGCGCTGAACATGGCTATCGGATGATTTTTGAGCTCGTCGACACCCATAATGACCATGTTGAGCGTGAATTAAGTGGCACCATCGCAGCCCTTCAGCCCGATGGTATCATCCTAACACCGCCGCACTCTGAGAATCCTTTAATCACCAAACTTTTGGATGAGCGCAAAATACCGTTTGCGCGGATTGGTTCTTTGACGCCGGGCAGTGGCTTTGCCATCCATATGGGTGATGCAGGATCGGCTGCTCAGGCAACCCAGCATTTGATCGGGCTTGGTCATAAGAGGATCGGCTTTATTGCTGGCGCGCCCGACTATAATTTGTCGCACTGGCGCGTCGATGGTTGGCGGCAGGCCATGGCGCAAGTGGGCTTGCCGGATGCGGGCTTATGCGTTCCGGGGGACTTTAGCTATGAGAGTGGTCGCGAGGCTGCATTAGCGCTTCTCAACCTTAATCCCGCACCCACCGCCATCATTGCCAGCAATGACCAAATGGCTCTGGCGACTTTAGACATCGCCCATGAGCGCAATCTGGCCGTGCCAGGCGATCTGTCGATTATCAGCTTTGACAACACACCCGTGGTTCGATTTACGACGCCACAATTGACAGCCGTGGATCAACCGATCGCAGCCACTTTCTCTAAGGCCGTTGAACTGTTGATCCATCAAGCCACCTCATCAAGCGAACAGCCCTATTTGGTGCCGGGGTCGCTTGTTGAACGCGCAAGTACTGCTCCGCCTAAATCCTAAAGACTTGGATTGATCAAGTATTTCTCACCTGTCGCTTTGCGGGCATAAGCACGCGCATGATCCGGGTGCAGGGCCTCGGCCAAGGACAAGGTCGAGGTATAATGGCTTGCGAAAGTGGTGGTTAGCTCGCGTGCTACCCGCTGGCGCAGACCTAGGGCTGCTTCAAGGCCAATCTTCTGCAAGAAGGGCGTCAACAAGAAGCCACTCACGCTCCACGATAGGCCAAAGCCGCGATCTAATTCTGTCGGGCGCAAATCGAGGCCGCCGTAGATATAGACTTGCTTGAAGGTGGATGAGCCATAGCGGCTGTATTCTTTGGCATTGCGGTTTGCCGCCGCTTCCATGGCGTGCAGGATCGAATTGGCCAAACGCCCCCCACCAATCGCATCAAAGGCGATGGTGGCTTTGGTTTCAGTAACGGCGTCGGTCAGGTCAGCTTGGAAGGTTTCCGAGGTCGAATCGACCACGTATTTCGCGCCAATATCTTTGAGGATTTTGGCTTGCTCCGCACTTCGAACGATATTGACCAAGGGGACACCATCGGCGAGGCAGATTTTGTTCAGCATTTGGCCCAGATTGGAAGCGGCGGCGGTATGGACGAGGGCGACATGACCTTCGCGCTTCATCGTCTCCACCATGGCCAGAGCAGTGAGGGGGTTCACAAACATCGACGCTCCATCAGCGGAGGTTGCACCTTCTGGCAGAGGCGAGCAATCGCGGGCCAAAAGCTTGCGATAGGTAGCATACATCGAGCCGCCAAACATGCCGACTTTCTTGCCCAACATACCAGCAACATTGGCCCCGGCGCGCACAACGGTCCCTGCGCCTTCATTGCCGACGGCCATAGAGGCATCCAAACGGGGCTTCATCATGCCCATGCGAGCTGGCGGGATAGTGGCGGTCAACACAGGCCGGTCTGGCGTGCCACTGGCTACCAAGGTCGCCATGTCTGCAGGCCCTAACAGCAGCCCTAGATCAGAGGGATTGATTGGCGAAGCTTCAACTTGAACAATCACTTCATCCGGGCCCGGTTCATCGATTGCGACAGGTTCGAGATTGAGGATCAATTGGCCCTCAGACGTAACGGTAGACCGCAGTTCAAGGCCGTGGAGTTGGGTATCGCTCATGGTGTTTTCTCCGCAAGTTATGGTTTTGATCTTTGCTAACGCACATGGGCGGACTTGTCGCGGAAAATCGCAGAGCTCAAAAAAAGGTCCCTCGCAATGGAGGGACCTTTTCATTCGTTAGGTTGAAATTGATCGATAGCTTCAGTATTTCGCCGTATAGCGGATGAAGAAATCACGCCCTACGCCTGAAACCGGCTCGGCCCATTCACGCAAGTAGGGCTTTTCATCACTGAGGTTGTTCACGCCGACGACAATCGAATGTCCGTCAGTAAGTTCGTAACGGACCGATGCATTGTGTGTCCAGAAGTCGCCGGTGAAGGCGGGTGTGAACTGTGCAACGGTTTCCACCTCAACACCGAACAAAGTCTGGTTGTCGATGAAACGTGATGACCAATTCACCGACCAAGGTCCCTTATCCCAGTCCAAACCAACACTGTAGGTCAATTCCGGGTTATTGATTTCGCCCAGGATTTTATTGCCAACTAAGGGTGCCGCTGGATTTTCAAAGTTTTGCCTGTTTTCAACCCAGGTCCCTGTGAGCGCCACTGCAAGCCGACCAAATTTTTCGAGGCCGATAGCTTCGAGTGGTAAGGCATAGCGCAAATTCAGATCAACCCCAGACGCTTCTTGCGCAGCGAAGTTGATATCGCCTTGACGGATGAAGTTTAGACCTAGGAATGTTGGCGACCCTGCGGTGCGCGTACGCCGGATCGCGTTGCAGAACTGATTTTGCAGGTTGGGGGCATCATAGCAGGCATTGACGATGTTTTGTGCCGAGACCGCGGCGATGGCGTCTTCGATGGCGATGTTCCAATAATCCGCTGTAAGGATCAGGTTTTTAACAAACCGTGGTTTGAACACTAAGCCTGCGCTATAGGTCTCCGCAGTTTCTTCCTTCAGGTTTGGATTGCCACCGGAAACACCTGTGAAACGAGCCGTATTTGGATTACTCCAACCGACCGGAATGCCATCAGCCCGGCAGTTTGCAAGGCGGTTGGCAGGTTGCGAGCCTTGGCCGATTAGCGCGTTATCGCAGGGGTCCAATGGCGAGAACGTAGTAGGTTGTTCAGGCGAGAACAATTCACCGATATTGGGTGCGCGCACTGTCACTGAGTAGCCGCCGCGGAATCGTAGGTCTGAGACGGGTGCCCAGATTAGATCGGCCTTCCACGCAAAACTGTCGCCAATTGTAGAGTATTTGCCCCAGCGGGCTGCACCGCTGACTTCCAGCGTCTCAAAAAACGGTGCTTCGCTGATAATGGGCAAATTCACTTCTACATAGGCTTCGCTGACATCATAGGAACCCTTGGTGCGTTGTGTGCCGCCGACGTCGAAGGTTTCCCCTAAGGTCTCACGCGCGTCCGGTCTAAAGTCACTTTCTTCCTTTCGATATTCCGCGCCAGCGACAAATTTGACCGCTCCACCGGGAAGGGAGAATAACTTAGCCGAGTCACCCGAAACCGTACCGCTGATAACGGTCTGGCGAATCGTCGACTTTTCAACCTCTTCATACGAGACAAACTCGCGAGCCTCTTTGCTGGATTTGTTCAAACCAAACAAATTCAAAGGCCGACATTCCTTATCACGAGGGTCAAATGTGGTGAATCTGTCGATTTCGATATAAGGGAATTGCGATGCCGGTGATGGTGGCAGGGCATTTGGGTTTAGGTTTGATCGGCAGGTCGGCCGCCCTGTTGCTGGATCGATTACCGCATCGATGGCCGCAAAATAACGGTCATCCAAGCGGGTCCACGAGCGCGTCTCCGTCCGTGTTTGACCATAGTTGAAAGCCACATCATAGCGCCAACCTTCCAAATTGAAAAAGTCGCCATCTGCCCCCGTCACAATACGGAACGTGCTGCGTTCGTTGGAATCACCAATATCATTGCGGACAACATCGATGTTGTCGCGCCCGATCATCAATTGATAGGTGCTCGCAAGGCTTGGGTCAGCAGCAATTTGGGAATTGATATAATTGCGGATTTCGACTGGGATAAACGGATTGTCGCGCCGGATGAGAATCGTATCGTCAAAAGTTTTATAGACGTTGAAATAACGTGCTTTGGAATTAACGATTTTGCCTTCGAAATAGGGCCGGAAGTTTGGACTGGCCTCATAATCAAGGAAAAGGTTGGCAACGAACTGGCCTGTGGTAGGCGTCAGATTGCTTTCGTTGAAATATTGCTCGGCACCGTCGCCGCCAATTTGGTTCTGCCCGCTTGAAATTAAGCCATCCTGAAATGGTCGTACTTTTCCGGAGTTTGTGTCCACCACCCAACAGCCAAAGAAGCGCCGTCCAATTGTGCTCTCTAAGCAGTCATTGATGCCGTTGCCGTTAAAGTCCGCACCAGGAACTGAGCTCGCGCCATCAGCAAATCCAGTTCCAAATGGGTCTAATCCAATTAGGCCAAGAGTAGAGGAAATCGAAAACCGACGGTTCCCCAGAATAGCTCGCGGTGTGGCACCTTGGGCGCGCGCCACGAGGGAAGGATCTGTATTCGCGTAGCGCGGTGCACCATTTACCAAAATGGTGTTGCCAATTGTGTTGTTAGCCGTCCGCCCAGTTGGGATGGGATCACCAACTTGGAAACGCGTTGCTGGGTTTTCAGTGTTAAACGCTAAGCCATTGTCCTTTGAGAAGTCCCGATCGCCATAGAGCAGGCCTTCTTGTGCATCGTATTGTGCCGCGAAGGTCAGATTACCCTTTTCGCTTTCGCCAAAATTCTTGCCATAGAGGAGGGAGCCAAAGAAGCCCGGCGAGTCCCCTTGCCCGGACATCGAAGTCTGAGCGGACACTTCAAAGCCCTCATACTTCTTTTTGGTAACAAAATTGACCACGCCCGTGACTGCATCGGATCCATAAACCGCCGATGCGCCGCCCGTCAGAACATCTACGCGTTCAATCAAGGCGGAAGGAATGGTGCCAATATCAACTGCGCTGGAACCCGAAACACCCGAAACATGGCGACGACCATTAACGAGAACAAGCGTTCGAGCGCTGCCCATACCACGCAGGTTTAATGTGGCCCGACCCGGCACACCGGTGGCTTGCTCGCCAGTTGTGGATGATGCGAGCTGAGGCAAGGTTTCAAGATAGTCGGCAACTTGAGTGACGCCCTGAGCTTCCAGTTGCGCGGCGCTAACAAAGGTGACGGGCGAGGGGCTTGCGTCGGCTGCGCGCGCAATGCGGGACCCGGTCACAACAATGACTTCGGCGGTTGGCTCTGGCGTGCTGCCACCAGCTGGGCCCGATTGGGCCCAAGCGGCACCCGCGAGAAGTGATGTTGCGCAAACGCCAACGAGCAGCTTTACACGTTTTGTCGATGAATTCATTTTCCCCCCCAAGGATTAGTCACTCGAATACCTGAGTTAAGAATGCTTCCAAGCGATTGTCTAGAGTTGCCCAAAAAATAGTCTACTTAGTGATTGCTCGGCGAGATTGAGACAGTCCCATGCGCAAAAAGAAGGCAATGCAGATAAATTGGTTGTTGTCGTTTCAGTGTGGCCCGGCTTCAGCCTCCCACCCCCATAGACATTGCCCGCAATTGCGTTACCAAGATGGATTAAGGGCGCAGCTTCATAAGCGCTCAAGGGGGCAACATCATGGGCAAAATTGGCAAGATCGGCCTAGCGGCTGGTCTCTTGATCCTTATCATGGCCGGTGGGGCCTATGCGGCTGGCGTTCGACTGGCCTTGTTCCCTGAGGCGATCAATCCGGCCCCCTATCTTGAAAAAGCTAAGACTTATAATGCTTTGATCGAGCGCGATAAATTTGGCGTACCTCATATTTCAGGGCCGCGCGATGTCGATGTCGCGTTTGGTATGGGTTATGCGCACTCCGAAGATGACTTCGCCACGATTACTGAAGCCGTCCTGACCACACGCGGCACCATGAGCGAGACTAAGGGCAAGGATGCGGCCATTGGTGATTATCTGGTGCAATTGCTGAGAGTCTGGGACAGTGTGAATGCCGGCTATGAGCGCGAGGTTACGCCTGAAGCGCGCGCGATCATGCAAGCTTATGCCGATGGGGTGAACTTGTATGCCGCACAAAACCCAACCAAAGTGCCCAGTGGGCTTTTGCCTTTGTCCGGTAAGGATGTGGCGGCTGGCACCGTGTTTCGGGGGCCATTTTTCTACGGGCTGGATAAAGTCTTTAAGTCCATCTTAGAACCAGCGCCTGCACCCGACAAAGCGCCCCCTAAAGGTTCTAACGGAATTGCCATCGCGCCCAAGCGCTCCACCGATGGCGCAACCCGCCTTTTGGTCAATTCGCACCAGCCCTATGATGGCATGGTGGCGTGGTATGAGGCTGTGTTGGATAGTGGTGAGGGCTGGCATGTCGCGGGCGGCTTCTTCCCCGGTTCCCCCTTCATGTTACACGGTCATAATGCACATTTGGGCTGGGCCAGTACCGTCAATAAACCCGATCTAGCAGACGTCTATCGCCTCACGACCGACCCCAAAAAGCCCGGTCAATATTTGCTAGATGGCAAATGGGTGCCGTTTGAAAAGAAAGTCGCCACGTTCAAGGTGAAAGTGTGGGGACCTATACTGTGGACCGTTAAGCGCGATCTTTTGTGGTCCGTGCATGGCCCTGCCTTAGAGACCGATCGTGGAATTTTTGCTGTCAGCTATGCCGGGCAGGGCGAATTGCGCCAGCCCAACCAATATATGGCAATCAATAAAGCCAAGAGCCTTACCGAATGGCGCGCGGCCATGGCGATGCAGGCCTTGCCGAGCATCAACTTCATCTATGCCGATGAAGCGGGCAATGTCGGCTATCTCTCCAATGGTCAATTCCCAGTCCGCAAGGATGGTGTGGATTGGCAAGGCATATTGCCCGGTGATCGCAGCGACCTTTTGTGGAAGGACCGCGTGCCATTCGACAAGCTGCCCCAGCTTTGGAACCCGCAATCAGGCTTGGTCTTCAATTCCAATAATAGCCCGCTGGTGGCCACAGAAGGCCCGGACAACATCCGCCCAGAGAGCCTTGGTGCCCATTTTGGGCTGCAAACCAATATGACCAATCGCGCTTACCGCGTGCTTGAAACCTATGCCTTAGACCCGTCTATCTCAGCCGAAGAGTTTGAGGCCTATAAGTATGATCTGGCTTATAGCGAGAAAGGGATCCTAGCAGGCCTTATTCGCGAGGCCTTGACCTATGACGCTACCGGCAATCCTGACTTAGCCGAAGCGCAAAAAGTCCTAAAGGCGTGGGATCGCAGTACCGATCGCACCAGTCGCGGGGCGGCATTGGCCGTCCTGATGGGCCAGCCGATTGGCCGGGCTGCTGAAAATGGAGAGCCTTTGCCTCCTTTGCGGCCAGCTTTAGATGCCGCGATCACCCAACTCAAAACGCATTTCGGTCGCCTAGACCCCACCTGGGGTGAGGTCAATCGCTATCGGCGTGGCCCGTTAGACCTGCCCGTCGACGGCGGCCCAGACGTGTTTCGTGCCGTCTATGGCGAGACGCAGAAGGATGGCACGCTGACAGCAAATGGCGGCGACACGTTCATCATGTTCGTCAGCTGGGATAAGGCGGGCAAACTATCGTCGCAAAGCATCCATCAGTATGGCTCCGCCACTTTGGACAAAGCCTCACCCCACTATGCCGATCAGGGCAAGCTGTTTGTCGAGATGAAGACAAAGCCCGTTCTGTTTAATCGTACCGACCTTGCTGGTCAGATCGAGCGCAGCTATCGGCCCGGCCGCTAAATTCTAAAAGGAAGGAAATCGCAATGAACCGCTTTCTGGCCCACACGGGTGCAAAATATCCTATCGTCCAAGCGCCAATGGGCTGGATTGCCCGCTCGCAATTGGCTTCAGCCGTGTGTGAGGCGGGCGGGCTTGGCATAATTGAAACGTCTTCTGGTGAGACGGAGAATTGCCAAGCGGAAATCTTGAAAATGAAGACGCTGACGTCCGCTCCATTTGGCGTCAATCTTCCTATCATGTTTTTGAAAAATGACGCGATTTTGCAGTTTATCTGTGAGTCCGGCGTCAAATTCGTCACCACGTCTGCGGGCAGCCCCGCGAAGTTCATTGCACCCCTCAAGGCCGCTGGGATCGTCGTCTATCATGCTGTGCCAACGGTCGATGCTGCGCTGAAATGCGTCGAGGCAGGGATCGATGGGTTGGTCGTCGAAGGCGCAGAAGGCGGCGGTTTCAAAAACCCTGAGGAGGTTTCCACCCTCGTGCTCTTACAGGCGATCCGCAAAGTCACCGATGTGCCCTTGGTCGCTGCCGGTGGCATTTGTGACGGCAAGGGCATGGCTGCAGCTTTCGCTTTAGGGGCAGAGGCTGTCCAAATGGGCACGCGCTTTGTCAGTTGCGCTGAAAGCCCCGTGCATCATAATTACAAGCAAGCCATTCTCGATGCCAAAGAAACAGGAACCTATGTCCTCAATAAAAAGGCGAGCCCCTGCATTCGAGCCTTAAAGACCCAAAGAACCGCTGCGATCTATGACGCCGGTGTTATGCCGCCCGATACGTTCAAGGGCATACTCGACCTCTATTTTGGTGGCGATATGGAGGCCGCCGTGGGTCTGGCAGGTCAAACATCGGGGCTCATCGACGAGATTAAGTCCGCCCGAGATATCATCGAGGAAACCGTGGCGGAGTTTCACTTTATTGCTGCTCGGATGGGGGCCATGGCCACCGCGCAAAACTTCGGCTGACGCTGAGGCCTAGCGCGCTAGTCGGGGTGCACCAGACGATGGACCAACCCCTTCGGGAACGGGCACATTCGAGCCTGCATAGTTTTTATTGATCACCAAGACCGGGTTATTGGCCAAGGTGAGCGACTTTGCGACGATCACACTCCACGCCGAGTCTTGGGCCACGTTACCAGAAGAAGAAACGTAAAGTTCGCTTCCTGGGATATAAATCGTGCCTAATAACTCGCGGACTTTACTTGAAGAAATCGTGAAGCGCTTTGTGTTATTACGTCCTGTTGCGATCAAGAATCCAGCCAGTGGGCCCGACTTGCGCGCGGTTAGTTCGATATCGGCCTTTTGATCAAATGAGAATGCGCGGTCAGGGTCAAAGATCAGTACGACGTCATCGCCGCGTAGTTTAGAGTTTCCGTTAAACTCCAATTGTCCTTTGAAATAATGTTCGCCGGGCTCGAGTATCAATGTCGCGTTGCCGGAAACTTTATAATTCTCGCAATGCACGCCAGCAGGAAGACTGATCGTCGAATTCCCACTATGTACCACATTCTCCAGTGCATTGACACAATTAGGCGATGTTAAGTCCAAGTCGACAAAGGGGTCATCAATCGGCAAAGCACCGACACTGGCTGCAGGAGAGATGGTGCCGCTTGCGCCTTTTACCACTTGTACTGAGCCCGCTTCAATGCGCCCCAAATTCGTAACCGAGATTCCTGAATTCGATTGTACCAAACAGCCAGGTGCCCGAACGACGGCACGATCCATGACATTGGCCCCAATCGTGGCAACTTGGTCGATTTGCAGCACGCAAAGGGGCGTTTTGCTCAACGTTTCTGCCGTCGATGTGACCGCGAGCGGTGTTTTATCAGTCACGAGGCCTGAAAACATTGATCTAAACTGCGCTCGTGCCGTAACGCTGACGGTGCCACCATTGCGATCAATGGCGACGTCGAAACTTGGTTGCGTGATGTCTGGCATGCCACTGACCGCATTGGTGGCGAGGGTGATCGCAGTGCTTCTTATGCCGTCATCACCGCGGGTGGACACGCTCAATTCACCGGCACCGGCTAACGCGCCTGCGTCCACGGCTCCTTGCAATTTGGCTTTGCTTTGAGCGATCCCGGCAATTTCGACACCGCACAGGACAGCATAACTCAATGGCGCCAATGCCAAAGCGGTGACCAGCGTTACGTTGCCCCGTCGAGATTTCTTGCCGTTTAGTCGGTCAAACATACTTGCACGCCTACTCACAGACGGCAGTTTGTACATCTTTGGTCTAAATGGTCGATTAAGTTGGAAGATGCGATTCGGTTAGTATTCGAAATTATCTATTTACTATAAAGTATTTTTCTATTCAATGAAATTAATCGTGTTTCCAATTTGCTATAACTCGATTGGAAATTCCATCTCAATACCAAAGCCGACATCTTCACCGCTGACAAGATGTATTTCACCGCCAACAGCTTTCAAGCTGCCAACAGCTGTGGCTAAGCCTAAACCCAAGCCATCTTCAGAACGCTGTAACACGTTGGTGCCTTGTTTGAAGGCTTGGATTGCAAGAGCGAAGCTGGTTTGGTCCATACCTTGACCCGCATCTGATACGCGTATGGCTACCCGGCCGTTGGCTGTTCGTTGGCCGATCACATGGATCGGGGCTTGGCCGTGGACGAATGCGTTTTCAATAAGATTGCGCAAAGCCGTCAGCAGCAAATCATAATCGCCAGTGATTTCAGAGTTGCCAGTCCGATCGGCGAGTTTCAGATCAGTCGACTTGCCACCCCCACGCAGGGCCTCACGCGCTGCGGCCTTAATCAAGTCTGCAACCGAGAACACCTTCTTGGTGACCTCAATATCGCCAGACAGAATGCGAGCGGATTCCATCAATTGATCATGCATCCGTTTGAACTTTTCAGCGGCGTTCAGAATCTGACGAGCATGTCCTTGAATGGCTATATTGTCGCTGTGGCCCTCAATCAGCTTGCCAAAGCCTAGGATGACATTGAAGGGCGTATTAAACTCGTGCCGCATTAAGCGCAGGATGTTGGTTTTCAAGCCATCGGCTTGTTCTGCTAAGCGGCGACCTTGGCGCTGTTTCGCATCGGCGCGGCTATTGCGCAGCACATAAGACAATTGGTGGCTGACCAAGCGCCAGTTCAGCGGCTTGATCGCAAACGAGGTCGCCCCTGTGCTATAAGCGCGGTCGATTGCTTCCATGTCTTCGCGGCCTGTGATGACCACAATCGGCAAGTCTTCGAGGCTGGGTTCGGCGCGCACGGCTGCGATCAGTTCAAAGCCATCCATGATGGGCATTTCCAGATCGACTAAAGCAATGTCGATCCCACCTTGCTTCAGGCGCTCTAAGGCGACGCGGCCATCTTCTGCGACTTCAACTTCCATAGTCGGGGTGGATAGATAAACGCCCGCAAACTCTCGCAGGATGGGATCGTCGTCGACCACCAAAATCCGTGCATTATCCGTTGTTACGAATTGGGATGTAACCATTCGGTCAAAGTCACTCATCGGGTGCAACCTTGTCAAAACGGCAGACAAGCGCGCTTTCAGCGTGTTTGTAATGATGGATTAAAACGGCTTCGAGCACGTCTATCAGACTCCTGTTAGCCCTCCACCCTAGCTTAAATCGGTTAACCGCCCGTCAAACCAAGTTGTCGCGATGCAGTGCTACCGCCAAGTTCAGCAGTGGCCAAAATCTGTTGGCTTAACCCGCACTTAATGTGTCCGCGCTACTTAGGAAGTCCGATGCTAGCCCCCAGGTTTGATCAGGTGAAATCTCAGACGAAGCCTCCTAAACAGAAAGTCCAAAAGGCCAAAAAGCCAAGCTCCATCCGGTCACGGTTGGCGGCACTTGTGCTGGGCTCCGTGATTTTCTCGGTCGTGCCGGTCACCATGATTTTTGCCTATCAGGATATGACGCGCCATGCAGAAGCGCGCTGGTCTGAAATGCGGACGGCAGCACAAGTTTTGGCCAGCAGTGCGGCGGAAGCAGCAGATGACGAAGATCGCCAACGCGCCTTTATCGCTATTCGTGCGATTTCCCGCAGCCCTGGGATCGTCTATGCGCGGGTCGAACTTGCTAATGGCATGTCCTTGGCCGAAAATGGCTCTGGTACCCGTCTGCGCAACGACGTGCGCTTGGACAGTGAAAGCGCCGACCCAAACCTAATCGCGCTGATCACCACCAAATCGGTGGAAGTCGTCGCGCCGATCGAATTGGGTGGCAAGGTTCTGGGGCGCGTCGTCGTGGTCCATATGGCCAATGACTTCTTGGCGCCCTTATTGCGTTCCATTGGCAGCGTGTTGGGCATCGCCTTTTTGGCATTGATGATGGCGTTAGCCATCTCTAGGCGCATTCAGCGCGCGCTGACCGAGCCATTGACCGATCTGACTAAGTCAGTCGCCGCAATTGGTGAAAAGGGCGATTTCTCGCAACGCGTGGAGGCAACCACCACGGACGAAGTCGGCACGCTGGTGACAGGCTTCAATGCCATGTTGGAAGCCATTGGTGAGCGGGATCGCCGTATCGAAGCCCATATGCGCGGACTGGAAGCTGAAGTGGCAGCGCGGACGAGCGACTATCTGGTGGCTCGAGACTCGGCTGAGCGCGCCAACGCCGCCAAGTCAGACTTTTTGGCGACCATGAGCCACGAAATCCGGACACCAATGAATGGTGTGATGGTGATGGCGGAATTGTTGGCGGCGGAATCCTTGCCCGCCAAAGCCAAGCGCCATGCCGATACAATCGTGAAATCTGGCCGCAGTTTGTTGGCGGTGATCAACGATATTCTCGACTTCTCCAAGATTGAAGCTGGCAAGCTTGAAGTGGAAATTTGTGAGATCAATGTCTTGGACTTGGTCGATGATGTTCTGGCCCTATTCCAAACAAAAGCACGCGAAAAAGGCTTGGAATTGGTCGCTTCGGCCCATCCGCAAGCCCCCAAAATGATCCCTGCGGACTCCGTCCGTCTCGGTCAGGTAATCTCAAACCTCGTTTCCAACGCTTTGAAGTTTACAGAAACCGGCCACGTGCTTGTTCGGTTGGAGCCGGACCCAGATAGTCAGTTCTGGCGCTTGATTGTGCAGGATACCGGCATTGGGATCGCTTCAGACAAGATTTCCGGCATCTTTTCGGCCTTCTCCCAAGAAGACCAAACCACTACCCGCCGTTTTGGTGGTACCGGTCTCGGCTTGTCGATCTCCAAGCGCTTGGTGGAAGCTATGGGCGGGCAGATTGGCGCGACCAGTAAGCAGGGCCAAGGCACCAGCTTTCACGTACGTTTGCCAGCCCTGACAGGTGAGGCACGCGTCTTAGCTGAGCCGCCCAAACTGGAAGAAGGCGACGTACCCTCGTGCGTCAAGATTTTTGTAGACGGCCAAGTTGAATCTTGGGCGATCAGTCGCCGCTTTGCTACGGCGGGGGCTGTGATTGGCCAAACGGATGCTTTGCAGCCGGATTTGCTGATTGCAGACAAGGTCAATCGCACCGAATTACCACCCGGCTTTAATCCCAAAAAGCTAGTGCTGATTGCCGACGCCGATGATTCCGCCGCCGACTCCATGGTGCGCGCTGGTCAAGCGGTTGCTGCGTTGCAACGCCCTGTCCGCCACGCCGATATTGACCATTTGATTTTGGCACTCCGCAACGGGACCAGCTTTGCCCTTGCCCAAGGCGGGTTGATGAACCAAGCTATCACGGTGGCCTTCCCTGATGCGCGAGTCCTGGTTGTCGACGATGGCGAGGTCAATCGCGAGGTTGCGGTGGAAGCCCTGTCGCGCTTTGAGATTAAAGCCGATGTCGCCGTTGATGGCCAAGATGCCTTAAACGTTCTCGCGACCAAAGACTATGATATGGTACTCATGGACGGTTCTATGCCCGTCATGGATGGCTATGAAGCCACCCGCGCTATTCGCGCCCTTGAAGCCAAAGAAGGCCGCAAACGCCTGCCGGTAGTTGCCCTGACCGCCCATGTCGTGGGTACAGCTGCAAATGCTTGGTCGGAATGCGGGATGGACGGTGTGCTGCATAAGCCGTTCACGCTGGTAGCTTTGGGTGAAATCCTGCAAGCGAATCTGCCCGCCCATTTGGCAACCAAAGCGCTCGAAATGATCGATGTGCGGTCCGATGATCAAACGTGGGAAACGACAGAAACGACCGGGGACTCAGCCGAAGGCGGTTTGTTTGACGACGCCGTAATTCTGCCTTTCCTGCGCGATCTGAAGACGCACCGTCGCGATTTCGTTGTGCGTGTGGTTGGCCTGTATCGCAACCACGCACCCAGCACATTGATCGAATTGCAAGAGGCCGTAAACGCGGGTGATCGGGAACGTATTGCGAAGGCAGCTCACTCGCTGAAGTCGATGAGCCTGAATATTGGGGCAAGTGCCGTCGCGAAACTTGCCGGAACGATTGAGGCCGCGATCCGCATCCATAACACGCCGGTTGCGCAGTCTGAGATTGAGCGTGCCATCGCGCTTTTACACATGACTCTCGACCGTCTTGCTGTCCTGATGGAGTCTGATTTAACGGAGGAACCAGCGCCCGAGATTAAGGCTGAAGTGAAGCCATCAGTCGTCGAAGTGTTCAACACGGCCATTCTGTCGCCAGAGGAAAAGGCCCTGCGCGATGAGTTGGAAGCGGATCTGGAAACCGGTGCGCTCAGCATGGTCTATCAGCCGCTCTATGATCGTATGGGCAATACGGTCGTGTCGGCCGAAGCGCTTCTGCGGTGGGATCGCGGCGGCCGGGCGCGGGTTGGCCCAGACGTCTTTATTCCGATTGCCGAGAAATCGGGCTTCATTGCGCATATCGGCCACTTTGTCCGCCAAGCCGTCTTCAACGATACCGCAGATTGGGGCAATCTGCCCATCGCACTCAACGTGTCACCACTTGAATTGATTGACGAAAATTTTGTTGGCGATCTGAAGGAGCTGTTTGCCGAGACCGGCTATAATCCCGCCCGGGTGGTGTTGGAAGTGACCGAAACGGCCTTTTTGGGTGACCCTGATCGCGTGCGCCAGCTGTTTGCCCAGATCAAATCCATGGGCTGCAAACTAGCACTCGATGACTTCGGTGTCGGCTATTCCAGTTTGACTTCCTTGCACCGCTTCCCGTTTGACAAGATCAAGATTGACCGTGAGTTTGTGACCAGTCTTGACCTTGATCCCAAAACCTCGCGTGAGGCTTTGGCGATCATCCAAGCCGTCTCCAGTATCGGCCGGGCCTTGGGCCGCGAAGTGGTCGCCGAGGGCGTCGAGACGGCAACGCAGCATGCGGTCCTGAAAGCAGCAGGTGTCCATACGTTGCAAGGCTATTTGTTTGGCAAGCCCATGGTCGCCAGCGAATTTGTCCGTCTCTTGGCACCAGCTTCGACAAGTGCCACACCATCGCTAATCAGCTCTAGTGCCCCAGCCGCCCCTGCGGCACCGACCTTACCAACGGCATTAGCGTCCTAAGCCTACCTTCAGGTATGGCAGAGCAAGGACTGGCAAAGCCAGACAAAATCATGACATAGTCCTTCTCCTAATAAGGGAAAACAGGGACTGGACATGCCGATTTCGACGCGCCACTACCAAAACAAGGCCGCCGTCTTTGTGGCATGCCTTGCCGTCCTCTCCCCAAATTTTGGCTGGGCGCAAGCTTTATCCAAGCCCGCTGCCACAGCACAGTCGCTACCGGCAGAGTTGACGCCTGAGGGCATTTTGACGGACATGGTCAACCAATCGATTGCTGAACAGGCTGGCGTGCCAGACCTCGCAGCCAAGCCGCCCGCCATGGCAGTTTCATCTCCGCCTCCAGTTCCTGTGCCGGTTAAGCTGTTGGCACCGGCCATGAAGGAAGTTCTCGAGAAAGACGTGTTGGACTTGGCCGACCTTTTGGCTGGGCGATGGGATAATGAGCTGCAGACCTTTTTCGAGCCCGAGCTCAACGTGCCTCTGCCTTTACGCCATGAACGGCTCCATGCGGTGGTCAAGCCGGTCGTAGCGCCAGAGTTCGGCCCTGTCAGCTTCTATGTTGAATACCGAAAGGGCGGTGAAGCCGGCCCCGTTGTCCGCCAACGAATTTGGACCTTGAGCGTGGATCAAGAGCTTGGGGCGGTGCGACTCGCAGGCTTTGCTCCCAAAGACGGCAAACCACTGGAAGGGGCTTGGCGTCAAATGGTAGGGTCAGAGGGCCTGAAGCCCGATCAAGTAAAGAAGGATTCCTTTACCCCAATTGCCGGTTGCGACATCATTTGGCGTCGGCGCGGGGAAGGCTTTAGTGGCGCGACGCGTCCGGCATCTTGCAAGCTCGTGACCAATGCTGACAAGCGGGTTTTGAATGTCAGCGAGCAGCATGATCTCTCCGCCACTGTGTGGGAAGTCCGTGATGTTGGTGTCGACGAACGCGGTGTCCGCGTCTTTGGCGGCAGTGATTTACCGCCAACCCGGCTGAAGCGCGCCGAGACTTTCACGTGCTGGGCTTCCGTTGCCAAAGGGGCCGAGCGGGCGATTGTGAGCGATCTTGTCGTGCATGACCAAGGCGGTTTGGCAGGCGCTGAGTTTGCGGGCGGCAATCCTGGAAAGCTTCGCCTCCGCCTCCGCGATGTGGAATGGCCGATTGGCCAGAACCGACCCTCGCTGACGCTGTATCTCTTGGTTGATGGCGATGATCGGGCCGAAGGCTATGCTTGGGGAGAGCCCACCGCCAATCGTTTGGCGCTGGATGTAGGTGGGACCCAAGTTAGCTGCACGCGCGACCCCCGTGCGCTTTGGCGTTAGGGTCTAGCGGCCAAAGAACTTGATCACGATCACGACCAAAAGGGCCGTCAATCCAAACTTCAAAATGCCATAGGCCCGCATAATCCGGCCAAGCTTGGCCATATTTTCCTGATGCAGCACCTGTTCTTCGGGCGTTAGCTCGCGCGGGGCTTCATCGATGTCCTCGTCATCCCAGTCTGAGTTGGGGGCGTTTTCAGCATCCGGGGGCAGTGGCTTTTGATCCATCAGCCCTTACCCCTCAAATGGATCACGCACCAAGATTGTGTCGTCCCGCTCCGGGCTGGTGGAAAGGAGGGCGACGGGCCGTGTCACCAATTCTTCGATCCGCCGCACGTATTTGATCGCATTCGCAGGCAGGTCCTTCCACGAGCGCGCCCCGCGCGTGGTTTCCTGCCATCCTTCAAAATATTCAAAGATCGGCTCAACACTGGCTTGATCTTTCAGGCCAGCCGGGAACCAATCCAAGGCGCGATCGCCAATCCGATAGCCGACGCAGACTTTGAGTTGCTCAAAACCATCGAGCACATCCAGCTTGGTTAGCGCTAAGCCGCTAATGCCGCCGACGATGGCCGCTTGGCGCACTAGGACCGCGTCAAACCAGCCGCAGCGGCGTGGGCGCCCTGTTACGGTGCCAAACTCATGCCCACGCTCACCAATGCGCTTACCCACATCGTCGAACAATTCGGTGGGGAAGGGGCCTTCGCCAACCCGGGTCGTATAGGCTTTGCAAATGCCCAGCACATAGCCCAGTGAATTCGGGCCCATGCCGGTACCTGCCGAGGCTTGGCCTGAAACCGTGTTGGAGGATGTGACATAGGGATAGGTGCCGTGGTCGATGTCGAGCAATGTGCCCTGAGCGCCCTCGAACAGGATCCGGCGGCCCCGACGGCGGGTCTCTTCCAGCACCTTCCAGACAGGCTGGGCATAGGGCAGGATTTGTGGGGCGAGGCTCACGAGTTCCGCTTTAATAGCAGCGCCATCGAGTTCTGGTAGGTCGAGGCCTTTGCGCAGGGCCGTATGATGGGACAGCAAACGGTCGATCTTGGCGTCCAACGCATCGGGGTCTGCCAAATCGGCAACGCGAATAGCGCGACGGCCGACTTTGTCTTCGTAAGCTGGGCCGATGCCGCGCCCAGTGGTCCCAATCTTGCCAGCACCGGCTTGAGCTTCACGTGCACCATCTAAGTCGCGATGCAGGGCAAGGATCAGGGTCGCATTCTCGGCCAAGACCAGGATCGATGGGTCGATCACCACACCTTGGTTACGAACCCGATTGATTTCATCCAGCAGTGCGTGAGGGTCAACGACCACACCATTGCCGATCACCGACAATTTGCCTTGGACAACGCCTGAAGGCAGAAGCGAGAGCTTATAGACGTTGTTGCCTACCACCAACGTATGGCCGGCATTGTGACCGCCTTGGAAGCGGACCACCACATCGGCACGGTCGCTCAACCAATCAACAATCTTGCCTTTGCCTTCGTCGCCCCATTGGGCACCGACAACCACCACATTCGCCATGAGTCTAAACTCCCTGCTTGCGCGGGGTGCTTGGGGTCTGAGGGCGAACTCGTCAAGCTATCAGGCTGCGATCTTCCTAATTTCCGCTTAGATTGCCTTCAGATTCGAGAGCAACTGCCCCCGTCATGATGACGTGATTGTCGCTCTCCCGCCATTCAATCTGAAGCATGCCGCCATCAACTTGTACGTTGGCGGTACGGTCGCATAGACGACGCCTCACTGCGGCCACCAGCGCCGCACACGCCCCGGTCCCGCAGGCTTTCGTCAGGCCAGCGCCGCGTTCCCAAACCCGCAGGCGAATATGGTCTCGCGCCACAATCTCCGCAAAGCCAACATTGGTGCGCTCAGGGAATAGGGGGTGATACTCAATCATCGGCCCAACGGCTTCGACGGGGGCAAGCTCTGCATCTTGGACGAAAAAGACGCAGTGCGGGTTGCCCATGCTGACGACGCCCGGACCATGCAAGACTGGATCGTCGATCGGGCCAACTTGCAGCTCAATACGGACTGTATCCATGCGTTCAGACATGGGAATACGCTCCCACTCAAAAATAGGCTCGCCCATATCGACGCTGATCCTATTGGGGCCGACACTGATTGCTCCCAGAAGGCCAGCTTCTGTTTCGATCACCAGATTTTCTCGGTTCATCTCCCGCATAACATACCAAGCAACGCAGCGCGAGCCGTTGCCGCAAGCGGCAACCTTGGACCCATCGGCATTCCAAATCTCGGTATAGACGTCTGCCAACGGGTTTTTGGGGGGCAGAAGGACCATGAGCTGATCAAAGCCAATTCCCTTTCCGGGAACGGCTAGGGCCTCCACCGCGCTGGCATTTAAGGTCAGGGGGCGGTCGCGTGCGTCTAAGACGGCAATCTCATTGCCAAGGCCATTCATTTTTGCGAACTTCATAGCGCTTGTTTAGGCGCATTTGAATTGAAGTAAAACACCAAGTGGAAACCATCTTCATGCTTTGGTGATGTTAAATGACAAATAATTAATGCAATGCCCCGGTTCTGCCGCATTTGCACCCAGATCGCGCCACAAGCGGGGTTGATAACGTGATTGTCGGTTGGACAGCAGAACATCTCGCAGGTTCTGGTTTCCCAACAGCCCCCCCAGCCCCCCTCCAGGGTCTGCGGACTGCAGTTCAACCGACGCACGAGTTTTTTTCCATCGACACTGCGCACTAATCTATTATCCCTTCTTTGCAGACGCAGAGAAGGGATATTTTTTTGACTCAACGATTGGCTGGCCGTCGTGCCGTTATCACCGGGGCAGCCTCAGGCATTGGCCTAGCTACCGCGCATTTGTTCGCCCGCGAAGGGGCAAAAGTCCTTGCTGTAGATTTACCAGGTGACCGGTTGGACGCAGCCTTTAAGGGCTCTGCAGTTCTCACGCATGGCCAATCGGTGACCGACGCGGATTCCCCTGAGCAAATCTTACAGGCAGCGCGCGCCCAACTGGGTGGTGTCGACATCTTGTTCAACAATGCTGGCATTGCAACCAATAGCTTGGTTGAAAGAACCAGCGATGAGGATTGGGATCGCACGCTGGACGTGAACCTCCGCGCGATGTTCCGCCTTACCCGTGCCGCCATCCCCGATCTGAAAGCCAGTCAAGCAGGCCGCGTCATCAACACCGCATCTGTTATGGCTGAAGGCAGTGGTATGGGACTTGCCGCATACTCTGCCTCTAAGTCTGGCGTGCAAGGCTTCACGCGCGCCTTAGCGATTGAACTTGGAAAATTTGGCGTGACCGCCAATTGGTTGCTGCCCGGTGCTATTCGAACCGGCATGACCCAAGGCCTATGGGATCAGCGGCCAGAGATTGCAGATACATGGGCAAACAAGGCCGTCCTGCGCCGCTTGGGCGAACCCAACGATATCGCCAAAGTCGCGCTTTTTCTTGCCAGTGATGACGCAGGATTTATCACTGGCCAAGGCCTTTCCGTCGATGGTGGCCTTTCGCTGCGCGTTGGGGGCTGAGTCTATGCTGATTAATTTCGCGGAACCTATGGTTTTGTTGTGGCTGTTATCGGCCGTTGCGGCGGTGCTCTATGGCCTCGTCTTCAACAAGCAGGCGGCTAATCCGGTTCGAAGCTTCATGAAGACAGCTGCGGTTGCGGGTCTCGCCTTGGTCGTGTGGCAAGCACAGGGGCCAAGCTTTCTATTGTTTGCTTTGGCTGCCAGTGCGGTGGGAGACTTGTTGCTGGCCGGGCCGGGCGAGAAGCGCTTTATGGCGGGTGTGGTCGCCTTTGCCATAGCGCATGGCTGTTACATCCCGCTGTTTCTTGAGTTTGGTGCGTTTAAAGACGGCTTTGGGGCTTGGCAGATCGCTGCCGCGCTTGCTTTGCTGCTAACCAGTGCCGGTCTCTTGTTTAGGGTCTTGTGGCCGCATTTAGGTGCCATGAAAGGCCCGCTGACCATCTACTTCCTGATCATTTTGGGCATGTGCTTTTCCGCCCTCGCTCTGCCTACCGGGCCATACGTTACTTATGTCGTGATTGGCGTGATCGCTTTTGCGACTTCGGATATGATCTTGGGGGTGGAAATGTTCGCTTTAAGTCCAGACTCGCAATGGCACCGCGTGACCAGCCCTGCCGTCTGGACTCTCTATTATGGTGGTCAAGCCCTAATCACGCTGGGCATGTTGAACGAGTGGGGCTCTAGGCTGGTGGCGGGGCAGGCGGCTTAACAGAGTTGGTTCGCGCATCGCGAATGGTAATGTAGAGGGTGGAGATGATGACAATCGCCGCCCCGACCATCGCCAATGCGTCGGGTATTTCGTTGAAGAAAATCACCCCAGCACCGGCAACCAAGGGCAAGCGAATATAATCAATCAGGCCCATCAGAGAGGCGTCCCCTGTTGACAGGGCACGCACATAGCAGGATTGCGCGGCAACCCCAGCAAAGCCCATCGCGATGAGAAGGGCCATCGTCTTCAGGTCTGGCAAAACCGGGTCGAGTATGAGGAATGGCAGACCTGCCAAGGTCGTGAACACATTGCCATAGACCACCAATGTCAATGACGAATGATCCTTGGTTAGGTCCTTGACGGTTACCAGAGCAAACGCAAACGCCAACGCGGAAACCAACGCTGCCAAGGTTGCCGGATCAATGGCTGTCGCATGGCTTGAGAAGTCAGGCTTGGTCATCATTAAGATACCAAGGAAGCCTATCCCGACAGCGGTCCAGCGCCGCCAAGCCACTTTTTCCTTCAAGATTATGACCGCTAAAATGGTCATGAATAAGGTTCGTGAAAAGCTCAAAGCTTGGCTTTGCGCCAGAGGCAGATGCACCAGAGCGTAAAAGCCCGCAAAAAAGCCAATTGTGCCATAGCTAGAGCGTAGCAAAAGCTTCCCCGGCCTGCTGGTCTTCCAAACCTTTGGCCCGGCCATCAACGCAAACGGCAAAACGGCCACCACGCCTGCGAGAGAGCGCCAAAAAATCAGCATGGCAACACTGGTCGTCGAGCCAAGGCCTTTGGCCAGAACCGCCATAATCAGGAACCCGACCGCGGATCCCAACATCCAGAGTGCGCCAATACCATTAGGCGAGAGCGGCAGTTTTTTGGCTGGGCTAGCGGTCTGATCCATCGCGTATCTGAACTAGCCCTGTGGCGTCGGCACGGCATCACCAAAGATCGAGGCCATGGGGGAGGGGGCAGTAGGGTCCCAGGCGTGGCGCGGACCGACTGTGATGCCGCCGTCAACAACCAGATGCGTCCCTGTCATAAAGCTGCCCGCATCACTCATGAACATGAGGACGGCTTCAGCAATATCACTCGGCTGACCTGCCCGGCCAATCGGTTGGGCCGTACCGCCTTGGTGGGCAATGAGAGCCGCCAATTGATCGGCTTGTTCGCGTGGCATACCAAGGGCAGTACCAAAGATGGAAGTGGCGATCAGGCCGGGGCAGATCGCATTGACCCGAATGTTCTTCGCAGACAGCTGGGCAGCCGCGACTTTGCTGAAATGGATCACCGCCGCCTTTGCTGTGGAATAGGCAATCGGCCCCCAGCCGGCTTCAAGGCCTGCGATGGAAGCGGTGTTGACGATCGCGCCGCCGCCGCGCTTGGCCAGATGTGGCACGGCATGCTTGGTGCCGTAAAAGACCGAGGTAACGAGTATATCGAAAATCGCTTTCCAGTCCTTGGACTCAACCTCTTCCAAGGGGCTCATGATCCCAGCTGAGCCTGCATTGTTGAACAGGCCGTCGACAACACCAAAATGGTCTGCGGCTTGGTCCAGAATGGCTTTGACTTGGGCTTCATCGGTGACATCGCAATGGCGATAGATCAGCTTGTCCTTGAAACGGGCCTCTAGGTTCGCGCCTTTTTCATCCTGGATGTCGGCAGCCAAAACAAAGGCACCCTCCTCAATCAAGCGTTCAACCGTGCCGAGGCCAATGCCGCTTGCAGCACCAGTCACGACAATAACCTTGTCCTTCACGCGTCCAACCATGGCTTTACTCCCTGAGTATATGAGACACCGTCTAGAGCGGTGCTTTATTGTCGATCTCGTACGAGGTCAGATTGGCATCGCCAAGCCCAAGATCATTCCACTTCCCGCGCCAGATCTTTGTGTGATTGGCCTCGCGATGGCGCTTGAACGACGCCATATCAGCCCAAATCTCAAAGACCCGGATCGTCATCGGGTCAAACGCATCAACGGCATAGGTATAAAGTTCACACCCTTCTTCGGCGCGAGATGCGGTCGACATAGCTGCCATCGCCGCCAAAACGGGCAAGGTTACACCCCGCCTTGCCCGAAAAGTCCCGGCTACAATCACAGCACCGGGAGGTTTGGGTTCTGTCATAACTCTACAACCACCTTTCCAGTGGCCTTTCGATCCATCAAATGGCGGATCGCTTCAGCGCCCTTATCCAATGGGAAGTGTGCAGAGACATGCGGTTTGATTTTGCCTGCCGCATACAACGCCATCAGTTCAGCGATGTTCTCCTGATTCGCCTTTGGGTTGCGCGCAGTAAATGCGCCCCAGAAGACACCAACAATCTGGCAGGACTTCAAAAGTGTCAGATTCAGAGGAATAGAAGGAATGCCAGCTGGGAAGCCGATGACCAAGAAACGGCCTTCCCATCCAATGGCGCGCAAGCTGGCCTCCGCATAAGCCCCGCCGACCCCATCATAAATCACGTCTGCTCCATTGGGGCCGCAGGCTTTTTTGAACAGATCTGCCAAGGCCTTTTTACCCTCAGCGTCAAACTCACCAGTTGGATAGACAATGCCTTCATCCGCGCCATGGGCGAGGCAGACGTCGACTTTTTCTTGGGTGGAGCAGGCTGCAATGACTTTCGCACCCATCGCTTTGCCAAGTTCAACCGCAGCAAGGCCAACCCCGCCTGCGGCACCGAGAACCAGCAATGTCTCGCCCGCCTTTAGGTGACCACGATCTTTCAGGCCATAATGGCTGGTGCCATAGGTCATGATGAAAGCAGCGGCCTCATCAAACGGCATGGTGTCAGGGATGGGGATGCAGCGTGCGGCTGGCAAAGCAATCTTTTCTGCCAAGCCGCCCCAACCGGTCGAGCCAATCACGCGGTCACCAACTTTGAGGTGGGTGACGCCTTCGCCAACAGCCGAGACAACGCCGGAGACTTCACCACCGGGTGCAAACGGGCGCTCTGGCTTGAATTGATACTTGTCCTGAATGATCAAAACGTCAGGATAATTGATGCCAACTGCTTTCACATCGAGAATAACGTCGCCTTTGCCAGCAACTGGATCGGGCAATTCCGCCAAGCTGAGGGTCTCGGGCATACCGGGTGAATGGGACAAAAGCGCCTTCATGATGTTTCTCCTGAGCAATCTGTTTTGAAAGGCATAGCGAAGCCTGACGCTTCGCACTAGAGGATCATGTCTCATTTCTCATTTTTCTTGGGTGACCCCTCTGGCACCCAGCGCATAAGGAGCGTTTCATGGCTTGGGCATTGGCACTTCATGGCGGCGCAGGGCCTGCTCGCGGACGCACCTATGACCGGGAAGAAGCCCATATGGCGGAAGTTCTCAAGCGTGGTGCGGATATGCTGGAAGAAGGCCTGTCAGCTCTCGACGTGGTGGTCTCAATGGTACGGGAGCTCGAAGATTCCGGCTTCCATGTTGCAGGCAAGGGTGCCTCTGCCAATGCCAATGGCGAGTATGAGCTCGATGCTGCCGTGATGGACGGCGCGCTTCGACGCGCAGGCGCTGTCGGGGCTTTGGTTGGCTTTCGCTCGCCGATCATGGCGGCACGCGCCGTGATGGACGAGACGCCGCATGTGTTGCTGGTTGGCGCAGGGGCCAAGGCTTTTGCGCACGAGTTGGGCTTGGAAGAGATCGAAGACCCTGCCGCCTATTACACCCCGGCCGTTCGCCGCCCGGTTGAACCCGGCGAGTTGGCCCATGGCACGGTCGGTGCTGTCGCGCGCGATATTGGTGGGCGCTTAGCTGCTGCGACCTCTACTGGTGGCCTCCTAAACAAAATGCCCGGTCGTGTCGGCGATACCCCTTTGATCGGGGCAGGGACTTGGGCCGATGAGCGCGTGGCGGTGTCGTGTACTGGCCAAGGCGAATACTTTATGCGCGCCGCCGTAGCCGCCGATATCTCTGCCCGCGTCCGCTATGGCGGGCAGACCTTGGCCTCTGCTTGTGCAGGTGCTCTGGCCGATATGGAAACCCAAGGCGGCGATGGTGGCCTGATTGCCGTGGACGCCATGGGCAATGTCTCCACGCCCTATGTCAGCGAAGGCATGAAGCGCGGCATTGCGACCCATACGGGGCGTTTTGAGGTTAAGACGTTTCGGTGAGAGGGTAAGCGGCTGCTTGACAGTGGCTTGGATTGCTAACTCAAGCGCAGAGGAGGCTTTGATTTGATGACCAACAAAAAATCTATCGCGAAAGTCATCGGCCTCTTGACCATCGCCGCGCTGTCGAGTTGTGATTGGGTTCCGAAAGCGAGCGATAAAGGTACGACCGAGAACCAAGTGCCGACCGGTACCGTTTATGAGTCCATGCACAATGGGTGGATTTGGCGCGTTGATGAGGATCGCGTGCGTATGATGCGGAGTTCCTGGAACTTCGGTCCGGAGGATGACGACGTCTCCTTACGATATGAGCTGACGACCTGCGACCCCAGTTTTCCGGAGTCAATTTGCGTTGGAGGTTGGCCGGTTCCTTTGACGTTTCAAGGGACCAAATTTAACTTCTCCAATCAGCAGCAAGACCCAAAATTTTTAAAACTATACAATATTTTCTTCAAAAATGGCTCTGCAGACTGTGTTCGCTTAAAGTCGCAGTGGGAGACCCCTGAGACCCATGGTGAAAAAGGTTTGTGGCTTAGCTATGCGGTATTCTGCAATGGACAAGGATATACGACGTTGAGCCTAGTCAAAGTGACCACCAAAGAAGGCAATATGGTCCAGTCCTCGCCGGAGTCAGATAATCTGGTGCTTACGCAAGGACGGGGGTTGAGATCGGAATGTCGATTTGAGCCGCCAAAGGGCACCTCTCAGACTCCAAAAGGATTGATTAAGTTCACCTGCTGACACACAAAACACTGATCGAAACTGTGCAGCTTCACGACACGCCGCCATTGCTAGCCATGATTTGGATCACAGACGTGCTCCAACAAAGTTGCCTCGCGATCACATCGCCGCAGCGAGACGACACATACATCCGCATGCCTCAAACGCCCAAACGGCTTGGCGTGAGGGGCATAGCCCGCTAAAGCGATCACCCTGCCTGTGAGCCCTTTGGGAATCTAACGCCTATGACTGCCGATACTGCCGCCCCCAGCAAAGCTGAGACTGCCTTTGCAACCGCCAAAACCTTGGCCGAGGCGCTGCCCTTTATCCAGCGCTATGACCGCGAGACGGTGGTGATCAAATATGGTGGCCATGCGATGGGCGATGAGGCGACCGCCCAGCGCTTTGCGGCTGATGTGGTCTTGTTGAAGCTTGTCGGCATTCACCCCGTCGTCGTGCATGGCGGCGGGCCGCAAATTAGCGCCATGCTGAACCGGGCAGGGGTGAAGTCTGAGTTTGTCGACGGTCTGCGCGTCACTGATACGGCCACGATGGAAATCGCCGAAATGGTGCTGTCAGGTGCGGTCAATAAGCAATTGGCGCATTTGATTACCCAAGCAGGCCGGGAAGCCGACGTGCGCGGCGTTGGCCTGTCGGGCAAGGATGCACGCCTATTCACGGTCGAAAAAGTTGTGCGCACCCGCAAGGACCCCGAAAGCCGGATTGAGCAAGTGGTCGATCTGGGCTTTGTCGGCGATCCAAAAGAAGTCGACGCCCAATTGGTCATGACCTTAATCAAGGCCGAGCAGGACTATGTGCCGGTTGTTGCGCCCATCGGTGTGGACCCAGCGGGTGCCACGTTTAACATCAATGCCGATACGGCGGCTGGGGCACTGGCTGGCTCGCTCCATGCTAAGCGCTTCTTGTTGTTGACCGATATTGAAGGGGTGAAGGATGGCAATGGCAATCTGATCCCGGAAATGACGATTGCAGATGCGCGCGCTTTGATGGCGTCTGGCGTTGCGAATGGCGGGATGATCCCTAAATTAGAGACAGCCATCACGGCGATTGAATCGGGCGTTGAGGCCGTGGTTATTCTTGATGGCCGCACGCCCCACGCCATCCTCAACGAACTTTTCACTGACTCAGGTTCTGGAACCCTTATTCGCTCATGACCACACGCCCCCTGACCCGACTTTATGAGGCCGAAGATTGGGTCTTTGATCTCGACAATACGCTTTATCCTGCCGAATGTGACTTATTCGCCCAAATTGACGAGCGCATGACCGAGTTTGTCGGCAGCTATCTAGGTCTCGACTATGATGCGGCTAAGGCCAAGCAGAAGCATTATTACACGACCTATGGCACGACGTTGAACGGCATGATGCGCGAGCATAATATGCCTGCCAGCGCCTTCCTCGATTACGTCCATGATCTCGACTACAGCCCTGTCGTGCCTGCACCGAAATTGCGGGCGGCGATTGAGGCTTTGCCCGGCCGGAAGATGGTGTTCACCAATGGGTCTCGTGGCCATGCCGAGCGCACGCTGACGGCTTTGGGTTTAGAGAACGTCTTCCACGATTTGTTTGACATTGAGGCCACTGGCTATGTGCCTAAGCCCAAGCGCGAAGCGTTTGATGTTCTGATTGACCGTCATGTGGTTGAGCCAACCAAAGCCGTGATGGTTGAGGATTTGTCGCGCAATTTGCTGACCGCCCATGACCTAGGTTTTTCCACCATCCTCGTCTGGTCATGGAAGGATTGGAGCCATGAGCCTTTAGATGGTCGCCCTGCAGGGCCTGTCGATGAAACGCCCGATCATGTGCATCACATGACCAACGACCTAACCGCTTTCTTGGAAGCTGTTGTAGACGCTGGAAATCAACATGGCTGACATCCATCAAGACATCACCCAATTTACCGCAGAGCGGGCTTGGGGTGCACGTGACTTGGCTGAGATTGCTGGGGCCACAGTCCGCCTACATTGGACGGACAAGCCCTACATCTGGCACACAAATACGGGTGCGGAAGTCTTTATGGTCGTCGATGGCTATGTCGACATGTCCTATCGCGCAGATGGCGTCGAAAAGACCGTACGCCTTGGTCCTAATGATGTTTTTGTCGCTCAAATTGGCGATGAGCATATTGCTAGTCCTGTGGGTGTCGCCCGGATTCTGGTAGTTGAAGAAAAGGGCTCGATCTAGGTTAGCCCATGCATCACTTGCACGACCCCTTAGCCCCTGCCGCTGAGCCCATCACCTTCGACGATTTTTTGAAGGTCGATATTCGCGTTGGCACGATTGTATCGGCAGAGGTTTTTGAGGCGGCTCGCAAGCCATCCTATATTTTGATGATCGACTTTGGTCCAACTTTGGGGGTGAAGAAATCTTCAGCCCAGATCACCACCCATTATCGCCTTGAGGAATTGGTCGGTCGTCAAGTCGCAGCGGTCGTTAATTTCCCACCGCGCCAGATTGGGCCGATCCGTTCTGAGGTGCTGACTTTGGGCTTTCCCGACCCAGATGGCAAAGTCGTGCTCTTTGCGCCCGATCAAAACGTGCCGAATGGTGGACGTTTGTTCTGATTCTGGCTGTTTCTAGTGCCGCAAGCGATTGCGTGACACCCCGAGCACGGGCATAGCAAAAGGCCTTATGGCCAAACCCGCTAGCTGAAAATGACCACGCTCATGACTGATCTCAACCACCTTGAAGCCACTATTAACGCTGCGTGGGAAGACCGCACCACCATCTCGATTGAGACGACTGGGGCCGTTCGCGATGCGGTGGGAGAAGCTTTGACTTTGTTAGATCAAGGTGTCGTGCGTGTTGCTTCGCGCGGGGCCGATGGGCAATGGACAACGCACCAATGGCTGAAGAAGGCCGTGCTTTTATCTTTCCGGCTCAACGACAATTATTTGATCGACCCAGAGCATGATCCTCATCCTGTGCAACATGCCGGGCGCGCCTTTGACAAAGTGCCGCTGAAGACCGCGCGTTGGCTAGAGCCTGATTTCCGGGCAGCGGGCTTCCGCATGGTGCCGGGCTCGGTCGTGCGCCGGGGCAGCTTTATCGCGAAGGGCGCAGTTCTGATGCCCAGCTTTGTGAATATTGGTGCCTATGTCGGCGAAAACACCATGATTGATACTTGGGCCACGGTTGGTTCTTGCGCCCAGATTGGGGCCAATGTCCATATTTCGGGTGGTACCGGTATTGGTGGCGTGCTCGAACCTTTGCAAGCAGGCCCTGTGATCATTGAGGACAATGTGTTCGTCGGTGCGCGCTCAGAGGTCGCTGAAGGCGTCATCGTGCGCGAGGGCGCAGTTATCTCCATGGGCGTCTTCTTAGGCGCTTCGACCAAGATCATCGACCGCGCGACGGGGACCGTCTATCGCGGTGAAGTGCCGTCCTATGCCGTGGTTGTGCCGGGCTCACTGCCTGACCCTAAAGGGGGCCCTAGCTTGTCATGTGCAGTCATCGTCAAGACCGTCGATGCTCAAACCCGCTCCAAAACAGGTATCAACGAGCTGTTACGCGATTAGGACACGCCATGTTCCCCCAGCCTGAAGGCCATCATCTGGCCCAGATCAATGTGTCGGTCGCGCGTTTTGATCAGGATGACCCGCGCTTTGCAGGCTTTACAACCCGCATCGACGCTGTGAACGCGATTGCAGAGCGGGCTGAGGGATTTGTTTGGCGGCTTAAGTCTGATGCCGGCAGTGCCATGGATATCCGTGCTTCAGAAGACCCGCGCTTTTTGATCAATATGAGCGTTTGGACAACAGCGCAGGCTTTAGAGGACTTTGTCTGGAAGACGGCGCACGTCAAAGTTTATAATCAAAAGGCAGAGTGGTTTCCTTCCCTTGGCACCGCCCATATGGCCTTTTGGTGGGTGCCAATTGGCCATATTCCCACCTATGATGATGGCATGAGACGCCTCGAAGCCCTGCGAGCCATTGGCTCGAGCGAAGCGGCATTCGGTTGGGAAAGTTTGCCACAAGTTGCTGAATGGCGGTCTAAACGCTGCGGTTAGTTTGAGTTTCCTTCGGTAATGTAAAATTTGGCAGCCCCCGTCACAATTGTCACGTTTTCGTGATCGACGGGGCTTGACCCAGTGTCAAACCAAACCAAATTGGCTCGCTTGCGTTTTTGTCGATTCGGATGAAAACTTCGGACTTTAAGTAATTTTGTCCGTATTCAAGAATTGGAAGTAAATGGCTCTTCGATTCGCTATTCTGGGTGCAGCACGCATCGCCAAACCTGCGTTGATAGATCCCCTGTCAGAGAATCCAGATGCAACTCTGGTGGCAGTCGGGGCGTCGACACGGGAGCGCGCGCTTGAATACGCCATGACCCATGCGATTCCCTATGCTGGGTCCTATGAAGAAGTGGTCGCGCGAGACGATGTTGACGTCGTCTATAATGCATTGCCGCCAGCGGGACACTTCGAGTGGAGCCTGAAAGCCCTTGAAGCGGGCAAGCATGTCCTATTGGAAAAACCGGCGACTGTGAACGAGGCTGACGCGCGTGCCTTGGTGGAAGCGGCTAACAGGGCTGGCAAGCGTTTGATCGAGGCGTTTCATTATCGCTGGCATCCCCTGTTCAATCGGGCGATGGAGATTGTTCAATCCGGTCAGTTGGGGGAGCTCGTTTCAGCAGAGGCGGAGTTTTCTGCGCCCATCGTCCGCAGGGCGCAGGAGTTTCGATGGCAGGCCGCACAAGGCGGTGGAGCCTTAGCCGATCTCGGCTGTTATCCTGTAAGCTGGTTGCGCCAATTGGCAGGAGAAGAGCCTGAGGTAACAGCGGCCCATCAAGATATTGAGCCTGATGGAACAGATCGCCGCACCACGGCGCATTTTTCGTTTCCAAATGGTCTTCAAGCCGACATAATCTGTGACATGGACCCCGAAGGCGGCCGCAAGCCCCCACGGCTAGAGCTTATAGGGACAAAAGGCCGGCTTGATATCGATAATCCGCTGGCCCCCCAGTATGGCTCAGAATTGATCCTGACAGCAGATGGGCAGAAAACACGCGAAACGTTCCCTCGGCGATCAACCTACGCCTACCAGTTCGATGGCATTGTCGACGCTATTCAGTCTGGCCAACCGGTTTGGACCGAAGGGGCGGACTTGATCGCGAATGCGGTCGCTATGGCTGCGATCCGCCGCGTGGCGGCCACTGGCTAGAGCCACCAATCTGCCCTAGATTGGTGGCATGACCGCAAACATCATCGACCCCATCCGTCTTGCCTGCGACTTGATTCGCAAACCTTCCGTTACGCCGGCTGATCTTGGCGCGCTCGACGTTGTTCAAAAGGCACTGGAAGGATTGGGCTTTCGCGTGAAACGTTATCCCTTCGAGGATATCGACAATCTATACGCGCGCTTGGGCAGTGAAGGGCCAAATTTCTGTTTCGCAGGACATACCGATGTGGTCCCGACGGGGGACTTGGCACAATGGAAAGTCGATCCGTTTGAAGCGGCGCTACAAGATGGCTTGCTGATCGGGCGGGGGGCTGCCGATATGAAGGGCGGTATCGCAGCCTTTATCGCGGCTACGGCGCGCTATTTGGAAAAGAACCCAAAGCCTAAGGGTTCGATCTCTTTCCTCATTACGGGGGACGAAGAAGGGGTGGCTTTGCATGGGACCAAGAAACTCCTTCAAGCCATCACCGCTGAAGGAGAGATTCTGGATCAGTGCCTGGTAGGCGAGCCGACCAATCCAGACGTCATGGGCGATATGATCAAAAATGGTCGCCGTGGCTCGCTCAATTGCACCGTCACGGTGACGGGTATTCAGGGCCATGTCGCCTATCCCCACAAGGCAGCCAATCCCGTGCGCGCTTTGATTGGTTTCTTGCACCAAATCCAAAGCCACAATTTGGATGATGGGGCTGAAGGCTTCCAGCCGTCCAATTTGGAAGTGGTGACCATGGACGTCGGCAATCCTGCGACCAATGTGATCCCAGAAAAGGCCACGGCTCGCTTCAATATTCGTTTCAACACCGCCCATACGGGAGAAAGCCTCTCAAACTGGCTGCGGGCCGAAGCCCAGCGCGCCGAATTGGGGTTCAACGGCAAGATCGATCTGTCCATCATGGTTTCGGGTGAAGCCTTTTTCACCCCTCCAGGTCTTTTGACCCACCTTATCCAAGAATCCTGCGAGGCGGTGACAGGCCGCAGGCCTGAGCTGTCGACGACGGGCGGCACATCGGATGCGCGCTTCATCAAGGATTATTGCCCTGTGTGTGAGTTTGGCTTGGTTGGCGCGACCATGCATCAGGTCAATGAGCGGGTGGAAACCCGCGATATTGAGACCTTGACTGACATTTATGAAGGCGTGCTGGAGCGCTATTTTGACCGCGTCTAGGATCTGATTTCACAAACAGTCAGAGTCACGTCATCACTAAGCCATGGCGCGCACACCCCTCCTTTTGAACCCTAAGTTTCTCCTACAGAATTTACGCGATGGCTTTGATGCGGCCAAAGCGCGTACGGGTCATGAAGGCGGATTGATCGCCTTGTCTGCAGGCGGGCTGATCTTGGCCTTTTTCCTGCTCGCCTTGCTGGCACCTTTGGCGCTTAATGCGCCAGGCTTTGTGTCCTATGGCGCGGGGGCTTTTGTCCTGTTGCTGGTTTTGGCCTCGACGGGAGCAGGGGCTGTTGCGCTATGGCGGTTGATGGTGGCGGGCGGGCGTGAGGGTGGTGGCGCACGGGTTCAAGTCACGACCATCGTCAATGACGCCGCTATTCAAGCCGCCTTGTCAGACGCCGAAGATGCAGGCTTGCGCGCACTCGTACCTCGCGACGCACAAGATGCGATGACGGGGCGGGTACAAGGTCTGGCTATGGCCGCGGTTCAATCCGGCGGGCAGGTGTTTCTTGTTATTCGGCTGAAGCAAGCCGTCCCCGTCAGTCTGATCTTTGCCCCTAAGGCTGCCCCTTGGCCCTTTGCCTTGCCATCCGATGGCACCATTACCCCAGTGCCGGCTCCCGGTGGTGTGGATGGCTTGGCATGGGCAACAGACCGCGACCCAGCGCTTCTCTGGTCTGCAAGGCTTGGGCCTGCATTGGCCATGTCTGCGGCAGGCGGTGAGGCCCCGTTCTTAAGCTTACGCGCAAAAGCGCTCGTCCTGCGCTGGGATCGTGGGGACGTTGGCACCGCGGCCTTGATTGGTCGAGAGTTATGCCTCGCTATTGCTAAGTCTTGAGCAGCACCCAAAAGTGCAAAGAGCCCCTATTCTTTCCTGGCCAGTTGCTTAAGCTGACCCCAAGACTAAAAATCAGGGGAGGGTGCCTATGTGGCGGTGGCTTATCTGCGGCGTCTTGGGCTTAGGAATTGGTGTGGGCTCAGCGCTGAGCATTTCTGGCGGTTTGTTTAGCGACGCCAACATCACGTCTGGCCGCTGGTCGACTGACCCAACCGTGGGTGCCGCAGCGGCCAATCCTTGGGTTCGAGCCACGATTGCGCGCGTCGGCCTGTTGGCGCTGACGAAGGAAGAGACGGTCTATTTCAACCGCGACGTCGATGACGATGGGGCGAAATTAGTTGAAGGCTGCACCTATGCCCTTAGCGGTGAGGCGATCCCGACGCGTTGGTGGTCGATCACGATTTACGGGGCCGATCAAATGTTGCCCGTCAATACCGATGGGGCGAGCTCTATCGATGCCACGCGCGCGCTTGTCGCGCCTGCAACAACTTGGACTGGGACTTTAAGCGCGACACGGCCAGCAACCCCCGGACCTTGGCTGTCCAGCAAGGGCGGCGGCACCTATTCTTTGACGATCCGCCTTTACAACCCGCAATCGGTTGAGAAGTCGGCCCTGCAGGCCTTGAAGCTTCCAAGCATCAAGAAAACTTCCTGTACCCAAACTCCAGCTACAGGAGGGGCAAACTAATGGCTCAAGACAAAAAGAAGCCCGGCTGGCTAAAGCCCCTAGCCTTTGGTGCGCTGCTCGCGGTTCTGGGACATTTATTGACCATCGGCCTCATCCCAAGTGTGATCATGAACATCGCGATGAAGCGTATCGCCGAAGCCTCCGGCGGCATTAATCGCCTCGCTCACGGCAATATGGTCACCCCGCAAAACCAGCAGATCGTGCGTTCGTCACCCGACCTCGCATACTCGACTTGCGCCCTTGACCTCACAAAGGGGCCGGTTCGGGTGTTTATCGGTAAAGGTACAGACTACACCTCAGCGGCTTTCTACGCTGGCAATACAGACAATGTCTTCACCCTGAATGACCGCAAAATCGGGCCAGAGGGGGCCCAGATTATGGTTGTCTCGGCGCGCTCACCGATTGCAGCAAAGCTGGGGGAAGTCGTGGTTAGCCTGCCGAGTGACAAGGGGCTTTTGCTGGTCCGCCGTCTGGCACCAAGCGCGGAGGCGTTTAAGCGTGTGCAAGCTGAGCGTGCTCAAGATTTTTGTCGCACCCTTACAGACGGGATGTGATGGGCGATCTCCAGCAATTTCCGGTCGAGGTTTTTGAAACGCATGGGCGTTCGGCACAGGTGTATCATTTTGGGCAAGAGCCCATCAAAGTGGTCGTGTTGGATGATTATCTGCCTGACCCTGAAGCGATTATCGATTTGGCTATCAACGGGCCAAGTTTTGCACCAAATGGGCCATTCTATCCGGGGATCCGCGCGCCTGTGCCGCCGTCATCCTTTCAAACCCTATTGGGTCCGCTATCGGAAATCCTGCCCCGCTGTTTTGACTATACGGGTCGAGCCGGTCTGAGAGAATGCAATTTCTCCCTTGTGACCACTCCCTCAGAGCAGCTTCAGCCGATCCAGCGCTTGCCGCACTTCGACAGCCTCGAATATGGCCGCGTCGCTGCCCTTCTCTATCTTTGCCAAGGCGAGAACCAAGGGGGCACGGCGTTTTACCGTCAACGTAGCACCGGATTTGAAAGCGTGGATGCAGGCCGCTTTTCAGCCTTTGAAGCAGCGCTTAATGCTGATGTGGCAAGGCTCGGCCTGCCGGATGCCGCCTATATTGACGAGAACAGCCCGATTTATGAGATGATAGGCCGCGTTGAGGCGCGCTCTAACCGCATGATCGTCTATCTAAGTTCCAGCTTACACTGTGCTTCTATCCCAAAAGAATTTGCTTTTGATCCAAATCCAAGCACGGGACGGCTGACGGTAAATGCGTTTTTAGGTATGGATTGACCTTGGGGCGGGTCATGGCTGCAGCTTCGGCCGAAGCCATGACCCGCTTGGCCAAGAGTTAGTCCTCAAGCTTAAAGCTGATCGTATAACGAGCAGGATAAGCAACCGCGATGCCGTCGATTGTTTGGGGTTGGAAAGTCCAAGCCTCCACTGCCTTTCGTGCGGCCTCGGCAAATCCATAGCTCTTGGGGGCCTCATTCACCACCATGAGATTGGCGACCTTGCCTTGGGCTGTAACGGTGAAGCTCAAGGTCACTTCGCCGGAAATTTCCCGGTCGAGCGCTTTTCTTGGGAAGGCTGGATTGGCACCTGCTTGCCGGACTGGGTTGATGATCAAGCGGGTAGCCGGCGGCGTTTCAACCTCTACCTCTGGCGGCAGGGGGGCTACAGTTGGCCCCAATGTCGCATCACCACCCGAGAAGGCCACAGGCCGATCACCAACGGGCCCAATCGGCAGGCTATCAACAGGACCAAGCGGCACGACTTCGGTAGTAGGCCGCTCCGTCAAGGTTGGCGCGTTGTTCGAGGTTTGTTGCATTTGCTGATTTTTGACGGGCTTATCCGGTTCGCGCTTGGGCGGAATGATGGGCTTTGGCGCGACGCGTGGGGCCATGTCGATCGGGGGCGGTTCGGGCAATTGAAGCTTTTGGATCGTGGGCACATAGGTTAGGGCGAGATAGCCGAGCCCGAGCCAGAGAATCCCAGACCCCGTAAGAGCGGCCGTGCGGTAGAGCATTTTTTGGGTTGGTGGTGCGAAGGCTTGGGACTGTGTCATGATGCTATCTCCTAAAGCTGGAGCTGAACAGCTGGTTTGCTGACCAGTGTTATAACAAATAAAACAGATTTCCGTAACGTCAAGTACAAAGTTTACGCTACGTCATGTTGACGGTAGTGTCATTTTTTGCGGAGAAAGCTAGAAAGCCCTTTCATTTGGGTCGATCTTGTCTAATCTATCGGCAAATCAAAGCAAAAACAGAGGATACTGGGATGAGCGAAGCCAATCTGCCTGCGGGCGAAACCTATGACTACATCATCATTGGCGCGGGCAGCGCGGGTTGTGTTTTGGCAAATCGTCTCACAGCTGATCCAAAAATTCGGGTTTTGCTCTTGGAAGCAGGCGGGAAAGATACTTCGCCGCTGATTCATATCCCGGTAGGCTATGCGGAGACCTTGAAAGATCCCAAGGTCAATTGGCTCTATCAGACCGAAGAAGACCCCGGCACCAATGGCCGCCAACATGTTTGGCCACGCGGTAAGGTTCTGGGTGGGTCGAGCTCGATCAATGGCCTTCTCTATATCCGCGGCCAACAGCGCGATTATGATATTTGGCGGCAATTGGGTTGTGAAGGCTGGGGCTGGGATGATTGCGCGCCCTATTTCCTCAAGTCGCAAAACCAAGAACGGTCCGGCATGGACGGTCATGCCACCGGCGGGCCCTTAAACGTGTCTGATGTCACTCAAAAGCATCCGGTGTCTGATGCGGTCATTCAGGCAGGGATTGAGGCAGGGATACCTCGCAATGATGACGTCAATGGCGAGAACCAAGAGGGTATTGGCTATTACCAATTAACGGTGAAGAACGGCATGCGCTGCTCTGCGGCTGTAGCTTATCTCAATCCGATCAAGCATCGGCCAAATCTGACAATCCGAACCCATGCCTTGGCGCATAAGGTCTTATTCGACGGCAAGCGCGCGACCGGGGTGCTATTCTCTGTCGATGGCGACCTGATCAAGGCCTCAGCCAAGCATGAGGTAATTCTGTCGGGTGGGGCGATCAATTCGCCGCAATTGTTGCAATTGTCGGGCATCGGCCCGGCCGCCTTGCTCCAAAGCCACGGTATTGAGGTCAAAGTGGATGCGCCGGGTGTCGGTGAGAATTTGCGCGACCATTATGTTGTGGGCATGCGCTATCGCCTGAAAGCGGGCGTGAAGTCGGTCAATGAGATGACCAAGGGCTTGACCTTTGTCGGCGAGGTTTTCAAATTCTTGTTCCAACGCAAAGGCCTGTTGACCTTATCGGCGGCCCATATCGCAGCCTTTGTAAAGACTCGGCCAGACCTAGAAACCCCAGATGTGCAATATCACATTCTGCCTGCGACCATGGATCAGAAGAAGCTGTTTGAAGAACAGAAAATGGTGTTGGAAGATCAACCCGGCCTGACCATTGCACCTTGCCAATTGCGCCCTGAGAGCACAGGCCGCATTCAAATCAAGTCGGCTGATCCCAGTCAGCATGCCGGCATTTGGCCAAATTATCTGGCCGATAGCCTTGACCAACAAACAATTGTCGAAGGCCTGAAGATTGGTCGCCGGATGGCTGAAGCACCGTCCTTGGCTGGCCTCATCGAAGCGGAGATGGAGCCAGGCAATGGTGTTGTCAGTGACGAGCAATTCTTAGCCTATGCCCGTGAGACCGGCTCAACCATTTATCACCCGGTTGGCACCGCCAAAATGGGGCGCGACCCGATGGCGGTGGTAGATCCTCAGCTTCGGGTGATCGGGGTAGAAGGGCTTCGCGTTGTTGACGCCTCCATCATGCCCCGGCTGATTTCGGGCAATACCAATGCGCCAACAATCATGATCGCAGAAAAAGCCTCCGACATGATCCTCGCCGCACGTCAGGCTGCCTAAGCTTAGCGGCCGATGTTGGTGACTGGTGTGGGGGCCGGAGTAGGGGCATTCGGGCTCGGCAATTTACGTAATGCGGGCAGGGCAGCCACATCTTGCCCGCCCGCCGCAGCAAACATGTCGGCCAAACTCTCATAAAAGGCTGCCAAGGTGTTGGGGCTTGGCCGCTTCAAATCATCCAAAGTGGGTAGCGGCGAAAGTGGCTTGCCTTCATGGGCGGCGGCCATGAAGTCCTCCCAGATGAGCGCGGGCAAGGTGCCACCCGTAACGCCATTCATTGGGCTAGAGCTGTCATTGCCAACCCAGACACCACAAATGATGTCAGACGTATAGCCGACAAACCAAGCGTCGCGAAAATTCTGCGAGGTGCCCGTTTTGCCGGCGGCTTCGCGACCACCGGGCAGGCGCGCGCGCTTACCTGTGCCAAATGCGACCACGTCTGCCAGCATGGCGGTCATTTGTCGGGCGCGCAAAGGCTCATAAACTTGAACTGGGGCCTTATTCTCGCGCTGAAACGCAACAGTTCCCCGGGTCGTGTCAACGCGCTCAATCAAATAGGGGTCAACCCGAACGCCGTCATTGGCCAAAGTGGCATAGGCACGGGTCATGTCGAGCAAAGTCACTTCGCCCGCCCCCAAGGAGATCGACAGATTGCGCGGCAGCTCACTGTCGATACCTAAACGTTGGGCTAAAAGGATCAGACGATCAATGCCGACTTCGGATGCTAATTGGACGGCAATTGTGTTGGTTGAGCGGGTAAGCGCTGTCGACAGGCTCATGGCGCCGGAATAGCCGCCATTGAAGTTGCGGGGCCGCCAACCGCCAAGACTAATCGGCTTATCCACTCGAATGGTATCGGGCGTCATGCCCTTTTCGAGTGCCGCCGCATAGACAAATGGCTTAAAGCTGGAACCGGGTTGGCGCTTAGCCATCGTGGCGCGATTATACTTGCTCTCATCATAATTGCGGCCACCGACAATGGCGAGGATGCGCCCTTGCCGATCCATCGCAATCAAGGCGGCTTGGGTCACGCCGGTGCCCGTGCCGTCACCCACCAGCGCTTGTACAGCTTGCACGGCCGCGGCCTGCATTTTGGCGTCGACGGTCAAGCGCAGAATGCGGTCTGGGGCAACTTCTTTGCCGACGCTTTCAACCTCTTTTTGTGCCATATCAATGACATAGCCCATTTGGCCTTCGGGAATGTCAGGTGTGACGCGCAAGGCGACTGGCGTGCGCATGGTGGCGTCCGCTTGGGCTTGGGTGATAAAGCCCGCTGCCACCATACGCTGTAGCACAACCGCGCGTCGCTCAATTGCTGGTGCTGCGGTCAAGTCCACAGCCAGACGACCGGGCGCCTTGGGCAGACCTGCCAGCATGGCAGCCTCCGATAAGGTCAGCTTGCTAGGATGCTTGGAAAAGAAGCGCCAGGCGGCCGCATCAATCCCGTACGCATTTTGGCCGAAATAAATACGGTTTAGGTAGATTTCGAGGATTTGCTTCTTCGTCAGGCGGCTATCGATCTGCCACGCCAAAACCATTTCCTGTAGCTTACGCTTAAAGGTCTGCTCGGGACTTAGATAAACGTTTTTGACCAATTGCTGCGTGATGGTCGAAGCCCCTTGGACGGTATGACCAGCGGTCAAGTTCTCAAACACCGCCCGACCAATCGACCATAAGTCGACACCACCATGTTCAAAAAAGCGCGCATCCTCGACTGCCAGAAACGCCTGCAACACATGGGCGGGCAGGGCATCCACGCTGACCCTACGTCCATAGCGCGGTCCGCGGATTGTGATGGTTTCGCCAGTGGCATCGACCATTTCTAGACTGGGCTTACGATTTGCCGTCCAGATTTCTTCGTTTGAAGCAATCTTGGGCAAATCTGATAGAAAGTGCCGCCACGTCGCGTAAGATGTCAGGCAAACTAAGACGAACACGCTGACAGCCAAAATGGTCAGTAAGCGCATGTGATAGGCTTTGATTTTGGCTTTGCGCTCCAATAGGTCCGCGCGAAAGACGCCCTGCATCAGCCTGAAACCCGTCCTTAAAATGAAGCCGAAGAACGCCGCTGATCCGCCCGACGGGTCAAGCTTTATCCATGTAGAAAGCGGCATCTAGGGCAATCAAAATCCCCAGTTTTCAGGCTTTTGGCGGGATTGGTGAACACTAAGCCCCGCTTTCTCTCAGACCGACCCCTGCAATCAGTCATTCTTGTCTTCGCCACCAACGGCCCGCGCCGGTAGGCGCTTTTGGAGAAAGACATGCGACGTGACAGGCAGTGCGACCCGCAAAACAAACCGGCCCTCAACGCAGCGCTTGGCCTTTCGCTGGCGTTTCAACCATGTGGCCGGCCTACCGGAGTACAAACGTCAAGAGTTTGTCCAGCGGGTCGGCGAGAAGCAAATCACGCGCTTGCAACGATTCTGGCCCTTTTGGGCGCGCACCAGTCAACTTTCGCCGCCACAGGTGTGGCGCACGTGGCTCATCCTTGGTGGACGGGGTTCCGGCAAGACGCGAACTGCCGCCGAGTGGGTGCGTGAGCGGATGGAAAACGCTGTTTGCTCCCGCATGGCTTTGATTGGCCCGACCTTCGCGGATGTGCGCGATGTGATGGTTGAAGGTCAGTCTGGCCTGAGAGCCATCGCCAGTCGCCATGAGCGGCCACAATTTGAAGTCTCGCGCAGGCGGCTGGTTTGGCCAAATGGCGGTTATGCACTTCTTTTCTCTGCCGAGGATCCTGACAGCCTTCGTGGACCGCAATTTGATGGGGCTTGGGGCGATGAAATGGCCGCTTGGTCAAAGCCTGATGCTGTTTTTGCGACGTTGAGGCCCGCGCTGCGCTTGGGTCAAAACCCGCAGCTGGTGCTTTCGACGACACCAAGACCGATCCCGGCCCTTAAGCAACTAATTGCCGACCCCACTTGTGTCGTTACCCGCTCTGCCACGCGACACAACCGCCACTTCTTGTCCCACGGATTTGCTGAAGATCTGGCGGCGCGCTGGCAGGGGTCTGTCTGGGCGCGGCAGGAATTGGAAGGCGAACTGGTTGAAGATCCAGAAGGTGCGCTGTGGACGCGCGCGCAAATGGCTGCGGCGCAGGCTCGCCAATTGGGTGACGCCTATGACCGGGTTGTTGTTGCCGTTGATCCTCCTGTGAGTGTTGGGGCCAATTCTGACTATTGCGGGATCATTGTTGCCGCCGCAGCGGGCGAAGGACATCAGCGTCGCGCAATCGTGCTGGCTGATTTGTCACGGCAAGGCTTGCAACCCTCTGAATGGGCCGCCGTGGTGGCAGAAGCCTATCAGCATTTCAACGCCAATGTGATTATTGCCGAGGCCAATCAGGGCGGTGAAATGGTGCGCACCGTGCTGCGCCTCGCAGTCCCGCTGGCCCCGATCCGTTTGGTTCACGCCAGCCACGGCAAGCGCGCCCGCGCCGAGCCCATAGCACTCCTCTACGCTCAAGACCGCGTCTGCCATGGGGCTCATTTCCGGGAGCTCGAGGACCAGATGTGTAGCTTTGGCGCGCCAGGCTTCACCGGGTCTCCTGACCGGGTTGATGCGCTCGTCTGGGCACTAACCGACCTCATCCTTGATCAAGGGCCCAGCCCTTCCGCCCGCAGCTTATGAACGGATATTCAGTCATGGCCGTACTCCCTCTTCTTGCCCGCTTTTCAAAGTCAAAGCCCAGCTCTTCAGAGTCTCGGCCGGAGGCTAAAATGAGCTCTTCGCTCCTGGCCTATACAAGTCCCGGGCGTCCGGCTTGGACGCCGCGCGACTATGGTGCGCTGGCGCGGGAAGGATTTCAGCGTAATGCGATCGCCTATCGCTGCGTCCGGTTGGTCGCAGAAGCTGCCGCGTCAGTGCCGCTACACATCACGGATCGGGCCGGCAAAGGACACCGCTTTACCACCCTTTTGGAACGCCCAAATCCAGAACAGTCGGGGCCAGAGTTGCTGGAGGCTTTCTTTGGCCACCTCCAAATCGCTGGAAACGGTTGGTTGGAGCTGGTGGCACTAGAGGGTGAGCCGCGCGAGATTTGTGCGCTTCGGCCTGATCGGGTTCGCATCATTCCGGGTGCTTCGGGCTGGCCGGCGGGTTGGGAGCATGAAGCCAATGGCATCAAACGGCGGCTGTGGCGCGATGCTGCCACCGGGCGCTCACCCATGTGTCATCTCAAACTCTTTAATCCAACCGACGATCTCTACGGTCAGTCGCCTTTGGAAGCTGCTGCCATTGCGGTCGATATTCACAATGCGGGCGGCGCTTGGAATAAGGCCTTGATTGACAATGCGGCCCGGCCATCAGGGGCCTTGGTCTATCGGGGCGTGCCGGGTGCAGAGCGCCTTAGTGAAGATCAATTCGAGCGTCTGAAAGCCGAGCTCAGCCAGGCCCATACCGGCGCGGCCAATGCGGGTCGCCCGCTGTTGCTGGAAGGCGGTCTTGAATGGACGAGCATGAGCCTGACGCCAGCGGAGATGGACTTTGTCGAGGCACGGCGCGCCGCTGCTCGCGATATTGCGTTGGCCTTTGGCGTGCCGCCAATGCTTCTAGGGATCCCAGGTGACGCCACCTATGCCAATTACAAAGAGGCCAATACGGCCTTTTGGCGGCAAACCATTGTGCCTTTGGTGTCCAAAGCTTCTGCGGCACTGGCCGCTTGGCTAAGCCCGTGGAGTGACGAGCCGCTGCTAGTCCGGCCAGACTTGGATCATGTTCCCGCGCTTTCGGCCGAGCGGGAAGCGTTTTGGGCGCGACTTGAAGCGACCTCTTTCCTCACGTCCCAAGAAAAGCGCGCTTTGGCTGGCCTCGGGCCTGCGGATTTCGCACCGGCTGCAGGGGCTCGCTAATGCTTGACCAAAGCGCATCGACCACCCTTCGCCAAGCCTCGGACTTCCGACTGACCTTAGCCATTCTCCTAACCCTCGTTCTGCAAGCCATTGCGGCGCTTCTCTGGGTTGGGGCGGCGGCTCAAAGGCTCGATAACCTCGAATCTGAGATCAAGCTACAGCAGCCAATCTTGGAGCGGATGGCGCGAATTGAAACGCAAGTAGCAGCTGTCGGCTCCAGCCTTGATCGGATTGAAAACTATATTGATCAGGAGGCCAAATGACCCAGCCCTTGATCATTTCGGGGTATGCGAGCCTGTTTGGCCTGCCGGATTTGGCCGGCGATGTTGTTGCGCGCGGTGCCTTTAAAACATCGCTTCAGCGCCTACCAGCATCATCTATTCGCATGCTCTACCAGCATGATCCCGATCGTCCAATTGGCCGCTGGATTGAAGCGGTTGAAGACCAATCCGGTCTCTGGATGCAGGGGCTGGTTGAGCCCAACCATCCCGAAACCCAAAAGATAGCTGCTTTGATCCAAGGCGGACTCGCCGATGGCCTATCGATTGGCTTTCGTACCCTGGAAGCCACGCCACGGCCTGCTGGCGGGCGTACTTTGAAGACGATTGATCTGCGCGAAGTCTCAATCGTCACCTTTCCTATGCTGCCGCGCGCCCGGTTTCGCGTGCGCGGCCCATCCCCATCCCCAAGGCCATCAGTGCCTGCGGACCTTGCGCGTCGCATTCAACCCCCTGCCGCTCCGGCGGCCTAACGGAGAAGTCCATGGAAACGAAAATGACTCAGTCGCCCGAAGTACGGGCGGCTCATAACGAACTTATGTCAGCATTTGAGGCCTTCCGGTCTGCGAACGATCAAAGGCTGGCTGAAATCGAACAAAAGTCGTCGGCCGATGTCTTGCTGGAAGAGAAAGTCGATCGCATTGATCGCAGCTTAACCCGCGCCCAAGCCAGTTTGGATCGTCTTTCCTTGGCTGGCCTTCGCCCTGGCACTCAGCCCGCTGCTGACTTAGATCGGCAAGAGGCAAAGGCTGCTTGGGCAGGCTTTATGCGCCGCGGCGATGAAAGCGCGTTAGCGGCGATTGAAGCCAAATCCTTGTCGGTTGGCGTAGCGGCAGATGGCGGCCACGTTGCCCCGCCGGAAGTCCAAGCAACGATTGATCTGCGCATTTTTGCCTCCTCGCCGATGCGCCGTTTGGCCTCCATCCGCACAACTTCCGCCACCATTTTTCGCAAGCCGATTGCCATTTCGGCCCCTGCAGTCGGTTGGGTTGCCGAAACCGGCACACGCACTGAAACCGCAACGCCATCTCTGGACCTCCTTTCCTTTCCGATGGGCGAAGTTTATGCCATGGCGGCAGCAACACAGACGCTTCTTGATGATGCGCTGCTCGACATGGATCAATGGTTGGCGGGCGAGATTGCTGAAAGCTTCTCGAGCGCTGAAAGCATCGCTTTCATTTCGGGTGATGGGGTCAATAAGCCCAAGGGCCTGTTGGCTTATACGGCAGCACCCGATGCAACCGCGACTTGGGGCCAGCTCGGCTATCTGGCGTCGGGCGTTGCAGGTGCGTTTCCAGCCACCAATCCAGTCGATAGATTGGTCGATCTAACCTATGCGCCCAGAACGCCCTACCGGGCCAATGCCAGCTTCATGATGAACCGCCGGACCGTTGGTTTGGTGCGCAAATTCAAGGACACCACTGGCCAATATATTTGGCAGCCGTCCTTGGTCGCAGGCCAGCCCGCCACGCTTTTGGGTTTCCCAGTTGTTGAGTGCGAGGACATGCCCGACGTTAGCGCGAGCGGTCACGCAATCGCCTTTGGTGACTTTGAGAAGGGGTATTTGATCGTGGATCGGGCCGATGTGCGTGTTTTGCGCGATCCTTACACCGCAAAGCCGTTCGTCATGTTCTATGTCACCAAGCGCTTAGGCGGCGGGATACAGAACTTCGACGCGATCAAACTGCTCAAGTTCACCGTCAGCTAAGGCAGTATCCGATGGCCCTAGAAATTCTGATCCCTCCAGTAGGGGAGCCCGTGTCCCTGTCTGATGTGCGCACCTATCTTCGGATCGGCACGCAAGGCGATGACGCTCTGCTTACGCTGTTCGTCTCTGCGGCGCGCGAAGCCTTTGAAGCGCGAACCGGGCTTGCGCTTCTAACACAGCGCGTGCGTCAGAATTTCCTTGGGACCTTATCGCCGGGATTTCTGATCCCGGCGACTGGCCCAGTCACAGCGATACATGCGGTAAAGTCGATCTTACCGTCCGGTGCCTTGGTGGATGTGCCTGATGGCACCCTTAGCTTGATCGATGGCAAGTTCGCTTTGAACCAGCCGAGGAGCGACCTCAGTGTTGAGTATCAAGCCGGCTACGCGACCGGCGTGCTGGTTCCTCACGCGCATCGGCTGGCTATTCTTGAAGCCGTAGCGGAGGCCATTGTGCGTCGCGATGGTGAAGGCCCTATGCCTACGACGGGTAAGAAAGCGCTTTGGGATCAGTTCTTTCAAAGGATCAAACTATGACCGCGCTCGCCTGCCAGCAGGCATTGGATGGGGTGTTTCGGGCGGACCCAGCGGTTCAAGCGGTCTTGGGAAATCCTGTCCGATTGGTTGAGGCACCTGTGAAGCTGACCGCTTTCCCCTTTGCTGTCTGGCGGCGTTGGGAGAGCAGACCGATCAATGCCTCTTTGGTGCAAAGTGATGAGCATATTGCGACGTTAGAGGTCGTCTGCCGCCAGACGGGGGCGGATATCGCCCGCGAAGCCGTAGCGGCGCTCGCGAGATGTGCCGCAGAAGCAAAGCCCAGCACAGTGGGCGCGCGGATCGTGCTGATCTTACCGCTCTACAGCGATGTCATGCGTAGTGCGGACGGGCGCTCTTGGCTCGGAATTGTGCGTTTGAAAATCATCGCCGACCGTAACTGAACATTTATTCATTAAGGAGGCCGAGATGGCCGGACAAGCAGGACGTGACGTCCTACTCAAAATATCAGATGGGGCTGCAACGGCCAATTTTGTAACGATTGCTGGGCTGCGCGCCAAAAACATCGCGCTGTCCGCAAAATCTGTTGATGCAACCTCGGCGGATAGCCCCAATGCTTGGCGAGAGCTTTTGGCCGGGGCCGGCTTAAAGGAAGCTAGCGTCAGTGGAAGCGGTGTGTTCAAAGATGCCGCATCTGATGCGCTGGTGCGCACGAGTTTCTTTAGCCAAGATCGCAGGATCTGGCGTCTAATCATCCCAGACTTTGGCACACTGGAAGGCCCGTTTCAGATCGCGGCTTTGGAATATGGCGGTGCGCATGATGGCGAAGCGACCTTCTCCATGACGTTGATTAGCGCCGGTGAGTTGGGATTTGTTGCGCTATGACCGGGCTGATCAATCCTGCACGCGGCGAGGCCGTCCTGCACGTCGATGGCCGCCCATTGATCCTATGCTTGACCATGGGTGCTCTTACACGACTTGAAGCGGCCTTTGAAGTCAATAGCTTAGAGGAACTTGAGGCTCGGCTCGCTCGCCTTTGCAGCCAGGACGTTTTGGTGATTATCTCCGCGCTACTGTGCGGTGCATCTATGACGCCAGAAGAACTTGCCAAGGCGCAAATTTGTCCGACAGAGGCGGCAAAGGCCATCTCACAGGCGTTTGACAGGGCAGGCGCATGAGCTTGTTGCCGTGGCCTAAGCTCCTCAGTCAAGCCGTCAGCCTCGGCATCGGGCCACAGTCCTTTTGGGAGTTGTCCATCGCAGAATGGCGCGCCCTTGTCGGTCCCAACCAAGGCGCCCAAGCCAGCATGAACCGAGCTGACCTCACCCACTTATCGCTTCGCTTTCCGGATAGGGAGATACCGGTAGATGACGTCAATGAAGGATAATTCATTTGAGGACAGTTTGCAGAGTGCAGCTGATAGTCTCGATGCGTTTGCGACTGGGCCAGCCCAAGCTGCCGCGGATGCCTTGGGCGATGCCTTCGCCAAAGCGGGCAAACGGGTTTCCTCTTCGCTGGCAGAAGCAGCACGAAGTGGCGAAATCTCGGTGCGAGGCCTTGCTGCCAGTCTGGTTCGCGACCTATCCAATCTTGCGCTGGACCGCTTTGTCACAAAGCCCTTAGAAGCGGCCTTCCTGCAAATTGTGCAAAGCCTCCCGCAAGCCGGCGCGCGCGCAGATGGTGGCCCCGTGACTTCGGGCGGTGCTTATTTGGTTGGCGAGCGCGGGCCAGAGCTGTTTGTGCCCGCATCCTCGGGTCAGATCGTGCCAAACCAAGGCGTTCAGCCGATCTCCATTACGATCCACATGGCCCCTGGCAGCAATCTGGCAGACGTGAAGCGCTCCTCCACCCAAGTCGCTGCAGCCTTGGCACGCGCCGTTCAGCGTGGGGGCAGCTTGCTATGACAGCCTTTCACAATATCAGCTTCCCTCTCAAGCTGGCGCGCGGAGCAGTTGGAGGCCCCGAACGGGTGACCGAAGTCGTGGCCTTGGCGAATGGGCGCGAGGTACGCAACACCTGCTTGTCGCGTTCACGTCGGCGCTGGGAGGTGGGCTCAGCAATCCGAAATCTAGATGATCTAGCGGAAATCACGGCCTTTTTTGAAGCGCGTTTGGGCCGCTTACACGGCTTTCGTTTTTCCGATCCAGCCGATCACAAAAGCTGTCGCCCGTCACAAGCCCCTCAGCCATTCGACCAGCTTTTGGGTATCGGGAACGGCAGCCAGAAGACGTTTCAGTTGCAAAAAGCCTATGGCGATGCGGTCAGCAGCAGCGTGCGCCCGATCCATTTGCCAGTCTTGAGTAGTGTGCGGGTCGCGGTGGCAACGGCAGAGCTGGCTGCTGCTGCGTTTATTGTTGACACCCAAACCGGCCTCATAACCTTGTCGACCGCCCCGAGAGCAGGACAGTCTGTGCGGGCAGGGTTTTGTTTTGATACGCCAGTCCGCTTTGATAGCGACCGTCTCGACATTGCCCATGATGCCTTTGAGGCAGGCCGCGTGATCTCGCTGGCCTTGGTGGAGATCTTGTTATGAGGTCTTTGCCACCGCCCTTGGAAGCAAAGTTGCGCGCAGGCGTCACCAGCTTGGCGCGCGGCTGGCGCTTGGTTCGGCAAGACGGCGTGGTTGTTGCGGCGACCGAGCATGACCGCGATCTTGAGGCTGAGGGAATTCTGTTTAAAGCCGCGCTCAGCGTTATCGAAAGCCCTGTGGAAACGGAGGTGTCGCTCAGCCCCGGCCATGCCGCTCTCTCTGGTGCTTTGTTGCTGTCGGGTGTGGACGCAGATGACATCAAGCTTGGCCTTTGGGATCAGGCGCGGGTTGAGGCCTATCTGATAGACTGGCTAGAGCCGACATTAAGTGTGCCGCTCTGGTCTGGCTTTGTGCAGACAATTGTCTGCCATGGCAGTCGTTTTGAACTGAATATCCAAACGCTCGAACCCGCTATGAACCAAATGGTGGGTCGGCTTTATTCCCGCAGCTGTGACGCGCGCTTGGGGGATAGCCGGTGCGGCGTAGACCTGACGGCCAAGGCTTATAGCGCGAGCACGACTATTCTGACCGTTCCGAACGACCGCGCTTTGACCCTAACTTTGGCACAGAACCTTGATTTGACGGGGTTTCGGGCTGGAATGCTGCGTGTCACTTCAGGGCGCGCGACAGGGCTTGTGCGGCCTATTCTGCAAGCCGAACAGGTCAACGACCATGCGGCTATCAGACTGGCCCAGCCCATGCCGCTTTTGCCGGACCCGGGCGATCACGTCACCCTCAGTTTTGGGTGTGACAAGCGCTATGAGACCTGCCGAAGCCGCTTTGGCAATGGGCTAAACTTCCGCGGTGTCCCGACTTTGCCGGGCGATGCGATTACGGTCACAGGCCCCAGTCCCACAGGCAATTCAGGAGGCAGACGATGAGGACTGAAGCCATGCGTTTAGCGCGGGATTGGCTCGGAACGCCCTATGTCGAAGGTGCCAGCCAGTGCGGCGTTGCGACCGATTGTGTTGGCTTGATTGAGGGTGTTGCCCGCGACCTGGGCCTGAAAGCGCCATCGCGGACAGCGTTGAAGCGCGACCTTGTGGCCGCTGCCAATTTACTTCTGGAACCGTGCGAAGAACCAAGTCCCGGGTGTGTGATCCTGTTTGCACAAAGCCCCGGTGGTGTGCCGGTGCACGCAGGCCTGATGGGAGAGGCGGGGCGCTTTGTCCATGCCCATTGGACGGCCGGGATTGTCGAAAATCGCTATGGCAATTGGTTCAAGGCCCGCACAACGCACGTCTTTGACTGGCCAGATTCCAACGCTCTCACACAAACTCTCGGTCAAGAAGGACGATCTTGATGGCAAGTCTTATCCTCTCCACCATCGGCTCAGCGCTTTTTGGGCCTGTGGGCGGGGCCGCAGGGGCGCTGGCGGGCAGCGCACTCGACCAAGCGCTTGTTACAAGTCTAACACCCGCTCGAATTCAGCCCTCGCGACTGTCGAGCTTGAAAGTGCAAGGAGGCGGCGAAGGTGCCGCTATTCCAATTGTTTTTGGTCGCGCCCGCGTGACGGGCCAAGTCATCTGGGCTGCCCAATTCAAAGAGCATGACAAAAAGCGCACGATTGGCGGCAAGGGTGGGCAGCGTGTGGTTGAGCGCTATTACTCCATCAGCTTTGCCCTTGGCCTGTGCGACGGGCCAATTCAAGGTATTGGGCGAGTTTGGGTAAATGGCGAGGTCTTTGATCTCAGCCAAGTCACTTATCGGCTTTACTTAGGGGGCGAGGATCAAGAGCCTGACCCTTTGATCGAAGCGATTGAAGGCGTAGACGCAGCCCCTGCCTTTCGTGGACTTGCCTATCTGGTTTTTGAAGATTTAGCCGTCACGGCCTTCAATGACCGCATTCCTAACATCTCGGTGGAAATCCTTGCACCGACCCCCGCTGAGGCCAAGCGCCCACGCCTCCAAGATCTTGCGCGAGGGGTTTGCCTGATCCCCGGAGCTGGGGAGTTTGCCTATGCCACAACACCCGTTCAAACGATCTGGAAACCGGGAACGGCGCAGCCTGAGAACCTGCATGTTCAGAGCGCCCGGGCCGACCTTTGTGTCTCATTGGACAATATGGCCCGCGATCTGCCAAGGGTCGATCATGTGTCCTTGGTTGTAGCTTGGTTTGGAACCGATTTGCGGGCAGGGCAGTGCCGCATCGAACCCCGCGTTGATCAACCCTTCAAACCAACCCGTCCGCGCGCGTGGCAGGTGGCGGGCTTGAGCCGTGGAGACGCAAATCTGGTGTCATCTGTGGATGGCAGGCCCGCTTATGGCGGCACGCCTGAAGATGCGAGTGTGATTGAGGCAATCACGGAACTTAAGAGCAGGGGGCATCAGGTCACCCTAAACCCATTTGTCATGATGGATGTCCCGGTAGGTAATCTATTGCCGAATTTCCAAGGCGGGTTGGGTCAGCCTGCCTATCCTTGGCGGGGCCGCATCACCTGCGCTTCTGGTTCTGCCACAGTCGAAGCCGAAATTTCAGCTTTCTTTGGTGCCGCCTCAGCAAGCCATTTTAGCCTAAGAGGGCAAGAGCCCATTTACTCCGGCCCCGCTGAATGGTCGTATCGGCGCTTTATCCTGCATCAGGCGATATTGGCTAAAGCCGCAGGCGGGGTGGAGAGCTTCCTAATTGGGTCCGAACTGGTGGGCCTAACCCATGTGCGGTCCGCAACGGGGCAATTTCCGGCCGTGACAGCCCTGAAGGCACTGGCAGCGCAAGTACGCTTAATTCTGGGGTCAGCGGTAAAGATCGGCTATGCGGCAGACTGGACCGAATATGGGGGGTACAACCCGCCTGGCACCCAAGACCTCTGTTTCCCGCTTGACCCCCTATGGGCCGATCCGAACATCGATTTCATCGGGCTGGATTGGTACCCGCCTTTGACCGATCGGCGGCCCGGTGACCCTGAGCTCGATTTGGCCGCGCTGCAGGCAGGTGTCGAGGGCGGCGAAGGATTTGACTTCTATTATGCCAGCGAAGCCGATCGCCTTGCCCGCACCCGCATACCGATAACGGACGGCGCGTATCAAGAGCCATGGGTATGGCGGGTCAAAGATGTTCGCAGTTTCTGGAGCCAAGCCCATTTTGCGCGGGTCAACGGCCTGCGCCTAACCACACCCACGCCTTGGGTGCCGCAATCCAAGCCGATCCGCCTAATGGAACTTGGCTTTCCAGCCGTCGACAAAGGGGCCAATCGCCCCAGCGTATTTCCTGATCCTAAGTCCTCTGAGGCCGGTCTTCCGCCATTCTCAACCGGTTCACGGGATGATGGGGAGCAGCGCCTCGCGCTTGAAGCAAGCTTGTCCTATTGGCAGGCCCACAGCCCCGTCTCGGCCATAGATGGGCGACCGATGATTGCGCTGGAGCATATCTTCCTTTGGACGTGGGATGCCCGTCCCTATCCACACTTCCCCCAGTTGCAAACCGTGTGGGGCGATGGCGCTCACGCAGCCACCGGACATTGGTTGGCTGGGCGGGCAGGGGGCTTGCCCATACGGGAGTTATTGGTGGGGATTGGTACGCGCGCTGGCTTGACCCGCCTCACAGCAGACGGGGTGTCAGGTTCTGTCGAAGGCTTTGTGGTTGAAAGCCCGGCACCCGCACGTGCTTTAATCGACTCCTTGTTACAGCCCCTCGGTCTTGAGGCCCACCCCCGATTTGATGGGCTGCAGATCACAGACATCCTAGCGCCACAGCCCGTCTGTTCGCTGACAGCATCCGATTTCCAGATGAAAGAAGGTGCGGCGGATATCGCTCGGGTCATTCAGCCGCAAGAGGCGCCGTCATCTGTGCAAGTTACCACCTATGCGAGCGAGCACGACTTCGAACCTGCTAATTATCGAACAGAGGGCGCGGGGTCGACCGGCCTCGCCCTGTCGATTACCTTGCCCTTGGTGGTGGATGGAGAAAGCCGACAGGCCATTGCGAAACAAGTGGCGACCGCGGTCGCACTTGAACGTCTGCAAGGCAAGCTGACCCCCGCGATTGCGGCTTGCTTGCAAGTAGGGGATCGGTTCGACTGGGAGGATGGCACCCTATGGCGGGTTGATCGTCTTGAAGGGCCTTGGGCGCAAGACCTAGTGGCTAGCCCAGCACCCCAGCCAAGGCTGGCACCGTTGGTCAGTCATGCCATAGAAACTCAGCCTCATTTACCTTGGCTTGCCGCTCCCCCTGATTTGGTGGTGTTGGATCTGCCGATGCCCTACACGCAGGTCCAAGCGCCCAAGCCTTTGGTTGGCGCTTTTGCCAGCCCTTGGCCGGGGATCGTGGAGGTGCGCGTGGCTGACCGGCTCGTGGCAAATATCAGTCGCGCCATGACGTATGGACGCTTGGCAGCCGTGCTGCCTGCCGCACCCGTTTCCCGTCGTTTGTTGACGGGATGTTTGGTCGAATTTGCCAGCAAAGGCGCGCCGCCGGCTTCTGGCAAGGCTGCCCTCTATGGTCCAGACGGTGTGATTGACATTTTTAGCTGGACGGACACGACTTGGGTCTCCAGCCAGACTTGGCGTCTTGAAGGGCTGGTGCGTGGCTATCATGGCGGAGCCTTTGGCCCCGCTGCGCCAGTAGGGTGTGGCTTCGTGGTCCTCGATGACGCCCTTGTGCCTGCTGACTTTGACCCGAATCTTATGGGTCTGCCGGTGGAGTGGTCGGCGGCCCCTTCCGCGCTGCCAGATGTGGAGACGCGGGTCGAAGCAGGCTTTTCAGCGCGTGCCGTTTTGCCTTGGTCGCCTTGTCACCTTCGGGCGCGACGCAGCCAAAGTGGTATCCAATTGTCATGGGTGAGAAGGGCTAGCGGTGATGGCGATAGCTGGGTCTTGCCGGATGTGCCGCCGCCGATCGCTCTTGAAGGTTATCGTGTATCCGTGCTGAATTCTGCAGGCACCCTTCTTCGCACAACCGATGTTCAGGGGCCGTCGTATCTTTATCCCGCGGTTGAGGAACTTGCGGACTTTGGGTTCTTGCAGACCCAGATAACGATGTCTGTCTGCCAACTAGGGCCCGCAGGTCGGTTGGGTTATCGCCTTGAAGAACGGATAAGCGTGCAACACAATGGCTAGCCCCCCTTTCGCCGCAAGTGGAGAGCGCCTAAGTCTTTGGTAGAAGTGGTGCGTAGCCTCAAAATTCAAGTTTGGCTAAGCCCGCTGATTAGGCTGGAATTCGGGAGATCAAGGCGTGGCAGAAGAACCTTATGCAGTGCTTGGCGTTGCGCGCGGAGCCCCATTTGCCGAGGTTCGAAAAGTCTATCGCAAGCTTGCCAAAGAATTGCACCCAGATGCGAACCCGAACAATAAAGCGGCTGAAGAGCGCTTTAAACGCGTGTCAGCGGCTTTCACATTTCTCGACGACCCAGAGCGCAAAGCCAAGTATGACCGAGGCGAAATTGACGCCGACGGCAATCCTAAGTTTGCAGGCTTTGGCGGTAGTGCTGGCGGACGCGGGCCTTTTGGCGGTGGCGACCCTTTCGGTGCCGGTGGTCCTTTTGGGGGGGCAGGGGCAGGCCGGCGGCAGACTGGACCCGGCCAACCCGAATTTGAAGACATGTTTGGCGACCTATTTGGCGCAGCCTTTGGGGCCAGGGGTGGCGCCCGCCCCGGCTTTCAAGCAGGCACAAAAGGTCAAGACATTCAGACCACCATTACTATCGACTTTGAAGATGCCATCTCTGGCGCAAAGCAACGGGTCAAAGCGGGCGATCGGTCCATCGATGTGACCATTCCGGCTGGTGTTGAAACGGGTCGAACCCTCAGGCTGCGCGGCCAAGGTGGCCCGGGTCAAGGCGGTATGCCGGCCGGTGATTTAATGGTGACGGTTACGGTAAAGCCTCATCCAGTGTTTAACCGCGACGGCGATGATGTTCGCATGGACTTGCCCGTCTCTTTGACTGAGATTCTCGAGGGCGGCCGGGTTGAGGCAAACATTCCCAACGGCACAGTCTCGCTTACCATCCCGCCAAGCTCAAATTCCGGCACAGTCTTGCGGTTGAAGGGCAAGGGTGTAGCGCGTCCCGGTGCGCCGGGGGACTTGTTTGTCCGGTTGATCTTAGGCTTGCCTGAGGGCGATAATGGGGAGTTGAAGGCGCTTCTGGCAACATGGTCTAGGCGGGACGAGCCACCAAAGCGTTAGGCCAAAAAACGAGGATGAGGGGTCATGGGTCTATTGGGGGGTAAGCCGATCATCGGCATCATTTTGGACGAAAACACCAGCCAAGGCGGGGCCTCTTATGAAACGGGTAAAGGCTATTTTCGGGCCATTGAGAAAGCTGGTGGTGTCGCGTTAGGGCTACCCTATGCTCCAGATTCCTTAGACTTTGCGCGCGAACAGTGTGCGGGTCTGATGTCGACCGGCGCGCGGATCAAGTTTCCTTCTGAGTGGTATGTCCCAGGCCAAGAAAGCTATGCACCGCAGTCTGATCGCTTTGCGATAGAGCGGGCGTTGGTAGAGACTTTTTTGGCGGAAGATCGGCCTTATTTCGGCATTTGTAATGGCATGCAAATGCTGGGCTGCCTGTCTGGTTGTCGGATGAGTGGGGATGCGAAGTCCTACACCGATGGCAGCATCGCGCATGATGATCGATCAACCCGTCATGGCCTCAAGGTCACACTGGGCACTAAGCTCCATACGATTACCGGCCTTGATCATTTGCAGGTCAACAGCTTTCACCGCGAGGCCTTGGTGGAAATCAGCAATCAAATAATCGTTTCTGGCTATTCTGACGATGGCTTGATTGAGGCGATTGAGCGCCCTGATCGGCGCTTTGCGATGGGTGTGCAATGGCATCCTGAACGTTTGATCGACGACACCGCCGATGCCGACGCGCTATTCAAAGCGTTTGTTGCAGCCGCGCTTGAAAGCGCAAAGACGGGCCGATTACAGCCTTCGACGCTGTAAATCAGTGTTTTTCGCAGGCTTACCGGATTGTTACAGCCTTAAGAGTGCGCGTAATGTGATGGGGATCGGCGGTCTCCATGAATAAAACTGATCGATCCCGTTTAGTCCACGTTCAGAACCATGCATGTAATCTTGGCCTTATGAAAAAGCTGTTCGCCTTTCTTTTGTGCACGTCCCTTTTAGCCAGCTTCAGTCTGGTTGAGCCAGCGCAAGCAGGCAGGGCAAGTGTTGCGTCATCCGGCCCCTCAGGCTTGGTGTTTCGTGAAGATACGCGCCATGGCGGCCGGTTCCAGCTTGCCAGTCAGATTGTGCCCCTAAGCCAAGTCTTGGAGATGATCAACGCGATCGAGCCAGGTAATCAGTTAGATACACAAATTGTAACCGAGAATGGGCGGCCGTTTTATATCGTGCGCTGGCAGGCTTCCCGTGGCCGGATCATGATTTTCAAAGTCGATGCTCAGTCTGGGCAAATTGTCGGCCGACAAGGTTAGGCGGCCAGCGCTTGCAGCCCCGCGCCAACGGAATGGCGACATGTTTTTGTGAGAGGAGTGAGGCGGATGCGCTGTCTGGTAGTGGAAGATGATCCCGATTTACGTCGTCAGCTTGAACGCGCCCTACATGATTCGGGCTATGCCGTTGATATTGCCGCCGATGGCGAGGAAGGTCACTTTCTCGGCGACACAGAGCCCTATGACGTTATTGTCTTAGATTTAGGGCTGCCGTTGATCGATGGTGTTACGGTTTTAGAGCGGTGGCGTAATGCAGGAAAAGTTGTGCCTGTTCTGATTTTGACCGCACGTGATCGCTGGAGTGAAAAGGTCGCAGGCTTTGACGCCGGGGCGGACGATTATCTCACCAAGCCGTTTCACATCGAAGAATTGCTCGCGCGTTTGCGCGCGCTGGTCCGCCGCGCCGCTGGCCATGCAACGCCTGCGCTTGAGTGTGGTGACCTGCGACTTGACCCGCGCGCTCAGCGCGCCACGGTAGCGGGCGACCCCGTGAAATTGACCAGCCACGAGCTTCGCCTATTGACCTATTTGATGCACCATGTCGGTCGCGTTGTCCCCCGCTCGGAACTGATCGAACATATTTATGATCAAGACTTTGACCGGGATTCCAACACGATCGAAGTCTTTGTTGGTCGGCTACGCAAGAAAATCGGTCAAGATCGTATCTCGACTGTGCGCGGCCTCGGCTATCAATTGCTTGACCCAGACGCCTCCAGCCAATCAGGTAAGGGGTGAGGTCTCAGCGCTCCCTCGCAGGACGGCTGGTCGCTGTCGCGGCCATTTGGTCAGCCCTAGTATTGGTTGCAACGGGCTATGGCCTGTCCGCGTTGTTTCGCAATTCAGTTTTTGAAGCCTTTGATCGAGAGCTAACGGTCTCGGTTGATGCGTTGGCTGCAACCATTGAAACCGACGAGCAGGGGCAGTTACGGGTGCCGCGTGCCCCAACAGATCCGCGCTTTGTTCGCCCTCTTTCGGGGCATTATTGGCGCGTTGTCGATGTAACGGCTGGGCCCAAGCTTTTAGGTCAAGGTGTGAGTTCGCGTTCTGTTTGGGATGAGCCGTTTGAGCCGCCAGTGCTCTTGGTTCAACAAGTCCTAGCCCAGCCCGGCACCACTCAGACTGCAGAAATGAACCGCAATAAGGAGCGCTTGAGGGTTGCAGCCCGCTTGGTGCAATTGCCGTCCCGCAACAGTCAGACCCTCTTGATGGTCGGGGCAGATATAGGTGAGGCGGTCGCAGCCGGTGATCGTTTCAATTTGGCGCTTTCATTGGGACTATTGGCACTGGCACTCGGTCTGTTAGGGGCCATCTTCTTGCAAGTCCAATTAGGCTTAGAGCCCTTACGCAGAATGGGTCGCGAGCTTGCGATGATCCGCAATGGTGAGCGTGACCGCTTGGATGAAGATGCGCCAAGAGAGCTTGCGCCTTTGGCAGGGGAACTCAATGCTCTCATTTCGCATAACCAAGAAGTGGTGGAGCGGGCGCGTACCCATGTTGGAAATCTGGCGCATGCGTTGAAAACGCCTTTATCTGTCCTGCTCAATGAATCTCGCCAACATAAGGGTGAGTTTGAAGATCTGGTTGCGCGCCAAGCTCAAGCCATGACCCGCCAAGTGGAGCATTATCTGAAGCGTGCTTCCGCTGCGGCGCGCGCAGAATCCTTGGGCGCACGCACCCCGCTCGGGCCTGTGATTGACGATGTGAGCCGCACGTTGGGACGCTTGTTCAAAGCTGAAGGCGTAAAAGTCACGGCCAGTTTTGAGGATAATTTAGTCTTTCGTGGCGAGAAAGAGGATTTGGAAGATCTGATTGGAAATCTGTCTGAGAATGCCTGCAAGTATGGCGGTGGACTTGTGGAGATTGAAGCGCGTTTGGCTGCGTCCGGGCAGATTGAGATCACCATTGAAGATGATGGTGAGGGCTTAGAGGGTGACGCTTTGGTTGCCGCCCTCAAGCGCGGCGCGCGTTTGGATGAGACTCTTCCAGGTTCAGGACTTGGCTTGTCGATTTGTGATGAATTGGCGCGCGCCTATGGTGGTAGCTTGAAGCTTGATCGATCTGATTTGGGTGGTCTACGCGCTCGACTATTGCTGCCTGCCGCCGAAACTTCTGTTTAGATTTAGTTTTATTGTGTTTGAACTTGCAAACCCCAAATTAACCCATTTTTGTTACGACAGTGTGCTTGATAGTTGCAGATGATGTGGCTTCAATAGAGTGCCGACCTGAGTAACCGCCAATGACAGTTCTAACCGACGACAAGATTGCAGCCTTAAAGGCATTGTTGCTATCGACCCCGCCAGCAACGGCAGGGAAGTTGTGGGCTCTTTTAGAGCGCATGAAAGTCCAAGGCGTCCAATCCATCCCAACAGGCGAATTACTCGATGCCATGCGCGAAGCAGGCATTCCCTCTAGCTTTGCTACCGGCAAAGCTCATACGCGCGTCCTTAGTTTTGACCGGCTGTTCTTCGAGCCATTTGAAAACCTCTTTGAAAATGGTCCCTTACATCGTCTGATGCCCGGCTCTTTGCCGCGGATTGGATTAGGTCCGGCTTGGAAGCTGATCATCGGCCAACTTGCACCCGATGCATATGTCGATCTCGAGCCCTTAGGCACGGCAGCCAGCTTGCGTGGCGATATGAACCAAGCCCGCGAGTATGCGGAAAAAATGCGATCAGAGCTTTTGGACAATATTCAAGATATTCCGCCAGAACGACTGAGTGCCTTGTCGAAGATGCCGGAAGCCTCGCATGTCTTGGGCCGCTTGATCCCGCTTTTGTCCGCTGAAAAGGCGGGGCGTCAGATTTGGACCGGCGTGCAAAGTTTACGCGGGGATATGCACGAGCAGTCAATCTTGCGCTTGGCTACTGCTGTTAAAGAGGCTGAAAACGCCAATCCGCAAACAGCGACCGAGATTTTGTTGCTAACGATGTCGATTTTGCCAAAACCGTATCAAGCATTACGCGTCTTGCAACGTGTTTCGCGCGGCGTGGATGACCGAAAGCTTGATACAACTCATTTTGCTGTTGTTGGACGGCGCGTGATTGCACTTTTGCGACGCGAAGGCGCCGTTATTGAGCAGGCTGCGATGGGCGGCACCTTCGACGTGGACGCGGTCAAAGCTGCCATCGACCGCCACAATAAATTGGTCCATGGGATGACCCGTGATGCAATTATGGCCCCAAATGGTCCGTGGAGACAAGAACTAACCGCCATTTGCGGCCAAGTCGGTTCAAGGCTGGAAATGATTTGCCATGCCGCCGTTAAGGCACTCGACCTAGCCTTGCCAATGGATATGGTTCGGAAAAAGAATGCGGGCATGCTGACTGAACCCCGTTATGGCTCAGCAATTGACCCTGTCAAAGTAGAAGTAGCGCGTTGCCACATGCAATTTTTGGTCGCCTCGCGCCTTCTCGCGCCGCTCGCGGGCTTCGGTGGCTTCCGTGATAATGCGAGCCGGACGTCCGCCGGCCAATTGGATGCGATTTGTGAAGGCTTAGTTAGAGTGGCACGTGAGGGCGAAACCTCGCCGCACTTCCAAGATTGGATAAACGCAACTTCGACCCTCATCAATGCGCTTGACGGTCCCTTGCCGGCCAAGAATTTTGAGCGCCGGATTACCTCGATGATGAAAAAGGCTGCCTGAGACCGCGATTAATCGCGTAAGCTTGAAGAGACTGCCTGCGACATTTTCACCCCTAAGCCTTGAACCCGCGGGTGGGAGCGTGCATGTCGCCCCAATCATGACTCAAATCCCCCCTGTTCTTGTTACTGGAATGTTTTGGCTTGCCCTTCTGGTTGCCCTTGTCGGAGCCGCTTGGTGGGTGCTGCGGGCTGGCGCGCGCGGGGGCGCACTAGAAAGTGACCGCGCCGACCTGCAAGTCTATCAAGATCAAATTGCCGAGGTCGACCGCGATTTGGCACAGGGTCGAATATCTGAAGAAGCTGCCCAAGCGGGTAAGCTAGAGATAGGACGCAGACTTGTGCAAGCCCGCGACCGCACTTTGGGTGAGGGGCCGCGACTGGGGAAACTGGTAATGACCAGTGTGGCCGCCGTCATCGCGTTAGGGGCTGGTGGGTTATACCTCATCTATGGTTCTCCCCAAAAGTCCGATCAGCCTTTTGTTCAGCGTGAGGCGGAACTACTTTCTCGCCCGCCAGAAACCTTGAGCGAAGATGAAATCATGCTTCTGCTTCAAGAGCAGGCAAAAAAGGCACCAGAAGATCCGATGCCGCACGCCTTGATGGCGCAAGTTTTAGCCAGCGCCGGACGCGATCAAGACGCCCTTCGCGCGTTTCAAGCTGCAATGCGTCGGGACCCCAAGAATGCAGACTTGGTCGCTGAGACTGGGGCTGTTCTGATGCGCCTGAACGATGGCGTTGTCGGCGTAGATGCCAAATCTGCCTTTGATGCCGCGCTACAGCTCGAGCCAAATTCAATGTCGGCACGCTTTTACTTGGGGCTTGCCGATTGGCAAGCAGGCAAGAAGGCCGAGGCTTTGGCCGCATGGCGCAAAGCTTATGTCGCCAATGCCAAGGATGCCCAAGGCCAAATGCAATTGGTGGCTCGCGTTGCGGAAATCCTCTCGCAATTGGATCGGGGCCCCGGTGAAGATGGCGGTGGGCCAATGGCCGCAATGGCCGATGCCGGACCTGACGCGCAAAAGGCCTTCATTGAAACCATGATTGCCAAGCGTGTTGACCGGTTGGCAGAAAACCCAACTGATCCATCTCTGCGCCTTTCGGCGGCGCGCGTCTTGATCATGACCGGCAAGCTCAAAGAGGCCAGAGACCTATTGCTGGTTGGCCAGAAGCAAGAGGCAAGCGATCCGTTGTTATCGGCTGTCTATAGTATGGCTCTGGAAAGCGCTCCCGCGCCTCCAGTAGCGGGCGCTTCAAGTCCAGCTGGGATGCCGAAAAGGTGAGTGTAAGTGAGGGAAAGGTTGCTTTCCATTCGGGATGTGACGCAGTAGGTTAAGTGAAAGATCGAGTAAGAACCATGCGCAGACGTGACCGCCGCCTTCTTCTGATTTCCGCCGCAGGAATTGTCCTGCTTGGGGCAACTGCGGTTGCTAGCGTAGCCTTGCGACAAACCGCATCTTTCTTCTACTCGCCTACGGACGCTCAAGCCAAAAAGCCCGAAGCAGGGACACAAGCCCGCATTGGCGGCCTTGTCGCCAAGGGAACAGTGGTGCGGGGCGATAATGGCAAAGTCAATTTCGTTGTGACTGATATGAACGCCGATATGCGCGTTAGCTATCGCGGTGTGTTGCCTGACTTGTTCCGCGAAGGCCAAGGTGTTGTCGCAGAGGGCAAGTTCACAGCATCTGATACGTTTGAGGCGCGCACGATCCTCGCCCGACACGATGAAAACTATATGCCAAAAGAAGTGGCGGATTCCTTGAAAGCCTCTGGCCAGTGGCGCGACGCACCTTTGCCTGTCGATCAAACCAGCAACCAATCCAATTTGGGAACTGGTGCCAATATGGCGAACCCAACTTACACAGGGTCGAAATAGTTTAACCCCGTCTTGCTTGCGAAACGTGGTTTGAGCAGCGGAAACAGGTTGAACCTAAAGAGCTGCGGGGTACATAGTCGATTATGATCGCAGAACTTGGACACTTCCTTATCTTCCTCGCGCTTTTTGCCGCCTTTGCACAAGCGGCAACCGGATTGTGGGGCGGCCACGCCCGTGATGGCCGATTTGCCGCTATGGCAAAGGCGGCTTCCGATATCTCCTTTTTTGCGATCGCGCTGGCCTTCTTTGCACTGATGAGCGCCTTCATTCGGTCTGACTTCTCGGTCCAAAATGTGGCCTCCAACAGTCACACCTTAAAACCATTGCTTTACAAAATTGCGGGAACTTGGGGCAGCCATGAAGGTTCGATGGTATTGTGGTGCCTCATCTCAGCCGGATTTGGCTGGATGTTGGCCCATTTCTCCAAAGGGTTGCGGTGGGATTTGCGGTCGCGGGCTGTCGGCGTTCAAGGCCTTTTGACCGCAGTCATGATGGCCTATTTGGCCTTTGCTTCTAACCCATTTGTCCGCTTGGACCCTGCACCGTTACAAGGGGCAGATCTCAACCCCTTGCTGCAGGACCCAGCTCTCGCGGCCCATCCGCCTTTTCTTTATTTGGGCTATGTCGGCTCGTCGGTTGTCTTCTCATTGGCCGTGGCAGCCTTGTTAGAGGGCCGCGTGGACGCCGCTTGGGCACGCTGGGTTCGGCCTTGGGCTTTGGCTTCTTGGACCTTTTTGACAATCGGCATTACCTTGGGCTCTTACTGGGCCTATTATGAGCTGGGCTGGGGCGGTTGGTGGTTCTGGGACCCCGTTGAGAATGCCAGCTTCATGCCTTGGCTCCTCGGGGCAGCGCTTTTGCACTCCGCTATTGTAACCGAAAAGCGCGGCGGGCTTGCCAGTTGGACAGTGTTGTTAGCGATCCTAACCTTCTCCTTGTCCTTGTTGGGCACCTTTCTCGTTCGCTCTGGTGTCTTGACATCGGTTCACGCCTTTGCACTCGATCCCGAGCGCGGCTTCATCATCCTGATGATCCTTGCAGTCTTTACCGGTGGCGCTTTGAGCCTGTTCGCTTGGCGCGGCCCCAGCTTAGGCTCTGATCGCGGCCTCTTTGCCCCGATCAGTCGGGAAGGGGCTTTGGTTTTGAACAATTTGTTCCTAACTGTCGCAACCGCCACCGTATTGGTTGGTACGCTCTACCCGCTTTTGGGTGAGGCTGTGTTCAAGCGCGCTATGTCTGTTGGGCCACCCTATTTCAATCTGACCTTCACCCCATTGATGGCCTTGGTTCTCTTGGCTTTGCCGGTCGCGCCCTATTTGGCGTGGAAGCGCGGGGATTTGATGGCCGTGTTGCAGCGCCTTTGGGTGGCAGCCGCTCTGACCGCGCTGGCCATCACCTTGAGCTGGGCCTTGATGGGCGGGAAAGCCTTGGCAGCAATCGGGATTGGTCTTGGAACCTGGCTGGTTTGTGGCGCGATTGCCGAAGTGCTCGACCGCGTCCGCTTTGGTAAGTTGCCGGCAGCTCAAGTCTGGGCCCGTGTTAAAGGGCTGCAGCGCGCGGCGTGGGGCATGACTGTCGCGCATTTGGGCATGGGCGTATTTGTGTTGGGTGCGGTTTCTGAAACCGCCTTTCGTGTTGAGCACACTGCTTCCCTAGGCTTGGGTGAGACCACACGTTTTGCGGGACGCACCGTAACTTTGAAAGCGGTCACCGCCGAAGAAGGCCCCAATTATTACGCTGACCGTGCGCAATTGGTCGTCACGGATGGCACGCGAGAAATCACACTGGCCCCAGAACGGCGCTTTTATCCAGCTGCGCGGATGCCGACCACGGAAGTGGCCTTGCGCTCGTCTTTAGCTGGCGATGTCTATGCGGCCTTAGGTGACCCTGCTGAGATCAACGGTCGCATGGCTTGGACCGTGCGGCTTTACTGGAACCCATTGGTGCTTGCGATTTTCGGTGGCGCCTTCCTCATGGCGCTGGGTGGAAGCATCAGCCTGACCGATCGCCGATTGCGTATTGGCGCACCCCAGCCCGCTAAGCCGAAGCGTGGCAATGGTGTGGCACCCCCAGTTGACCCAACCAATGTTGGCGTGGCTGCTGAATGAGACGCGCGCTGCTATCGCTCTTAGTGATGGGATGGCTCGCTTTGCTCGCCGGACCTCAAGGCGTGCAAGCGGTTGAAGCGCCTCTCAGTGACCCTGTGTTGGAAGCCCGCGCACAGAGCCTTGCCCGCGAGATTCGCTGTGTTGTCTGCGAGAACGAGCCAGTGGCCCTGTCGTCCGCTGAGATTGCGGTCGACATGCGCAAAGCCATTCGCGAACGCGTTGCAGCAGGCGATAGCGATACTCAAGTTCGGCGCTTCTTTGCCGACCGCTATGGCGAGTTTGTTCTGCTTCGACCTCGAATCGGGATCGATACCTTTGCGCTTTGGGGTGCCCCATTGGTCTTGCTACTGCTTGGGGGGGTAGGTCTTTACTTGGCAAGCCGACGCTCCCGAGCAGCACTGATGTCGGCCCCGGCAGTGGATGACGCGCAAGCAATGGCAGCCCTGAAAGAGTTTGAAAACAAGGCCTCCACAGACTGAGGCGTAATTCTAACAGCATGTTCATCCGTCAAGCTGCTTTCTTACAACATTGTAATGTTTTAGCCATGGTCTGGCCATCTTAGCCCTGTCATAATGCATCCAACACACGGCTCGAATGGCGGGTCGATGCACACTGCAGGATGAAGTTTCATGTCGTTGGATAAGCACGGTGAAGACCCGACCACACTTTCTGGCCCTGTGGCGCAGAAGACCAGAGCACATCGCTTTTTGCGTCGTCCGGTCCTGACTGGGGCTGCGGCGCTGGCTTTAGCTGTGGCGGCGTTTGGTGCGGGTCAGATTTTGTCGCCAAGCGTATCTACCGCCCAACAAATCAAAACAGAAGCGCCGAAAGCTGCTGCGATGCTGCCTGGCTTTGCCGATCTGGTTGAGCGCGTGTCGCCTGCTGTGGTGTCGTTGGAAGTGGTCGCACTTGCCGACGAGGACACTCAACGTCCATCTGCAGATGATCTAGAGGGTATGCCGCCGCAATGGCGTCGCTTCTTCGAACAAATGCCAAACCAACGCGGCAATCAAGCCCGCCCGCGTGAGCAGCGCGGCGGCGGCTCAGGCTTCTTCATTACATCGACTGGCCATATCGTGACCAACAACCATGTGGTGGAAAAGGCCAAGGAAATCAATGTAACTTTGAAAGATGGTCGCGAATTGAAGGCAACCGTAGTTGGCCGTGATGAGCGGACAGACCTAGCGGTGCTAAAGGTCGAAGGCAAAAGCTTCCCTTATGTGCAATTTGCCCCTGAAGCCCGTGTCCGCGTTGGGGATTGGGTGGTCGCGATCGGCAACCCGTTTGGTCTAGGTGGCACGGCGACTGCTGGGATCGTCTCGGCCTTGGGTCGCGACATTCGCAATGAAGGCAATATTGCTGACTTTATTCAGGTCGACGCGCCAATTAATCCCGGCAATTCTGGCGGTCCAACCTTTGATATGAGCGGCCGTGTGATTGGCGTGAATACGGCGATCTTCTCCCGCTCGGGCGGCAATGTCGGCATTGGCTTTGCAATTCCAGCCTCCTTGGCTGACCGGACGACCAAGCAAATCATTGAGCAAGGTAAAGTTACCTACGGCTGGCTAGGCGTTGTCATTCAGGATGTCAGCCGCGAAATGGCTGATAGTTGGGGCTTAGGCAGCGATGTCAAAGGCGCCATGATCGGAAGCGTCACGCCAGGTGCCCCAGCGGCTAAAGCGGGTCTGAAGCGTGGCGATGTTGTCGTGGCGTTCAACGGCACAAAGATTGAAGGGTCTTCCGATTTGACCCGCCGCGTCGGCCAAACCCGCGTCGGTGATGTTGTTCGATTGGAAGTTGCGGGTGCAAAAGGTGTCCGTCGCACCGTGCAAGTGACCATTGCAGCCCGTCCTTCTGAGCAGCAATTGAGCCAAGCTGACCCAGTAGCCGGTGCAGACGCAACCCAGCCAACAAGCCCTGCAACCAATGTCCTTGGTTTAAGTGTTGGTCCGTTGTCCGCGCAAGCCCGCACCCGCTTGCGCCTTCCTGCAAACGAACCAGGTGTTTTGATCTTGGAGGTTGATCCAGAGTCTCGCGCAGCAGAGCGTGGCATTCGCGCTGGCGATGCCATTTTGACCGCCAATGACGAGGAAGTTCGCTCTGCCGAAGAACTCGATGCAGCCATTGAAGCTGCTCGTGCTGCAGGTCGTTCTTTCATCGGGCTCTTTGTGCAAAGCCAAAATGGCGGTGGCGGGTTTGTGCCTCTGCCTTTGGAAGCAGCATCTAAGTCACAGCCTAAAAAGTAATTGGCGCCATCAGGGGGGAATCCGATGCGTGTTCTCATTGTTGAAGATGCTGGAGATACCGCACTCTACATGCGGCGTGCTCTGGAAGAAGCCGGCCATGTTGTTGATTTGGCCGCAGACGGTCCAACGGGAGAGTTGATGGCGCGCGGTGGGGCATTCGATGTTCTGGTGTTTGACCGCATGCTGCCCCAGAAAGATGGCCTGAGTGTTGTTGCAGACTTGCGCACGGCCGGCATCGCAACCCCTGTGTTGTTCTTGTCGGCCTTGGGCGATGTCGAGCATCGGGTGGAAGGCCTAAAGGCTGGAGGCGATGATTATCTAGCAAAGCCCTATGCCGCCAGCGAACTGATTGCCCGCGTTGAAGCCTTGGGACGTCGCCACGAAGGCGGCGCACCTTCGACACACCTAAAAGTTGGTGAACTGGAGATGGACTTGCTAGCCCGCGTTGTTCGACGTGAAGGCCGTAAGATCGACATTCAGCCACGCGAGTTTCGACTGCTGGAATATCTCATGCGCAATGCCAATCAAGTGGTGACCCGCACCATGCTGTTGGAGAAAGTGTGGGACTATCATTTTGATCCACAGACCAATGTGATCGACGTCCATGTCTCGCGCTTGCGCTCAAAAATTGATCGTGAGTTCGATAAGCCCATGCTGCACACGGTGCGTGGTGCCGGGTATCGGCTCGAAGCCTAAACCCCATGATCAAAAAGCTGCTCTTGCCATTGCGGTCGCTAATGCGCACCACGACGTTTCGCGTCGCTATGGCATTTGCAGGTCTCTTCGCGGGCTTCGCGATCCTGCTACTGGGCTTCCTCTATGCCACGACCGTCGGTCGTTTAGGCTTGGAGGCAGATCGGTTTGCCCGCCAAGAGCTGTCACAGCTGGCTGATATCTGGCAGCGCCAGAATGTCGACGGCCTCAATATGGAAGTTATCCAGCGCGCCGCGCGGGCCAGTGACTCGCTATATGTGTTGGTCCAGCCCGACGGCACAGTCCTGTCTGGCAACATTGACGTTGTCCCCCTCGACCTCTCCCAAATCAACAAACCAGACCCAAATAGCGCGCTCCAGCCCGAGCGTGCTGTCTCTTCAGGCTTTAGTTATGAGCGCCCTGATCTGGAGACTGGCAAAGTTGAGCGCAGACGGGCGCGGGGCTTGTTTTTGGCAGGACCCGACGGGTTTGGCCTGTTTGTTGCGCGCGATTTAGGTCCTGGCTTGCAGATCGCAGACCATGTTGCGCGAGTTATCTGGATGGGCGGGGCAGGGGTGTTGGCTTTTGCGCTGATTGGTGGCTTTCTAGCTGCACGACAAGCCGCTGGGCGCGTTGATGAACTGACCCGGACGACGCGCGCTGTTATGGCTGGCGACTTGAAGCGTCGGGCAGCTGTGCGCACGATTAGGCCCGGTGACGGCGATGAATTTGATGATCTAACCGAAGACCTCAACGCGATGTTGGAGCGGATTGACCGTTTGGTCGCTGCTGCGCGTACCACGGGGGATTCGATTGCGCATGACTTGCGCTCCCCACTCACACGGCTGCGGGCTCGTTTAGAAGGGGCAGCCGCAAAAGCGCAAACGACCGAAGATTTGCGCGATGCGATCGAAGACGCCTTGATCCAGTTGGACGGTGTCGTCGCGACGTTTAATGCTGTGCTGCGTCTTTCTCGCCTAGAAGCAGGTGAGGGTGGTAAGCTCGAACCCTTGGATGTCAGCCTCTTGATTGGCCAATTGGCTGACTTGTTTGAGCCAGTGATCGAAGAAGCGGGCTTGGTCTTTACAGCTAAAATTGAGCCTGAACTTATGATTATGGCGGACAGATCCCTCTTAGCGCAATCCATCTCCAATCTCTTGGATAATGCCGTCAAATATACACGTGAAGGCGAGGTGCGGCTTTCTGCTAAGCGCCTACCTGCTAATCAAATGTCGATAAGCGTCTGCGACAGTGGGAGCGGCATACCGGTCAACCAGCGCGACCATGTGTTGGAGCGATTTGTACGCCTAGATAGTGCGCGCTCCTTGCCGGGGTCCGGCATTGGCCTGTCCTTAGCGGTGGCGATTGCGGAATTGCACGGCGGGCGGCTTGTTTTGTCTGATGGTCTGCCAAGCGGCGATGATTTCGGCCTAGAGGCGCGGCTGATCCTGCCGCTTAAAGCCTGATGGTCGGTGTTAAGTCCATTGGCTCTTTGCCAGATGCCTTGGCGGCAGCGCGCCTTGTTGCCCCATACCTCGATCGTTTAAGCCAAAGGCGACCAGAGGCGGCTAATGCCCTCCTGTCTGGGCAAGTCTCTGAAGTCCTTGCTGCCAGTCTGATTAGTGCCCAGAAGGCGGCCGAGCTTGGTGTTCCAGAAGCCATGGCAGCGCTACGTCAAGCGAAAGCCGATACGCACTTAGCCTGTGCGCTTGGCGATTTGAGTGGGCAGTTGGACTTGGACGCGGTGACCCTAGCGTTGTCCGATTTAGCCGACCAAGCCACCCAAGCCGCCATGATTTTAGCCAGTCGGTCTGCTGCTAGTCGTGATCTGGCAAGTTTTCTGACACCCGATCAGGTCCCGGGTCTCTTCATCATTGCGATGGGCAAGCATGGCGCGCAAGAACTCAATTATTCGAGCGACATTGATCTTGCCGCGTTTTTTGATCGAGATGTATTCCGTCCAGAGGATCAAGATGCTGCCAGTGGTGTGTGTGTCCGCCAAGTGCAGGCCGTCTCCCGCATTCTCGAGGAGGTAACAGCAGAGGGCTATGTCTTTCGGGTGGACTGGCGTTTGCGCCCAGACCCAGCCTCAACCCCAGTTGCCGTGTCCTTGCGCGCGGCGGAAGCCTATTATGAAAGTGTCGGCCAGAACTGGGAGCGAGCGGCCTTTATCAAGGCGCGCGCGATTGGCGGGGATTTTGAGGCGGCTGGCAGTCTTCTGACGCATCTACTACCTTTCATTTGGCGGAAGAATTTGGATTTTGCCGCGATTGACGACGTGCAATCTATTCTCCGCCAAATCCACGCGGTCCGCCGCTCCACCGACCTAGACGATCCAGCTTTTGACGTGAAACTAGGCCGGGGTGGTATTCGCGAGATTGAGTTTTTTGCCCAGACACAGCAACTAATTCTAGGGGGCCGCGACCCCAGTTTACGGGTTCGGGGAACGCTGCAGGCTCTTGATGCGCTTGTTGCTGCTGGCCGGATTGATGCGCTTGCCCGCGATGATTTGGCATTAGGCTATCGTTTCTTGCGGACAATTGAGCACCGAATCCAAATGCTCGATGATGAGCAGACCCATAAATTACCGCATGACCCAAACCGGCGTGCCCGAGTGGCAGCTTTGTCTGGCCATGCAGACCTTGCAGCGCTCGACCGAGACATCAGAGCCTGCCGCGAGATGGTGCGAACCCGTGTGCGAGAACTATTCCCAGACAGTACACCGTTATCTAGCCCACTCGGATCTTTGGTGTTTACCGGTGTGGAGGATGACCCCGAGACAATTGAGACCATTGCGTCATTGGGCTTTAGCGAGCCCAGCCAGATCGCGCGTACTATTCGCGCTTGGCACCATGGCCATGTGCCGGCAACACGGACTGCTCGAGCGCGTGAGCTTTTAACGGCCCTGACACCGGATTTATTGCAAGCCATCGCGGCAACCGGGGAAGCCGACACGGGTTTCGTGCGCTTTCAGGACTTTTTTGCTGCACTGCCAGCAGGCGTTCAGGTCCTGTCCTTGTTTAAGGCTGAGCCACTTATCTTGAAGGAGACCTGCGCGACTTTGGCGCTGGCCCCGCGGTTAGGCGCTGTGCTCGCACAACGACCCGCCATTTTGGACGCGATGCTCTCGCCGCGTTTCTCGGCCCCCCTATCCATGGATGAACCCCAGACACGCTTGCAGGTTTTGCAGGCTAGCCTAAAGCAAGCGCATGGCTTTGAAGAATGTCTCGATGCCGTGCGCCGCGCCCACCGCGAGGAAATGTTCCGCATTGGCTTTCAGGTGTTACACGGCCGCGCCAAGGCAGAGGAGGCAGGAATTGCTTATTCAAACCTCGCCGAAGCGAGCATTTCTGCGCTTTTGCCAGTCGCCTACGAAGCTATGGCAGAAGCCCATGGCCGTATACCTGGACGGGTGGCGATCTGTGCATGGGGGAAGCTTGGCGGGCAGGAATTGGCTGCAGACTCCGATCTCGACTTGATGATTGTCTATGATGTTGCCGATGCAGACGGTGAGTCTGATGGCAAGCGCCCGATCAGTGGCGAACAATGGCATACGCGGCTTACCCAGCGCTTGGTTTCAGCCCTGTCGGTACAGACCGCAGAAGGCAGCCTTTATGAAGTGGATATGCAGCTAAGGCCATCTGGTAGGGCGGGGCCCGTCGCGGTGCGACTGTCTGCGCTGGAGCGCTATTATGACAGCCAAGCTTGGACGTGGGAATTTCAGGCTCTAACGCGCTTGCGTCCTGTGGCAGGGGACGCAAGCCTGATGGCTGAGATCGCGGGGCTCGCGCAAAAGGTTTTACAAAAGCCGCGGCCAATTGAGACTTTGGCCAACGAAATCGTTGCCATGCGCGAAAAAATGGTTGCCGCCCATCCGGTGCGAGGCGGCTGGGATGTGAAGCGGCAGCGTGGCGGGCTGATCGATCTTGAGTTCTTTGCGCAATATCATCAGTTAGCGGCTGCAGGTTCCGGCAAACCTATCATTCACGCCAACACGGTTGAAGCAATTCAAGCGCTCGCACATTATGGGTTTCTGGACCCCGAAGAGGCAGGTCGCTTGGTCAAGGCGGGCTCTGTCCTACAGAATGTGCGACAACTCCTTGCCGTCGCTGCAGGCTCTGATTTCGACCCGATCACGGCAGCTGCTGGCCTAACCCAAGCGGTCGCAGCCTGCCTTGATGCACCGGACTTCCAGACAGCGATCGCGATGTATGATGATGCGCGCGCCCTTATTCTCCATCATTTTAATGAGATTGCAGGCGCTTCGACGGAATAGACTTCCAGCCGCGTTTTAAAAGCAGATCACAAACAAGCGTGGCCTTCTCCCCTGAGGTCAGCTTTAAAAAGGAACCAGATCATGCGTTTAAAGATAGTTCTTGCCACCGCTGGCTTGATGATGTTGGCAACCCCCGTTTTGGCCCAACAAGGCCCACCGCCCCCTCCAGGGGAAGGTCCAGGCTTTTTTGAGCGCGCGGACCTGAATAAAGATGGTGCCATTACCATGGACGAAGTGCGCACCGCGCGCACGGCCATGTTTGATCGAACCGACAAGAATAAAGATGGCTTTGTCACCGACGAAGAAATGCGCGCCGCCCGTCCGCCCCGTCCACCTCGTCCAGATGGCATGCAAGGACCACCGCGTGAACCCCGGGAGGGCCGCGATTTAATGACCCTTGCTGACGCCAACAAAGACGGTGCGGTTACGCGTGCTGAGTTTGATGCTGCGATGGCTGCCCGCATGCAAGAAAAGCAAACCAAAATGCGAGAGCGGTCGTCTGAGATGTTCACCCGCCTCGATGCGAATAAAGATGGTCGCGTCACCCGCGATGAGCTCGATGCTATGCGGGGCAAAATGGGTGACCGGAAGAAGGATCGCCGCGACGGCCCGCCTCCACCGCCGCCCATTGCGGGCTACGATGCCAATAAGGATGGCAAGATTAGTCGCGACGAATGGATTGGCCGCCCTGATCCGATGTTTGAGCGTGCTGATGCCAATAAGGATGGTCGCTTGACCCGTGAAGAAGCTGCCGCTGCTGCCCGTCAAGGTCGCGAAGGTGGGCCACGTCGTGGACCCGGTCGCCCTTGGTAAATCAGAACAGGGTCTCCTAGCGTGTCAAACCCCCTTATCTTTGATCCCCTAGCGGGCTTGATCGCCAAAGCAGGCCGCGGTGACCGCGCCGCGGCTGCCGCTTTGGTCAAGGCTGTCTCGCCCAAGCTGTGGCGGCTTAGCTGGCGCCTCCTTCGAGATGCCGCAGAAGCGGAGGATGTGACTCAAGAAGCGCTGATCCGTCTGTGGAAGGTCCTGCCAACTTGGCAAACCGGTCGGGCAAGGGTTGAGACGTGGCTGCACCAAGTAACCACCAACCTTTGCTTTGATCGTCTGCGAAAAGCTGGGCGCTTTGTGGATGAAGACCAAGCGCCCGAGCCGCTCGATCCCGGCCCAATGCCCGACACACGGCTGCATCAAACCGCCTTGCGTGATAGCGTTGATGCTGCTCTCGCGAGCTTACCCGATCGCCAACGGGCAGCCATCGTCCTCACCCATTTTGAGGAACTGGCCGCCAAAGACGTTGGCGAAGTCTTGGGCATTAGCGTTGATGCCGTAGAATCTCTCCTGGCTCGAGGCCGACGCGCTTTGCGGCTGGCCCTTGCGCCTGAGAAGGCCGATTTGTTACAAGCGTCCGTGGAAGGACATGCCGCATGAGTATCCTAGATCATCACCCGTTGAATAAGGCTTTGGCCGACGTGTTAAATCACGCCAGTCCAGTGCCCGAGATGCCTGCCGCCCGTATCGAAGCGGCCGCGATGGCTGCTTTCATCGCGCACGCTGCACCGCGGCATGATTGGGTCAAGACCTTTGGCGCTTTGGCTGCAAGCTTGGTGTTGGGCGTGGGTGGCTTTGTTTACTTCCAGTCTTGGCAGAGCGAACAAAAAACCTTGGCTGCTGATGCAGACGCTTTTGCCGAACAATTGCTCAGCACCGATCTCGACTCCGCGCTGTAGGGGCCTCGTTTATCAGGGCAGGGCTGTTAGAATCTAAATTGGGCGCACTGAAGCTTTTGTGCGCAATTGACTTCGCATCGAGTCAAACCCGCTTTAGAAGTAATCTATGAGCTCAAATCTTGATGCAGCCGTTGATCGGCTCCTGTCCCGCGCAAAATTCTTAGGTGCTGAAGCGGCCGATGCGGCTTGTTTAGACCGCAAAAGCCTGTCCGTCTCCGTGCGGCTCGGCCAGTTGGAATCAGTTGAGAGTGAAGAGAGCCGTTCAGCTGGCTTGCGGGTCTTGATCGGCAAGAAACAGGCCGGCGCTTCAACGTCCGACTTTAGCTTAGCCGCTCTAGATGCCTTGGCAGAACGGGTTGTGGCCATGGCGAAGGCCGCAGCAGAAGACCCATGGTGTGGCCTGCCCGAGGCCGGAGACTTGGCTAAAGACCCAGTTGATCTCGAGCTTTGGGACGACACAGAAGCCGATATCGCCGATCTTGAAGCCCGCGCCTTGGAGAGCGAGGCCGCTGCTTTAGACCTTGCAGGAATCACTAATTCCGGGGGCTCTGGTGCTGAATGGGGCGCGAGCCAAGTCGTGTATGGTGCAAGCAACGGGTTCCGTGGCGGTTATCGCGGCACATCTTGGGGCCTAGGTCTGTCTGCCATTGCTGAACGCGGTGACCATAAAGAGCGCGATTGGGACAGCGACTCCAGCCGCTTCTTAAAAGACTTGAAGGCGTCTGCTATCATCGGCCGCAATGCGGGTGAGCGCACGTTGGCACGCTTGGGTGCTACCAAACTTGAAAGCTGTGTCGCGCCAGTCATCTTTGAGAATAGGGTGGCCAGCCGTTTGATCAGCTTCTTTCTAAGCGCCATCTCCGGGGCCTCGGTGGCGCGTGGGGTTTCCTTCCTGCGTGATAAGTTGGGTCAGCAGGTGTTTGCATCCAACATCCGCATTACCGATAATCCCTTGGAAAAGGGGGGGTGGTCTTCTCACCCGTTTGATGGTGAAGGCCTGCCGGTGGCAGCCCGCGATCTGGTAATTGACGGTGTGCTGCAAACTTGGCTGCTTAATACAGCCAGCGCAAAACAATTAGGTCTGAAGTCAACTGGCCATGCCAGCATGAACCCTGGCGGGGCACCGGGTATTGGCTCAAGCAATGTAACCGTGATGCCGGGCCAACATGACCTCGCGGGATTACAGGCGCAAGCAGGTAATGGCTTGGTGGTTATCGAAACCTTGTCTCCTAGTTTCAACCAAAATACCGGTGACTACTCTGTGGGTGTTTCGGGTCTTTGGTTTGAGAACGGCAAAATTGTACGCCCCGTCAACGAAATCACAGTCGCTGGTAACATGCTGGACATGTACGCTAAGCTGATCCCCGGCAACGACTATGATGGTCGCGCATCGCTGCAATGCCCCAGTCTTTTGATCCCAGCCATGACGATTGCGGGGGCATAGGGCATGAATTTGGCGGCTGATCTGGCACTTGCATTGGACGCCGCCACAGAGGCGGGCGCCGTTGCGATGCGCTATTTCGGCACGCAAATGGATGTGCGCGATAAGTCTCCTAACAATCCTGTCAGTGATGCCGATTTGGCGATTGATGCCTTGTTGAAAGAGCGCTTGTTGGCTAAGCGGCCCGATTATGGTTGGCTGTCGGAAGAGACCGTTGATGATCAATCGCGACAATCCGCGCGCTTCTGTTGGGTAGTGGACCCAATTGATGGCACACGTGCGTTTATCAAGGCCAAGCCGCATTTCACAATTTGTATTGGCCTTTTAGCCGATAGTCAGCCCGTTTTAGGGGTGGTGTTCAATCCTGCGACCGGTGAGATGTTTGATGCATTTCAAGGCGGCGGGGCGCGCCTCAATGGTGTCGCGATCGAACCCAGCATCGTAGATCAGTTGGAAGGCTGTGCTATGCTAGGCGACCCCGGCATGTTCCGGCACCCAGCTTGGCCAACGCCTTGGCCCGAAATGGATGTCGTGTCGCGCAATTCGATTGCCTATCGCATGTGCCTTGTGGCGGCAGGTCATTATGATGGCGCAATTGCTCTTTCGGCCAAAAGCGACTGGGACTTAGCTGCCGCACATGTGATCGTGAACGAGGCAGGCGCGCTGGCAACCACGCATGAAGGTGCAGCTTTTGTTTACAATCAGCTAGTACCACTTCAAAAAAGTCTGGTGGTTGCGGGCAAGCCTTTACATCCCTTACTCATTGATCGCGTCCACCATGTAAAACTGTCGTGAGGAAGAAATGGAACGTAAAGCCGCCCCAAAAAAACAATTGCTCCACATCGTGGTTGGTGGGGAAGTACAGAACCTTGAGGATGTGGAGTTTCGCGATCTGAAGGCGATGGACTTTGTTGGGGCCTATCCCAATTATGCCGAAGCCCGAGACGCTTGGAAAAGCGCTTCCCAGCGCACGGTCGATAACGCCCATATGCGCTACTTCGTAATCCATGCCCACCGTCTGATCGATCCCAACGGGCCAACCCCGGATGAAGACGATCACTAAAGGCGTTGACACCCAGTCGGTACAAAGTACCGATCTGATCAAGCGGTTTTGGTCGGGCTGGCTGACACCGCATACCAGTATATTGTGGCTCGCCACCCTATTAATGGCGGTGGTCGCCGCCGCTTCTGCTTCCTATCCGTGGCTATTTGGTCAAGTCATCGATGCTTTGGCTGCGTTGAGCGCAAGTTCTGGTCCGGCTCCTCACAGTTCATCCAACTGGCTAACCCCCGCCGCCATGGCCACAATTGGGCCTTTGGCGATTATTGCCGCAACCCTGATCAAAGGGATCGCGCTGTATGGTTCGACGGTCTTAACCAATCGAGTAGCGCTGGCAGCTACCACTAAGCTGCAACAGGACTTGTTTGCCAAGCTATTGACCTTGGATTTCGCCCGCCTCAGCGCTGAGCCATCCGGGGCCTTCTCTGCGCGCTTTTTAAATGACATCAATGCCGTTCGAGAAGCGGTGCTGCGCGCTGCAAACAGTCTCGTCCGCGACATTCTTACTTTGGTCGGGGTCGTCGCGGTTATGTTGATGGGCGACTGGCAATTGGCTTTGGTCTGCCTCGTCATCCTGCCCTTGGCGATTGGCCCAGTGTCGATGATCGGGGCGCGGCTACGTAAGACCGCTGCGCGGGCTCAGCACCAAGCTGCAGACTTGGCAGGTGTGGTTGAAGAAAGCTTAGGCGGCATCCGCTTGGTGAAAACCTATGGCTTGGAAAAGGCCGAGAGCAATCGCGTTGGAGCAGCGCTTTTGACCCGAATGTCGCTCTTGCTAAAAATGGCCGAACAAAAGGGCCGGGTAGATCCCATCCTCGAAGTTTTGGGCGGGCTTGCCATTGCTGGCGTATTTGCGTTTGCCGGCTTTCGCATCAGCCAAGGCGCAGCCAGCGTCGGCACGCTGACAGCCTTTATCGCCTCACTCTTGTTGGCCGCCCAATCGATCCGCAGTCTTGGCGGCTTAAACAGTGTCCTACAGGAAGGGCTGTCGGCTTTAGAGCGCTTCTTTTCTGTTTTGGATGAAACCCCCAGTATTGCAGACCGGCCGCAAGCGGTAACCCTCGCCCGTGGCCCAGGTCGGATTGAGTTTCAAAACGTTGGCTTCCACTGGCCTAATGGCACTGTGGGCTTGGACAAGATCAGCTTTACGGCAGAGCCAGGCCAGACCTTGGCCTTGGTTGGGCCCTCTGGTTCTGGCAAGTCCACGATACTCAATCTGATCCCACGATTGTTCGATCCAAGCGAGGGGCGCGTCCTAATAGATGGGCAAGATATTGGTCACGCGACTTTGGCCAGCTTGCGTCAGCACATTGCCTTGGTCAGCCAAGACGCGACACTATTTGACGCCTCCATTGCCGATAATGTCGCGATGGGCATGCCGGGTGCAGATGAAGCCGCCATTCGGGCAGCCTTGTCTGCGGCAGCGTGTGACTTTGTGGATCGCCTTTCAGACGGGTTATCGGCCCAAGTTGGTCCGAGGGGCGCGCGTCTGTCAGGTGGGGAGCGTCAACGGCTATCCTTGGCGCGTGCTATTGTGCGCGACAGCCCAATCCTATTGCTGGATGAACCTACCAGTGCATTAGATTCAGATTCCGAGGCGCGGGTTCAAGAAGCCCTTGATCGGTTTGCTGCCAATCGTACGGCGATTGTAGTCGCGCATCGCCTGTCAACAGTCCGTCGAGCCAATCTCATTTTGGTGCTCAACCAAGGCCACATTGTTGAAACAGGTACGCACGACCAGTTGATAGCAAAAGGCGGCCTTTATGCAGAGTTGGCTGCGCTGCAGTTTCAAACTGGATCACAACCAAGCGACTAATTGATTAGTCGCGGCTGACCACGAGGCGCAGGCCTTGACGGACAGGCATTTCAGGGGTTGGCGGCAACAAGGCGGTCAATGAAAAACGTAAGACAGGCTTGGAAATCGACTGAGCTTGATTGATCGGCTGGAACAAGCCCAAAACCCGATCTGCACCCGATTTATCCGTCAAGGGTAGGAAGACCCACTCAACTTCGGTTCTTTGCCCAAATCCGGCACCGAACGCGGCAGCGCGGGCCAAGGCAGGGCCTGGTCCTGTAATCGCGGACTCCAGAAGGGCGCGGATCAAGTTACGGTCTGCGCCATGGAACAGGCTTGCGACATCATGGTCACGCAAATCTCTGCCAGTCCACAGTCTCAAGTCACTGCCAACGGTCTTAAAGGTGAAGACGCCCTCACTTGCCCGCTGCGCCAGAAAGATACGTCCAATCATGGATGACGCGTCTTTTGACATGGCAGAACCTGCCTCAGATTGGTCTGATTGACCGTTTAGAGCTTGCCAGGAGCTCAAGAAGGCCCGGCTTTCTGGATGAAGTGCGCCGAAATGCATGTGTGTTTCCTCAACTTAAGCCGCTTTCTGGCCGCTTTCCGATGGGTAGCGCAGGACTCATGCCAAACCAGTTCGGTGACCTCGACTGCCGATACTCTCCACACGCGCGAAATTGGCGCCGGACTTGCTGGATGGTTGTGTAAATATCCGGGAGTTCCACCATGAGTGTTTCAGTTCGATACATCGCCGCAGCCACACTTCTCGCGGCCTTTATGGCATCATCTGCCCAAGCGGGTGGCTGCAATGGCTGTGGCACCAGCGGTAACGGCACAACAAATATCCCAGTCGTGCAAGGTCCATCTGGCGGTTGCTGCGGCTCTGCCACTGGCCACATCGTCGGCGTGCCTAATGTCTATGTCCCTAGCCCGAATGTAAATGTCAGCGTAGGCGGCAGCTACTTCGGCGGCACCAATGTTCTGGTAGGCGGCAATACCTATGTGGGCGGTAGCACCACGGTTGTCGGCGGCGGCGGCGGTGGCGGCGGCGTCTATATTGGCGGCGGCGGTGGTGGCGGCTTCTCTGTCCCCATGCCAGGGACCACCGGTTTGATCGACGGTTTGCAAGTTTCCGGTGGCCAAGCAGCTACCGTGATGGAACAATTCCAGGACAGCCGCACCATCACAGAAACCATTGCGATCCGCGCGGTCTGTATGGACGACCGTGGCATGCCACACCCTGCTTCGCGCACCAATGGCGATGCCAAAGTTGGCGCTGAGTTTGATGGCGAAGTCTTCCGCTGCATGGCGGGAACTCGCATGGAAGTGACCATTGGCAAAACCGTCAATGGCGAAGCTAACTTCGATGGTGGCCGCACTATTTCGTGCCAAAAAGGTCAGGCTTTGGTTTACAGCGGCGACAAGGGTGCTGTAGGCGCGGCCACAGTTCAGTGCGTTGCACAGAAGGCTGAAGCCGATTGTAACGAACGCTCGTTACTGCGCCGCTTTGGTCCTGGCATCAAATATGCCACGATCACCCGGACTGAGACCTTCACCAACACGCGTCAGTCGGCAACCCAACAAACTGCGACTTACCGCGCTTCAATGTTTGTCGATGGTGGCGTTGGTCAGGGCGTATTCTAAGCTAAGAGCGCCTTTATAGCGCTTTTGGGGGCTGAAGGGTCGCTGCTTTTGGGCAGCGACCCTTTATCGTTTGGGCGAAACGATTTTTGCCTAGAGCGCAAGCCAGATGCAATACACACCAATCCAGAGCAAAGCCGTCAAAGACAATATCATGCCGACCATGCGGCCAAAGGAGGCGCCTTCATCGCGGCTCAACCCATACCCATGCAGCGCCCGTCCAAGTGTAAGACTCAAGCCGCCAACATGAATGGCCCAAAGCGGTGCATTGGCTATGGCCATAACAATCAAGCCGATCAAAGCAATTGGCGCTATTTCAATAGCATTCGCATGGGCGCGGATCGCGCGGATTAAAGGCGGAAATCCGCCGTCTCCCAAAGTGATCTTTTCACGGCGTCGATGGCCAATAACTTGCCAGATTAAGACGAAAATGATCAGTATATTCAGTCCTGTATACAATGCGACGGCGGCAGATGCTGTCATGATGGGCCCCTCATTTCAGCCCAGATCGGCTGTCCATCTAGCAGATAACATTAAACCGTCTTGGAATCAGCCTTTAACAATGAATGAAAAGGCGCATCATAATCGTGAAGTGAAAGTTTATTTGATTTCAGCACTCGGGTGTTAGCCTGAGAAAAAATGGTGGGGAGGCACATAGATGCCAGTTATCATTGCAAGTCTCATTGTCGTCTCATTGGGCTGTTTAGCCCTCTTCCTCGGTTTGAAGCTGGCTCGCGTCATGCGGGAGCAGTTTGAGGAATTAATGCCCCAGCGCATGGTGGATTATTCCGGCTTTGTAGATCTGCCACGCGGGCGCGACTGATCCTTTGCCTTGGTCAGACTGGTGCTGACCAAAGCTTTCGGCCATAAAGCGGCATGACCCGTCTATTTGTCGATGCTGATGCCTGCCCCGTCAAAGATGAGATTTATAAAGTCGCATTGCGATATGGCTTGCAGACCTTTGTCGTCGCCAATAGTTTTATCCAGATTCCCGATCACCCTCTTTTAGAGCGCTTTATTGTGGACTCAGGCCCAGACGCGGCCGACGATTGGATCGCGGAGCGTTGTAGGGCCGGCGATATTGTCATCACCCAAGACATTCCTTTGGCCGATCGCGCCCTGAAAGCCGGTGCGCAAGCAATTGGCAATCAAGGCAAACCTTTCACCCGAGACTCTATTGGTTCGGCCTTGGCAGGTCGTGAAATCGGAGAACACCTCCGGGCTATGGGGGTCGCAACTTCCGGCCCACGGGCCTTTGCCGCTTCAGACCGCTCGCGGTTTCTGCAAGAGTTGGACGCCGCCGTTCATCGGGCCAAGCGGGCCTTAGCGTTTGAGGCAGCGAAGCGACGTTAAGGAAGTAGAAACCATAAATTCTGTTATCGATCAGAGGCGAATTTTTATTGTAACCAATAGCTTGGCTGTCACGTAACCTCTTCTGAAGAGGAGGGACACAATGGAAATCGTCAATGGCTATATGTGCCGCGACTGCACCGATGTTTCTTATGCGAAGAAGAACATCGACCCCGCCAACCCTAAAGATGGCCCACAGCCGAGCGAGCAGCCCTCAAGAACAAACCCTGAAGCTGTGCAGTGGGCGGGGGCGCTTGCAGAGTTAAATGCTCTCCGCGTGGATAGCGCCCAAGCAGACCCCCGACCAAATAGGCCGCGCCTTAACTTGCTTGCTTGATAGCCAAGCCAAGCGCTATTTCCAGATCGGCTTGCCTTCGCCGGGCAAGCCCAAACGACCCCATTTTTCAGTCACGGCGTCAATGATTTTCTTGTCCATCCGGATTTCCTCGCCCCACTCGCGATGCGTCTCAGGATGAATCTTATTGGTCGCATCTAGCCCAATCTTTGAGCCCAGACCACTTTCGGGACTCGCAAAGTCGAGATAGTCGATGGGGGTGCGGTCAACCAGCGTTATGTCGCGCGCGGGGTCCATTCGGGTTGAAACGGCCCACATCACATCTTTCCAGTCGCGCGCATTGATGTCGTCATCCACGACAATGATCCATTTGGTGTACATGAATTGGCGCAGGAAGGACCACGCGCCCATCATGACCCGCTTGGCATGGCCGGGATAGGCCTTCTTCATCGAGATAACCGCAATCCGATACGAGCAACCTTCTGGTGGTAACCAAAAGTCTGTGATTTCAGGGAATTGCTGTTGAAGAAGGGGAATGAAGACCTCGTTCAACGCCTCTCCCAAGACCGAAGGCTCATCCGGGGGGCGCCCAGTGAAGGTAGACAGATAGATCGGATCCTTGCGCATCGTGATGCAAGAGACTTGGAAGATTGGGAATTTTTCCACCGAATTGTAATAGCCGGTATGGTCGCCATAGGGGCCCTCATCGGCGAACTCATCTAAAAGCACATGGCCTTCAATGATGATTTCTGCTTCTGCTGGCACTTCAATCGGGATGGTTTTGCACGGCACAAGGTCGAGCTTACGGCCGCGCATGAGGCCTGCGAACTGATATTCGCTCAAGGTGTCAGGGACCGGGGTTACCGCGGCCAGAATGGTGCCGGGGTCAGCCCCAATGACGACAGCAGCGGGCAGGGGCTCAGGCTTGGTGTCTTTCCAGCGCTTATAATGTTGCGCACCGCCGCGATGGGCCAGCCAACGCATGATGGCGCGATCCTTACCCAATTGCTGCATGCGATAGATGCCGAGATTATAATTGTCTTGCCGCTTGTCGCTTGGTCCTTTGGTGACGATCAAGGGCCAGGTGATTAATGGCGCAGGTTCTCCCGGCCAGCAGCTTTGGATGGGGAGGCGCGACAGGTCGATATCTGCGCCTTCCCAAACCACTTCTTGACAGGGTGCTTTGGCGAACAAGCCACCCGAAATCGTATTTGGTCGCATTTGCATGACGGTTTTGGCCAAGGGCAAAAGGTCAAACGCTTCTTTTAGGCCACGTGGCGGCTCAGGCTGGCGCAAAAAGGCCAATAGCTCGCCCACTTCGCGCAAGTCTTGCGCGGTCCGGCGGTCTTTCCCATCCATGGTCACGCCCATGGCCACGCGCTCCACCGTACCAAACAAATTGGTGAGAACGGGCATGTTGGACTTTGACCCATCTGCCATTAGCGCATGTTCGTAGAGCGTCGCAGGCCCCCCAGTGGCCAAGAGACGGGTTTGTATTTCCGTCATCTCCAAGACAGTCGAGACCGGTTCGCGCACGCGCACCAGTTTTTGCTCGCTCTCCAACCGCGACATGAACTCGCGCATGCTTTTATAGGCCATGTGTCCTCCGTAAGACCTCATGTAGTCCGAGGCAGGGGTCAGGTCATCCCTGTTTTCAGTCACGTGGCAGTGCGCTGCGCTCCGCCTTCTGCTTAATTTTATCCGGATGATATTGCGTGACCCTATTTTATCCGGGTAATAACAGGCGGCAGGAGCCGAAAATGACTTATCAGGATGATTTACCCGCCGTAGCCTTTGCTGGGCCTAACATGTTGGCTTTTGGGGCTCTGCGTGAGGTGGCGGGCACCGTGAAACAAAAGCTGGACACGGATCCAAACCTTTCGATTTTGGTCTTTCATGCTGAAACCAGCCAACCGATTGAACTCGATTTGCGCGGTAGCATTGCTGATGTAATTGCGCGCCTTCAGCCGGCTGAAATTGCATCCGCACGCAAGGTGGGCCGACCGAAGCTGGGCGTGGCGGCCCGTGAAGTCACGCTTCTGCCGCGCCATTGGGACTGGCTAGCCAGCCAACCTGGTGGGGCCAGTGTCACCTTGCGCAAGTTAGTGGAAGCTGCTCGTCGCGAAAACGAGGGTGCAGATGCGCGCAATCAAGGTCGCGACGCGCTCTATCGCTTTATGGCCGCTGTTGCTGGCAATGCGCCCGATTATGATGAGGTGTCCCGCGCTTTGTTTGCAGGCCAGAGGGCACGCTTTTTGTCCTTGATTGCGACGTGGCCTAGTGATGTACAAGCCCATCTTCAACACTTAAGTGCCCGCGGATTTCCAGAGGAGGGGCAGGCATAATGACAAAGGCAGCTTTTCATCTGATTTGTGGCTCCACAGGGGCGGGCAAGTCGACCTTTTCGCAAGCGCTAGCAAGCGATCTGAACGGGCTACATTTTGCGATCGATCGCTGGATGGTGACTTTGTTTTGGCAAGATAGCCCTCAACCAATCGAATTCGACTGGACGATGGCGCGTATCGATCGGTGTGAGGCTATGATCTTTCAGACAGCAAAGCAGGCGGTCTCTATTGGGGTTCCTGCCATTCTAGACCTAGGTTTTACCAAGGCCGCCCATCGGCAGAAATTCGCTAAGCTAGCGGCAGACGCGCAAATCCCTGTCGTGCTGCATGTTTTAGACGTGCCGGTTGAAGAACGCTGGGCCCGGGTTGAAGCCCGCAACGCAAACAAGGGTGAAACCTATGCGATGGAAGTCGACCGTTCGATGTTCGACTTTGTCGAGACGATGTGGGAACTGCCTGACCCGGCAGAGATGGCAGCGCTGAATGGTCGCTTGGTTGGCCTTTGATTAGGACGCCACCAAATCCTGCCAAGCGGGATGGCGTTCTATCCAGCGGGCGACATAGGAGCATTGCGGCACGATGCGTACCTTATCTTTCTTCGCCAAGGTGAGAGCTGCTTCGGTCAGGATCGCTGCTAAGCCTTGGCCATTTAGGACTGGCGGCACAAAGGTATGATCCAAAACGCGCGTCCCATCTGCGCGATGATACCACGTGATTTCACAGAGTTTGGGGCCGGAGGCAGTATCCTGGATAAGAGTGAGGCGCGCGCGGCCTGCACCCAAATCTTCAAAAGTTGGTTCGGCTTGATCTGTCATGGGCTTTAGGCCTCCACCCCATAGGATTTCAACGTTTCCAAAGGCACCACAACCAACGCTTCCTCATGCGTGGCTTCCAGTCGGATGGGCGGTGCACACCCAGCATCCAGCGCATCCTTCCAGCGCGTTAAGCACACACACCACTGATCACCGGCTTTAAGGCCTGCGAAGCCATATTCAGGGCGTGGGGTTACAAGGTCATTTCCTTCGCGGCGCTGATGCGCCAAAAAGGCTTCCGTCACAACGGCGCAGACGACATGGGTGCCGTGATCCAGCCCTTCTGTCTCGCAACATCCATTGCGGAACCAGCCCGTCAGTGGAGTCAGCGAGCAAACCTCCAACTGGCCACCCAAAACATTGCGCGCGGCAGGATCAAAGCGCGGCATTAGCTTTTGACCTGGTCCCGGCAACCGGGATAGCCAGCCGATTTCTGTTCTTGGATGAAGTTGACGGTATCGACCAAAGTCGGTGCGCTTCGACGAACGACCGGTGAGATTGCGCCAATGATGTAGAGGTGCTCAACCCCAGAATAAAGTTTCACTTCGGCTAAATTCTGGTTTGCGGCCAAAGCCGCGGCCAGCTGCTCGCTTCGTTTGGGGTCGACGGTCGTATCCTTGGTGCCATGTAGCAACAACATCGGCGGGGCTTTGTTGCCGACGAAATTGATAGGCTTGGTGCTGGGGAGAATTTCGGTCGGGAAGATGCGCTTAAAGACAGGCTCTACGGGCGTGAAGTCGTAAGGTCCAGCAATGCCAATCACGCCCTTTGATGCTTCACAAATATTGGTGCCTTCAGCGGTTAGAAACTCAGGGTCCAGCGCGATCATGGCAGCAATGTGGGCCCCAGCGGAGTGGCCCGAAATGAACACGGGACGGCCCTTGGCGATAGATTTTTGGGTGAAAGCAAGCGCTTTGGCCCCATCCTCAACAAAAGCCGGGAAAATCACATCTGGATGCAGGCGGTAATTGACGACCACGGTTTGTATGCCACGCGCGGCAAAGGCAGAGCCCAAGAATTTATAATCATCCTTTGAGCCATACTGCCAAGATCCACCATGATAGAATACCAAAACAGGCGTATCCGCAGCCATGACTTTCGGCGAATAAATGTCCAGTGTGTTGCGCGGCAGCGGGCCATAGGCAATATTGTGCTGAACCGGACCCGGTGTCTGCGCCACTAGGTTTAATACTTGCGGGCCAGAGCAGGCGCTAACGCCCCAAAGCGCCATCAGCGCAACAATCCAATGCTTCATTTCGTGTCCTTCTCAAGGATGTGCGCAGGGTTCGTGATGATGGTCACATAGGGTGATCTTACCGCTCTTCAATCGGACAAATGAGTGTGGGTCAAGCGAGGCCCCAAACGCGCGTCACTTTGATGTCTTGATCTTCCAGTTCGCGTGATACAGCGATTTGGTAACACGCGAGTTCCTTCAGGCCTTCTTTGGGCAAATAGGTCCGGCCAGGGTCCCCGATTAAGACCAAAATGCCGGCCTGCTGGCACTGTTTCAGCCAAGCAAAAAGAGGCTCCGCGATCTCGCGCTCATAAAACAAATCGCCGACCAAAAGAACGTCCGCCCGAAGCGGCTGACCGATGATATCGCCTTGAAGTGTCAAAAGGCTGACCCCGTTGGCCCGCGCGTTGAGGTCGATGGCTGCGATGGCATAGGGATCAATATCGACTGCAGTCACTTCCTTAGCGCCAGAAAGCTTAGCAGCGATCGCCACGAGGCCCGAGCCTGAAGCCAAGTCGGATACCTGCTTGCCGCTGACGAGGTGGGGATTGTCGAGAACGTAGCGGGCTAAGGCTTGGCCACCTGCCCAAGCAAACGCCCAGAAAGGTAGGGGCAGGCCCTGTTGATCCAATTCCTCGGCACTCAATTGCCATAGGGCTACGGCCTTATCTGCGAGATGCAGGGCTATCTCAGGACAGTGGGACGGCCTAAGCAGACGGGAGTTAGCAAGGATAAAGGATGCAATCGCAGTGGCGTTCATGGACCCTTATCTCTTTAAGGCAAGCGCCGCGGCAAGCGGCCTATGCAGGGACCAAAAATCTTTACCCTGAATGGTTGACACGCTCACGATTGAGTATAGCTTTTACCATAAATCGAAAGTTGTATTGCCTCCGCGAAACCCGAGAGATTGGAAAGCTTCGATAGGGATCCAGGCAATTTTTATTCTTATAGGTTCAGACTTTGGAGGAAATTATGAAGTTAAACTTGGTTGCTATTGCCGCGGTCTCACTCATCGTCGTCTCCGGATGTGCCACAAGTGGGGTTTCGACGATACACGCCGCTGACCGCGCGGCTATAGATCGAGATATGCCCGGTAGTGGCAAGGCCTGGAACGGCGCGATGCCACCTTTGGAGGCAAGTCCTGTGCCTGTCAGCTTGGACCATTAGGTTTCCAGATACCTCTTTTTGACTGGTTGCTAAACCCGCTGAAGGCCCGTTTCGCAAACTGGAATGGGCCTTACTGTCGTGAGTCCATGGGCAAGTTCAGGCGCGCTTTGCCGTAGCAAGCTCCAAAATCTGCCGATAACCCCGCTTGATCTCCATCTTCTCCGTCAGACCTTTCTGCTTCAAGAGCGCATGCGTTGCCTCTAGCCGATAGCAGGGGATGTACATCCACAAATGATGTTCGGCATGGAAATGGACCCAATAGGGCGCGATGAGTAAGCGCTCAATTGGGTTGGCATGCGTGGTCCGGGCAAGGTGCCATGGGTCATTCGGGTCCGGGGTGGCACAGGCATGTTCGCCAATGTTGCGCAGGCGCGTTACGGCTGGATACCAGCTCGCTTGAGCAACGAGCCAGATGGTTACAAAAGCAAGCGCTTGGCCTGCTGCAGCAAACAAAACAAAAATTACTGCTTGCGAGCCCAAAAATGTGAGAGCAACAGCGCGGGCCTCGGGACTGGCCTGACCGGGTGCGCGCAGAAAGCCCAATAGGGGCCGAAGGGTTTGTTTGAAAAACGTCTGCCCAGTCAAATCCCGGATTAACTTGCGCTGATAGCTCTTCTTGCTGATTGGAAAATGGGCTGCAAGGCCCAAGTCTGGGTCATCGCTTTGTTGGGTGTTGCGATGATGTGACAAATGATAAGGTCTATAGCGGTAAAGGGATGCCCCGACCGGTGCGCCGCATAACCAATGACCTACAAAGTCATTGAGCTTCTGGTTGGTGCTGAGGCCACCATGGGCGGCCTCGTGCATCAGGATCGCCAAACCCAACTGGCGTGCGCCAACCACCATGACGGCAAGCAGCCACGTCACAGGGTTGGGTGCCCAAGCAAATAGCGCCACGGCCAAGCCAATTAGCAACCACGCATGTGCTACAAGGCCTAATCCGAGCCAGTCATCGCGCCGGCGTAAGCCTGCCCATTCGTCTGGCGTAAAGATTGTTTTGGGATCTATTGTGGGGGCGGCCATAGCTTAACCAAAGACGCTTACGCCGATCAGCATTTTGTGCAGACCAGCAATAAACGCCACCCAAACAGCGACGCCGCCACCAATGGCAATCCAGTCTCCTGTGCCCATCGGCACCGAAACGCGCTCGGCTTTGCCAAGGCGAATGCGCGCAAACAAGGCCCAAGCAAAGAAGCTACCGAACAACAGGATGGAGCCCAAATCCCCATTGGCTAGAAGGTGTGCCAAGGCCCAGATTTTGACGGCTCCTAGCATGGGGTGGACGACGGCTGCTTTAATCTTGCCCGGCGAATAAGCCGCCACCAACAAGATCATGACCGGCAACATTAGCAGGAGCGAGATGTGGCTTAAGAACGTCGGCGGGGTCCAAACGGGGATCATGCCCGCAGCGCGATACTGGCCATAGCCGTAAATCAACAGCACAAAGCCTGCCAAGCTGATAAGCGAGAATACCCCGCGATAGGGTTGGGCACCCAATTTGGTTGCCATCTGATCCCTTGGGCCACGAAATCGAACGAAAGCATGCGAGCCCAAGAAAATGATCAGTCCAAGAATGAGTAGGGTCATGAGGCAGGTCCTTTTTTGTTGAATTGATAGGCGGGGCCGCCGGGCACCTTAAACGCATAGGCCCCTGTCTCCAGCACGCCATGTTCTTGATAGCTAAAGCGATCCCCGTCCAAGCTTAGGTTGGCAGACAGGGTCATTTTGCGCCCCGACCGGGCAGTGATCGAACACGTTGCGGGGATGGATGCCGTCCACCCAGTTGTCGTCTTAACCACCGGCAAGCTGCAGGCGGGGCCATAGGCGGTTAGGTCCTCTAGCGTCAAAGTTTGGAAGGCTGCAGAGCCTTGCCCTTCGGCCGCGAAAGCTTCGGGGTTTTTGAAGGCGTAAAAGTCCATCAAAGTATGGCCGTTAGCTTGGGGGCGAAACACCCAAAGGCGTTGCCGGCTGATTGGGCCTGCTTCGCTGCCGCTGCGCCAGATCAGGTAAATCGCTTGATCCTTTGGCCCTGCGACCTTTGGGACGCGGACCTCGAAAAACTGTGCACTTTGGGCGTCCACCCAAGGATAGGCGTTTCCTGCGGCAGGGGCGCGCAATAGTTCAACTGGGGCTGCCTTGATCTGGGCTTGATTGTCCCATTTACCAACCAGCGCCTGTCCGGGCGGCAAGACTTGTGGGGCTGGCAGGCCCGCGCAGGCCGTTAGGCCTAAAGCGAGTAGTGCCGTGAACCAGCCCTTATGCATCTGGTGTCACCGTATCCACAGCGCGCCAGCAATACCAAGCCACTTGGGTTCGATAGGGGCGCAAATGGTCTGCCATGGTCTTAAAAGGCTTTGGCTTTGGCATTTCTGGTAAGCCATGGGCGATCATCCAGCCCTTGCGAACGCCAAGATCATCCACTGGCCACACGTCTGGACGGCCCAAAGTGAACATCAGATACATCTCCACCGTCCACTGGCCGACACCGCGGACAGCTGTGAGGCGGGAGATGATTTCCTCGTCGGGCAGATGGTCAATCTCCTCACTATCTGGCACAATGCCTTCAAGCCGTTTGGCGGAAAGATCTCGCAGAGCCGCTAGTTTTTGCCGCGATAGGCCACAGGCCCGCAAAGCTTCGTCGGAATGACTGAGGAAATGGGCCGGGTCAGGTGCAGCCTCTGGGTCGCCACACAGGGTTAGGACCCGGCCTAAAATCGTACCAGCCGCCTTGCCAGACAATTGCTGATACACGATGGCGCGAAATAAGCTTTGGTAAGCACTTTGGGTCTCACGTGTCGGGATCGGGCAGAGGCCATGGGTGGCGACTAAGCGCGCCATTACTGGGTCTAAAGCTGCCAACGCTTCGCTCATCCCAATCCCCCCAAGGACAGTATCCAACCGACTAAGGCTTGCACCATCAAGCCGGCCACCAAGATCAGCCCCGCCGTCTTGTTGGATTTAAACAGGGCCAGAGGCTCTTTGGCTAGCCCAGTGACAGGAATTTGCCGGACTTGGCCTGCCAGGTGCAAACCAAAGGCGAGCACGCCGCATAGACCCACAATCAGGCTTGCGAGGGGTTGATCGCGCATCAGGCACGCGGCAGCCGCCAAGAGCGCTGTGGCGAGATAAAAGCCGCCGACCCAGCGCTTGGCGTGATCGCCAAACAGGCGCGCCGTGGATTTTACGCCAACCAGCGCATCATCTTCAACATCCTGCTGAGCGTAAATGGTGTCATAGCCAATGGTCCACGCCACACAGGCGACGTAAAGGGCTAGGGCTGAAGTATCTAGACTGCCCATTACAGCGACATAGCCCACCAGAACCCCCCAATTGAAGGTGAGGCCGAGCCAAACTTGTGGCCACCAAGTGATGTGCTTCATAAAGGGATAGGCTGCCACCATCGGGATGGCGCATAGAGCCGTGATTTGAGCGGGTGTGGGCAAAGCCAGTAAAACCAGAAGGCCCACAAAACATTGCGCCACTGTCCAGATTAGCGCTTGTTTGGCGCTGATTAAACCGGCGGGCAGGGGCCTGCCGGCCGTGCGTTCGACTTTGGCGTCAATGTCACGGTCCACAAGGTCATTAAAACTACATCCCGCCCCACGCATGGCGATAGAGCCGATAACCCACAAGGCGACCAAACCCAAGTCCAGACTCGAGAAACCAATCCCCGCGCGGCCCAAGAATTGGCCCATAAAGCAGGGCAAGGCCAAAAGCCAAAACCCAATAGGGCGATCAAAGCGGGATAGGCGCAAGTAAGGCTGCCACGCCACTGGGGCGCGTTCAACAAAAGTGCGGGGTTGGGCATCAAGTGGAATGGTCACTAGAACAGGTTTAACGAGGTGTCGCCGTCCCGACTAGACCCTAGGCCCCCGCCTCACGCAGGGCGCAGATGATCAGGGCTTTTTGTCACCATGGTTCTTGGTGCTATGATCCATCTGGCTATGGTCCATGGTTCCGGGTGACCTGCCGGAGCCTGTAACTGGTATAACGTCTTTCACTTCAAACGAGACATCAATGGGGTCTCGTTCGGCAAAGACGAAGGTAACTTTGATCAACTCCCCAGCTTTTAGCGCTTTGGTGGGATCAAACAGCATTAGATGCTTGCCGCCCGGAGTAAACTTGACCGAGCTTTTAGCGGGTAGTTCAAGCGTATCGAGCTTGACCATCTTCTTCATCCCGCCATCAGAAACACTGTCGTGCATCTCAACACGTTTGAATACGGGTGACGCGACAGCAATGATCCGATCTGGGACCTTGTAATTATAGTTAAAGTCGAAATATCCCGCCGTTGGACGCCCTGCCATCGGGGTGCGAATGACGGGGTTCAGAATGGCAAACGTTCCACTCTTCTCATCAGAAAAATCGACTTTTGCATTAACGTCGCAGCCTGAAACCAGACCGGTTGTTACCACGAATCCTAGGGCCAAGGCCGCACGCAAAGGCTGCATCGTCAATCTCATCGTCTCACTCCAATCAAACTTTTTGCAAGAGCCTACCAAGCCGGGTTGGTGAAAACATAGGCCGTGAGACCTTGAACTTCCAGCATGAATGGCACGCGTGTCAGCTAGGCAGCGTTGATCGCGCGCCCGAAAAATCTCGAGGATTAGTAACAAGAAAAAAGGCGACAAAGCCAAAGCCTTGTCGCCCTTCAAATTTCCAGAGAAAGCCGCTCGGCTCAGTCCGCCGTGGGGGTCGGAACTGGAGCCGTTAGGAAGGCTGGCAATTCCCCGCCAAAGCCTGAATCCTCACCTTTTGCTTCACGCGGTGGGCGTGGTGCGCGCGGTGGGCGTGGGCGACGCTCACGCGCTGGTGTGGTTTCAGAGGCTGCAACGATTTCCTGCGGCTCGCTAAAGCTTGTAGGCTCAGCGAATTCACTCGGTGGCGCGCTTAAGGGGCGGCTATAGGTTTCGCCTGCGCCGTTGAAAGCGGGTTCTGCACCGGCTTCGCCACGATTATCTTGGCGCGGTGGACGACCATTATCGCCTTGACCTTCTTCACCAGCACCATTGGCCTGATAAGGCAGTTCATTGCCGAAGCGGTCTCTGCGGCGACGACGACGACGACCAAAGCGGTCTTCATCACCCTCGCCACGAGGTTCATTGCGTCCTTCGCCACGATTTTGGTCGAAGCGGTTCTCACGGGGTGGGCGGTTTGGGTTGAATTCAGGTTGAGGTGCGCCTTCGCCGCCTTCGCTGCCTTCGCCCTCTACGCCTTCCATGGCTTCATTGCCCTCGTCGCCATCATCGGACTCATCTTCGTAGCCCGCGATCATCATTTCGGTGCGGGGCACAAAGGTTGGCTGCATAGCGCGCAAGACGCGGAAATAATGTTCCGCATGCTGCAAATAGTTTTCGCCCAAAACCCGGTCGCCAGAAGAGTTGGCGTCCCGAGCGAGCTGTTGGTATTTCTCAAACACAGTCTGAGCCGACCCACGGACCTTAATATCGGGTCCGTTCGACTCATAAGCGCGATTTGGATTGTTATTCTGTGGTTTTTGGCCCGGATTACGTCCCCGACCGCGTTGCCGCTTCATCATGCAAGCCCTGTTTGTTTCCTGG
>VYLK01000068.1_pt2 | contig 98883 bp, 76 predicted proteins | sample 5114321 | NCBI WGS metagenome assembly VYLK01 (sample SAMN12291792, study PRJNA351875) | freshwater metagenome | isolation source: freshwater lake | place: USA: Michigan, MSU2 Lake | collected 2011-08-16
CCACCCCCTCACCCCCTCACCCCCCCCCCCCACCCCCCCATCACCCCATCACCCCATCACCCCATCACCCCATCACCCCATCTCCCCACACCCTGCCCCGACGACAAACTTTTTCAGCCAACCCTAATTATTCGACCACAAATGCGAGGATTTGGCCTTGGTGACTGCCGAAGCGAATCTGTAAACCGGACTCTAGGGGAACTTCTTGGTTATGAACCTGTTTCCAGTGGCCATCTTGGTAGATAAAAGTACCAAAACGGGAGAAATCTTCGAGAAAGTATTGATAGTCTGGATAATCAGCATTTTTACGGCAAATTATCCGACAATGGTTTTTACTAACCGATTTTTCAGCAATCTGTAGATCATTTTCCATGTCCCGTCCTATATTCATGGCACCACCACGGATTGACCATTTTCTTTCGGGACGATCGAGATAGTATAAGAAAGCGGCGGGCATGGTTCCGGAGATATTGGGCATAAACGTCGGTGATTGAGTCTCATCAAGGGTTTGCAGCAATTGCCCGTCGAATTCTGGGTGCATATAGAGGATCGGCAAAGTCCAAGCGGGCTGATTGTACTTGTAGAGGGTTAATAACTGCTGCCGGGCGATGCGAACGGCCTGATCGATAGGGACTCTCGGACCGGGAAACAACTTGGACATCTGCGCTTCTTTGTCTTTGAACCCGAGGAGGCTGCGGGTAAAAACCTCGATAAAACTCAAGGCCTCGCGATCTGCGATCGCATCTCGCATGGCCAAAACTGCGGGAACGCCGTGGTGAATCAAGACTTCCGCCAGACTGCTGCGGGGAATCATCTCCTGACCGGATTTAGCGGGATAAGCCCCCCAACAGGCATTAAAAACCGTTAAAATGACCTTATTTCTCACCAAAGCTTGGGCTAACTCCGTCCCATTTAGCTGTTCCCCTGTCCGCAGAAATAGGGAACCGCCATTGGGGGCGGCGATTCCGTGACCAGCATAGAAAAAAGCTTGATATTTACCCGTATCCAAGGCCTTGGTCAGTTCTTCGGCTCCCGGTCGAATTAGGGTATCGACTTTGACTTTCACTCCCCAATTCTGGGGGGAACCACTGGGGGAGATGGCCCGGATAAGATTGGCGGCCTCGGATTCCAGTGCCTGGTCGGGATTAGTTTCTCCACCGGTATTAATGGCGGTGAGGTTGAGGGAACTAGCGGCGGTTTTAATCTGTTTTTCGCCGATAACTAAGAGAATATTGAGACTATTACTCGGTTTTATCGGTGGCAGTGGGTCCACATCGCTGGTGGTACGGCTAAAGAGTATATTCGGATGCAGAGATATGGCCTGTTTACCCGCTTGCTGCATAATTTCCCAGGGCAGCAGAATTAAATAGGGGTTGCGACATTCCAAGCGAATTCGCAGGGGCTGATTTTTGCCGAGGGCGATTCCCTGACTTTGGGCAAAACTTTGACTAATTGATGCTTGAAATAACCATTGCCAGAGACTAATACCTAGTTTCTGCATCAATTGACCGCCATAACTGCCGCCTTCTCCCGCAAGAGTCAGTTTAGGTCGAGAATTTGCTCCTAATTGCTCTAACATCGGCAAGGGCGGCATTTTTTCCAGACAGAACATTTCCTGCCATGCCATCCATTCCGTGGTTAGACTCTCGGTCCATTCACAGTCATGATGCACATATCCCCCCGGTAGGGGTGCTTTCGTCACCCAACGGGCGAAATTATTACTCGTGGCTAAACTAGCGATGGCTAAATTTAGACTAGGGATGGCATCATCGGTCATTGTGGTTCTTGAGAAGTCTATGGAATCTTATTCTAGAGGATTTCTGAACAGCAAGGAAGGCTATTAAGTCACCAATAAACAACAAAGTTCGATAATTTTGGTTTGCAAAGTTGCCAAAGGTTCTGCACCCCGTTTGAGACGATATTCTAATTCGAGAAGTATGGGCAAGGTGGCGAGAAGTTGCTTAGAAGAAAAGGATTGTATCTCTTTGCGGATGAAATATAGTCGCTTGGGATTGGCAATTTCGGCGGCGGCGGCGATATTTTTCTCGTCTTTTTCTCCTTCTTCAATTTTTAATTTTACTATTGCCCAAGTGCGAAATTGACCCACTAGGGTGGCAGTGATACCTAGGGGGTTCTCGTTGCGATTTAATAATTCATTGACTAATTCGAGGGCCTTGCCTGTCTCCCGTTTTAAAATAGCACTGGCTAACTGTAGGCTGCTTTGATTGCTGGCATTGACTAAGCTTAAAATGTCCTTTTTGTCAATAGTTCCCGCCGAATTATTTTTAAATAAACGCAGTTTTTCTAACTCCATCCAGAGCAAGCGGCTGTTATTTCCCACTGATTCAGCTAAGAGTTCGATCGCATCGGGAGTTAATTTTACCCCCACTTCTTTGGCAATTTCCCTAACTCTTTGGGCAATTTCCTCGACTTTCCAAGGTGGAATTAGTTCAAATTCTCTAACCTCTGCCTTATTTTGGATAAACTTGCTCGATTTTAAACGGGAGTCGGGTTTTTTGGCACTGGTTAATAACAGATAGGAATTTTCTGGTAAATTGGGCAAAGTGCGCTGTAATTCCTTGAAAATATCCTCGGAACATTGTTGACAAATAACCGTATCGGCTAACCAAACTAAACGATTTCCCATGCCGAAAACTGGAGTCATCGCTTGATTGAGGGCATCGATAATTGCCTCATTGCGATCACCATTAATTTTATCATAATTAAACTGTATCCAATTGGGATCAAGAAGTTTTGCTTGCAGATTTTTCACCGCTTGGTTAATAGCAAATTCATCTTCTCCCCAATAAAATATTGTCGGCATAAGTTTCTAATTATAGCAGTTAAGTAGGTAGGTGTTAAAAGTTGTCAGATCCCCCCGCCTATCGGCACCCCCCTTATCAAGGGGGGCAGGGGGGATCGAACCTAAAATCCATTTTTAATTTAATTATAACCAGCTACTTAGCAGTTAAGTAGGTAGGTGTTAAAAGTTGTCAGACACCCCTCTTATCAAGGGGGGACTAAGGGGGAATCGGCACCCCCCTTATTAAGGGGAGCAGGGGGGATCAGAAGCGAAATTTATCTTCAATTTAATTATAACTACTTACTTATCTTGAGGTGTCACTATTACCCATTTTGCCAGATTTTTACAGTTTTGTCAGCACTACCAATAATTAAATATTTCTGGTTCTTCCGAACTTACACTGTAGAAAATTCCTCAAGCTCCCTCTGGGGTTAACAATGCTCTAAAGCTGATAAATATCAATCTAACAAAAACTCAAAGCTCTATTATACAAGCTTTACAAGCATGAGTTATTGATAGTTTTGCATGACAGGTTCGGTAGAGCCATATTTCTCATCGGCACTCATTGCTAAAGATAACAGTTTGTCTGTGGGTTGATCAAGGGTTGCTAATTTTACTTTGCTTGTTAAAGACCAAAACTTAATCATTTGATCCGAAAGCTTGTTTAATCTGATCAGCACAAGCAGCAGAGGATAAACCCAGAATTTCCTAATATTAACTATGGCTATTCATAAACACAGGTAAAGACGATCTGACTCGATAATTTCCCAAATTAATCAAAAAATAGACTCGTTCGACCCCAAATAACGCACAATAAAAAAGGAAATGTCAAAGGAGAATCGCAAATGTTGCCCTATATCCTAGCGGTCGTGGTGGGATTAAGTAGTCTCTACCTCCTCACCACCGCTTTTATCGCCCCCGATCGCCACCGTCAAGATGATTTTCTCTGGAGTGCGGTAGGATTATTCTATGCCCTTGTCCTCTGGTTGTGCGCGGGAAGGATTACAGGCGCTATCCTCCTCGGACAAGCTGCCGCAGCCATTTTATTTATTGCTTTCGCTTGGCAAACTCTCAAACTCAGACAAGCACTTTTTTATCCCGACAAACCAGTTAAATTATTCACTATTGTCGGTTGGTTAGGCAATCGTCTGGGGAAAGTTACTCCCTCTCAATCCCCTAAAACTAAAGCTAAACCTGAGAAAGTAGCAGCAAAAGTTAAAGAAACGGTTAAGGAAACGGTTGCCCCCGTTGTCGAAACAGCGGCAGCTATCGGGGAAACTATTCCAGAATCAGTGACAGAAATTGGGGAAAAAGCTCAAGAAACGGTTGTCCCCGTTGTCGAAACAGCGGCAGCTATCGGGGAAACTATTCCAGAATCAGTGACAGAAATTGGGGAAAAAGCTGAAGAAATTATTGATGATGATGAAACTTTCGATGATTTCGATGATTTCGATGATTTTGATTTGGCAACAGAAGAGATCGACCCTTCTGAAAATCCCCCAGAAATTCCCCCGACTGAACCTGTCACAACTGTTGAAGTCGAAACTATTGCTGTTAGCGAAACGGTGATTATTGAAGTTACCGAGGAAGACTTGTCTCCAGAAGAAACTATCGAAAAAGATACTCCCCCAGAAACTCCCTCAAAAAGGGAAGAAAATCCCCCCCCATCGGATTAAAAGTTAAGATTATTTAGCGGGTGGGTTAGGCAATAAGTAGGTAGGTGTTAAAAACTTTCAGATGCCCCCCTTAATAAGGGGGGACTAAGGGGGGATCGGCACCCCCCTTATCAAGGGGGGCAGGGGAGATCGAACGCAAAATCCATCTTTAATTTAATTATAACCAGCTACTTAATTACTCAAGAAATTAACTAATTAATTTAACCTTTGCCCCCACTCAGTTAAACCAAGTTGACAGTATGACTTGAAAAATTAATTTAATTCGATGGTTTTATTTTCCCAGTACAGAGGGATAGAGCTTCTCGTTTTTCGGGACGATTTCCGAGATAATCTTCTAACCAAAGACAACCTCGATCGAGCAATTTTTGTAAATAATTATATTCTGTTTCTAAGGGCCATCGATGCTTTTGACCATCCCTAGCAATAATCACAATTTCTTGACCATCAGGACTAAAAGCGATCCCATAGACGATATCTTCTTCTATTTTAAACTCGGAGCGCAAATTTCCGTCAATGTCCCAGCGTCTAGCTGTACCATCCCTTGAAATAGCGGCGATTTTTTCACCATCGGGACTAAAACTAACTGCATAAACGGGAAAAGAATCGGTTTTAATCTCCTTTAAAAGATTACCCTGCAAATCCCAAATTTTAATCTTTCCCCGAGTAGCGGTAGCAATTTTTTGGTCATCGGGAGAAAACACCAAATCATAGATAATACTATCATCAGCCGTCCAAGAATTAATTAATTGAGGTGGATGATTACTTAAGTGCCAGTATTGAACTTTTCCATCGCTTGTTCCCGTGATTATTGCTGTTCCCTCTTCATTAAAAGCAAGACTATAAATCGGTACTTGACTAGCGGTAAATTCTTGAAGCATTGTTCCTTTTTTGCTCCAGATTTGTACTTTTCCGTTTCTTCCTGTAATCGCTATCTGATTACCATCGGGATGAAAAGCTATACTATAGATTGAACGCATTTTTGTGGCAAATTCTCTAATTTTTTTACCTTGTGAATCCAGTAAAGTAATCTGACCATCTTTATTAGCAATAGCGATAATATTGCCCTGGAAATTAATGGTAACACTGGTATTATCGGCCCTAGTTTGATTTAAATTGTTCAGCTGCCAAATTTTAGCCGTTTCATCACTCGATCCAGTTACCACCTGTTTTCCATCTTGACTAAATACAGCAGTAAAAACTGATTCTTGATGTCCTCTAAGAGTAGTTATTTCTTCCCCTTGCAGTCCCCAAATTTTAGCGCTACCGTCACTAGATGCGGTAATTATAAACTGGCCATCAGGACTAAAATTAACACTGTTGACAAAATCTTGATGTCCCCGGAAAGTCGCTCTTAAATTTCCCTGTAAATCCCAGATTTTAGCAGTTTTATCGGCCGCTGCCCCGGCAATTTTTTGACCGTCAGGACTAAAATTAACACTATAAAAAGCCCCAATATTTTCTTGACCTAAACTCAAGATAATTTTACCTGATAAATCCCAGATTTTAATCGTACCATCCCGGGAAGCGGTGGCAATTTTTTGACCATCGGGACTAAAACTAGCTGCATCTATCGATCTTTTATGTCCCTTAAATACCTGTAAAGTTTCACCTGATAAATTCCACAATCTAGCGGTTTTATCTCTGGAAGTAGTCACAATTTTTTGACCATCGGGACTAAAACTAACACTATAAACTGATTCTTGATGGTCAGGATAGGTGACTAAGTTTTGTCCTTGCAAGTTCCAAATTTTAGCGGTTTTATCTTCGGAAGCGGTGGCAATTTTTTGACCATCGGGACTAAAACTAACACTATAAACTGCTCCCTGATGACCGGTCAAAGTTTGAATATTCTCACCTTTTTGATTCCAAATTTTTACCGTCCCATCTTGGGAAGCAGTGGCGATTTTTTGACCATCGGGACTAATACTAACACTATAAATAGTTCCTCGGTGTCCTTGCAGTTGGTTTTTTTCTTGAATACGATCTAAAATTTGTTGTAGGGTAATAATTGGACTGGTAGCAGGATATTTACTCAAGGGTTGCCCATCAGTAACGATATTTTTTAAACTATTTACTGCTTGCATGGCCGCAATTAAAGATTCTAATTGTTCAAATTGAAATTGTTGCCAATCACTATCACCTTTGCGCTGTAATTGAATACCTAGTTGAGCGGTTTCTACTTGCTGCCATGCTTGTTTTACCTGAATAAAGGCCAAGAGAGAACCCAAAAGAGAGGCAATTAAAATTACCGAGCCAATTTGAATTCTTTTCGTAGCTTTTTCGTGAGCAATTGCTAGAATTTTATTAGCTTGTCTCTGAGTTTCTAGGCTAATTTCTGCCTCTCTTTTGTTGAGATTTTGACTGGCAGTTAAAAACTGATAATCAAGATTACTTAAGCTTTTACCCTGAGACCAATCGAGGGCATTATTTAAAGCTTTTCCGCGTAAAAGCCGCGATTCATCGGTATAATTAGACTGTTGCCAAGCGGCGATCGCTTCTGAGTAGGGACGCAATTGCTCTAATTGTTTTTCCACCCAATTAAGATTAAATATTTCTCGATAAATAGGATTATAAACTACTAACTGATTATCCTTTTTTACCACTAATCCCGATAACCTTAATTCCCCTTGTTCTGGACTATCATCGCACAGGATTGATCCCTTTTCTAAAATTTGTTGATAGATACCTAACAAACGACCTGCTTTGTCTTGATTTCTTAACAAGCGATCGGCAATAGTTCGCAGATGAACCGGTTCATCTTGAGATTCCCAATTATTAATAATTCTCTCTTTGATCAGCGTCTCAATATCTAAATCACTTTCCCGCAATAGCTGACAGATTTTTTGGGTTAAAAATGGCTGTCCTCCCGTCCAAAAAATAATTTTTTCTAACCAATCAGGTTGATAATTACTTTGACTGGACAATCCTGCGGCTAAAGGAGCAATTTCTGCCAGATTAAATCCTGTTAATTCGATCGCCTGGCCAATATTAAAAGATGTTTGGGTCTTTTCGCGAATTAAATCTGCTGGGGTAGCCACACCGAATAAAGCAAAAGTAATTCTTTCATACTGGGAATTTTCCGCTCTTTGGTTATAACAATAACGAATCAGGGAAAAAAAGTCATCTAGAGAAAACTGTAAACTGAGAATTTTATCGATCTCGTCGATAAAAATATATATTTTCTCTCCCCGACAATAAACTAATAAAACTTCCTCAATAAATTGTCCCAAACGCTGCACGGGGGGTAAATCCTCTCGCTCACGCAACCAGGATTTAAGATTAATTTTTCCCGTCAGATTAAATCCTAAAAACAAACGGGTGATTACGCCGTTATACCATTGGGATAAATTATCATTACTACCAATGCTGGTTATATCTACGGACGCGCAATCCATGCCTAATTGCTGTAAAATATGAGTTACTCGTACCCTTAAACTGGATTTGCCCATCTGACGACAGTTAAAAACGTAGCAAAATTGACCATTTTTTAACGCCGTTAACAGTTCTCGATCAGCATTTCTCTCGATATAGGTAGGATGGTTATAGGCAAGACTACCTCCGACACGATATTGATAATTCATTATCCTTAAACAAAATTATTTCAATGTCACCAACGGAAATAAAATAGACAATTGTGATTTAGATATCTATAATGCAAGGATAATCGCTATTGACAACCTATCCCCAAAGCAATTATGAAGAAAACTTTTTTCACCTCCATCGCCGTTAGTGCCACCCTCGTCAGTGGTATTGTTTTAGGTACTCTTGATGCCAGCAGTGCCTCCGCTTGTGCTTTCGCTCAAGGTAAAAGCATTTTTGGCAGCAATACCACCTTCCATGTCAATCCTAACAAACTTATTTTAGGGGTTGCCGCCGCTACAGGAGCAATCACCGTAGCCGGTGTTTTAAGCTACCGTCGTTTTCACTCTGCGCAGCCTCCCGAAGATACCACCGCTAACCTGCCGTCGGTATTTCCTATCCCCATTCCCCCCGCAGCTTTAAATCAGGCAGTGGAAGTGGAAGAAGCGGCAGAAACCAGCAAGATCTCCTAAAAATCCCCTAGATTTCCTGAAAAAAGGTGTTGGCATCCCCGCAGCTTTCCCGCTAGGCAACACCTTTTTCTGCCTAATTGTGTCCCAGTTATCAGAATTTTCAGCCATTTTTAAGTTATGTTAAAAAGTGCAACCCTACCACCAGAGGTAAAGATGGGCAACTCTACCACATTTTCCGACACTCCACTTCGCAAAGATCATCACACTTGGGAGCATTTAAAACAAGCCATCGCCGCTAGTTCCGGTTTTCGGCGTTGGCAGCAAGAACAACTAGAATCAGGTAAAAATAGAGACGATGCTGATGCTCGCATTTGTTCCTATCTACGGGAAACTTTAGAAACTTTAGCCTACTAGATTGATGCTCCCCAGCTATGACGGCATGGGGACTTTTTTTGTCCGTTTAAGCTAATTTGCGGGCCTTATTTTCTGCGAACTTCGTAACCCAATAACCAGACAAAAGCGACAATTAAAGGCAGGAAATAATAAATAGCTCGATAGGCGATTAAAGAACCGAAAAGCTCGGCATTAGATACATATTCTGGTCGTAATCTCAGCATGATAAACTCAAAAACACCTATTCCCCCCGGCACATTGCTTAATACCCCTGCCGTCATAGCAAATACATAGAGACCGAAAAATCCTAAAAAAGAAGTATTATAGTTGCCGGGGAGAAGAAGATATAGAACTCTAGCGGCTAATATCCAATCGATAAAAGTCAACAAAATCAAAGCCAGGGAAAGATTCCAAGTAGGCAAATAGATATTTTCTTTGCCGATTTTTATGGGGTTTTTATAAGTGAAAGTCAAGAAAAAATAGCCAGCAACCAGCAATAAAAAAATTATTCCTAAAGGTTTGGTAGTTAAAAAAGGTAATTTTAAAAGTTGAGGAATCCGTTGGGGATCGACGAGGAAACTTACACCACCAATGCCTAACATTCCTAACCAAAAGCTTAAATGGGTAAAAGTGATAACTTTGGCAATATCCACCACCCCCACCCCCGCAGGAGTATAGAAACGATAACGGATCGCTGTCCCAGAAAATAAGGTTAAACCAATGGTATTACCAAGAGCATAACTGATAAAAGCAGTACGGATAATAGTGCCTAAAGCTAAGGGATGATTAATATAATAAAAACCTAGGCGATCATAACCCGTCATCGACAAATAACCCAAGGCCATGCAAAAAATAGCTTCTAGCTTACGACTTGTGGTAATATGATCCAAACTAGCCAAGAGTTGGGCAAAAGTGTAGTGTTTAAATTCTTGACTAATTGCCCAGACCGCTAGAATAAACAAACTCAAAGACAGGATAATCGGAGCAAAACGCAGAATTTTTTTATACATCTTACTTTTTACGAATTACTTTTAGCCCATTAAAATTCATGAGAAAATCAAAGCTAGATCTAGCCAAACGTCTAAATCGATCCCGAAAAAGGAAATATGATAAATTCCTGACTTCCTCCTTATATTGAACCATTATTCTGGTTTTATGTTATCTAGTTTATCTCAATCTTCCTTGGTCTTTCCATCTTTTCATGCGTTGGGCAACTAAAGGGGGTGATTTAAACAAAATTCCTGACAAATTAACGAGAAACTATACAGAATATACAGAAATCGCCGAATCTCTTGGCACCTTTAGATGTACCTTAGTTAATGGTGGTCAAGAGTGGTTAATAGAAGATTATAAATCTTTTAATTCCGCCGATGAAGCGATTTTAGGCACTCAGTTGGCGGTTTTTATCACCGAGATTTTAGGAACAGGTTATAGTTATAGAATTCGCGCTTATATTCCCAGATACTAAGGAGCAACTAACTGCTGAAAAAACCTGTAAACCTAGGGATGGGTTCTGCACCCATCCTTAGAAAAAATTAGTTTTCCGATAGAGTTTTTGGTCGGGAAGGCCGAGGAATAGGGGATTGTCCGGGGGTAAAAGGTCGCTTTTCTCCTTCCTCTTCCGGTCGAGAATATCTATCGCCCGAGGGATGACGATTTTTATCAAAAGGCTTTTTAAAACCCCCCTTACCCATCGGTTTTTTCTTGCTGGCAAAACCTAGGTCTAAACCTTCCAAAATAGTTAAGGCATCCCCTTTCAGTTGTACCTGAAAATCCCAAAAACGACTGATCGGTTTACCTGGTAAAGTGCCGCGCAATTTTAGTTTAAAAAACTTGGGTTTGTCCGCTTCAGTTTTGGGCATTTGTCGGATTTTGACCACTACCGCTTGATTTTCCCGTTCAGTAAAGATGACTTCACCTCGAATTGAAAAATAACCCGGGGTAGAAGCGAGGAGTGGCTCTATCTCTGGATCATCCTCTTTTTTCAGGGTTTCTGGTTCCCAAACACCGACAATCTGAACATGAAGGGCATCATTTTCCTGACGGGTGCGGGGATAAACCACCCAAAGATGGGGTTTTTCCAGATCGAGATGATTTTTAACCAAACTGATCACCCGGCCGAGAATCACAGAATCGATCAGAGTACCATCGGCAGTTAAAATATTGCCTTTAGTTAATTGTTCCTCCGATCGCTGATAATGGCCATAGACGAGACCGATCGCCCGATACTGCCGCAGATGACTGGGAGGGGGGATCGGTTGTTGACGTTTGACTTCTTCGGGGGTGGCTGACTCTACGGCTAAGTCAGCCTCAGTATGGGGGGACTCAAGGGGGACATCCTGAAGTGGAACTTCAGGAGTCGGGGGGGTTTTCGGTGATTCGGTAAACCGATTCCCAGAACGATTCATATCACACTCCTAGCGGCGGAGACACATAGTAAATTAGTAATCAAGCAAGTCAAAAGCGCGATCTAGAGGGTTACAATAACCCTCTAGGGCGACTCTACTGGCATCTAGTATATTAAGAACCATGATCTTTTGACTGTCAACCTTGTCAAAACCCTTTTGAGTCTTGACTGTCTGCTCATTGTACTCAATAAAGAGCGGCGAATTCGATCGATCCCCTAATCAAATCTCTAGATTTCCATAACATTTTCTTGTCTGTCCCCTCGCACCCCAGTGTATGAAAGTCTCTCTCTCTAACCGTCGTTGGCTGTCCATCGGTCTCATCCTGATGTTATTTGCTTTGCTGTCCTTCTCGACCATGCCGCTATTGACTTCTATTCTCCAGAGTCAGCACTCCTCGGGCCAGAATCATCTGTCCGCAGTGAAACAAGAGGAATTAGCCAGTCAAGCACTGGGTTATCAGATGGTTTTAGAGCGTGAACCCGATAATCAGACGGCTTTGCGGGGATTATTAGATACTCGCTTACAGCAGGGCGATTTAAAGCAAGCGATCGAACCTTTAGAAAAATTAGCGCAACTTAACCCCCAACAATCCGATTATCTACTACTTTTAGCGGAAGCAAAACAGCAAATAGAGGACTATGCAGGAGCCACAGCCAGTTATCGCAGCCTTTTAGCCTCCCAACCCCAAGATCTACGGGCCTTGACTGGATTAACTAATTTATTTCTCAGCCAAAACCGCTCTATCGAGGCGATTAGTTTGGTCAAAGACACGATTGATCGCGCTTTAAAAGCCGCTGCCGATCCCAATAATCCCGCTAGTTTAATCGATATCGTTTCCGTTCAGTTACTTTTAGGCAAAATCTATTTCGAGCAGCAAAATTATCCGGAAGCTTTAAACGCCTATAAACAAGCTCAACAGATGGATGTTAACGATTTCCGACCGATTTTGGCGGCGGCGATCGTACTAAAAGAACAGGGCAAAAATCAAGAGGCTCAACCCCTCTTTCAAGAGGCTCTCAGTCGCGCTCCTTTTGCCTATAGAGAAGAGATTCAGTCCCTAATCAGTAATCAGTAATCAGTAATCAGTGATCAGGAGTCGGAAGTCAGGAGATAGGAGTCAGGAGTCGGTCGATAGGAGTCGGTCGATAGGAGATTATTTTATTTATTCTCCCCACACCCCACACCCCACACCCCTCTCCCCAATTCCCATAGTTTTGTAACGGCAATTTTTACTAAAAATCAATAAATGTAAACTTTAATGACAAGCTCGATCGAGTCCCGACAAAGGTGTTATATTAAAAACATAAAGGCACAAAGGAAGCGACTCAACTTCCTTTCAGGCAAAAAGACCTAGAGCCTGTGCCACCTGCTCTAGCTCAACGCAACAGCTAAATCGGACGCAGATTCTCAAAGTTTGTAAAGTAAAGTATGGTTTCGCCTCTGTTGCTCGATATAGGACAGATAAAGTGAGCCGTAATCAGCACCTGAGTCGGTAAACTGAGAAATCTTGATAGTTGACAGATAGACTGTTGTGGTTTCCGTAAACCTCTATTATATTGAGTCCGTTAATTTTTTAGGAGTCCATATCGTTTGTACAAGATGAAGCCCGCCTCCCTAGGCGGGCCTATTGTGTTTTTAGAAAACCGCCACGAGATATTCCTGTAATTGCAATTGATAACCTGCCTGTAGCTGACAGGGATAATCAAGGGAAAACTCAGGTAAAGCTAATAGAGAACTTTTTTGACAACTAACTAACGCCACATCGAAACGACAGGTTAAATCGGACCATTGGGGATAAAAGGAGAGAAATATCTGGGCCGCTTCGTAAATTCTCCCCTGTTTACGGTCATTGATGGCTAATTTGCCCCCTAAATCCCAATTGCCGGCGCTGCGGGTTTTCACCTCGACAAAAGCGAGAATCGCCTGAGATTTAGACAAGACGATTAAATCGATTTCACCGCCGCCACTACGCCAACGACGCTGGAGGATATGCCATTCCTGTAATTGCAACCAATCCGCCACCAAATTTTCGCCTAATTCCCCCACGGTTGTCATATTCAGTTATCAGTTATCAGTGGTCAGTTATCAGTTATCAGTGGTCAGTTATCAGTTATCAGTTATCAGTGGTCAGTTATCAGTTATCAGTTATCAGTTATCAGTTATCAGTTATCAGTTATCAGTTATCAGTGAACAATATTGATTTATTATCCTGTCTTCTGACTCCGAACTCCTGACTACTGGCTCCTGTCTCCTGTCTCCGAACCAAGCAGGACAATTTTCTTTACCAGAGGTCTATTACAAAAGTCCTTCTAGACGACGACGGATGCTGTCTAACTCCGCATCGGGAATCTCGGAAAACTCTTCCTCGGCGGGGGGGACTTCCTCTTTTTGCCAATCCAACTCCGAGGCATTGCTTTCGGGGGGAATTACCAACATACCCGCTTCAATCATCTCCGCTTGATAGCCGGCGCCGCGACAAAATTCTGCCACTTCCTCCGAATCAATTTTCTCTACCGTGGGAGTCGGGAAATCCTGGGCCTCTAACAGCAGCGCATAACGGGTGGCATCATCTTCCGATTCAAACATCAACACCTTATTGATAGCTCCCATTTGAATGGTGTGGATACCTTCGTTTTCTGTGCCCGCGTTAAAAAGTAGTACAAATACACGCATAATTACTATTAGCGATCGATAAGCAGTGGTCGTCTATACTCATTTTACCCCCCTTCTCGATCGCTAATCCTCAGCAATTTTAGTTTCTCGTCAACCACTTTTGACCGTTAAGCCGTTGCAGGGTGTAAAACAACAGTAAATCAAGACTAACTTTCCTTTCATCGATCATAAATGATTCAAGTGTACTAGGTTGAGCGCCGCCCTCAGCCTGGGAAAAAGCTTTTTTACCGTTGATGTTTTCTTCCAAAAAATAAATGCTAAATTGACGCATTCCCCCGAGCCAATTGCCGCTTAACTGCCAACAGGGAGAACTAGAAAAGCCCTGCACGGCAATTTTATCCTGTTTAAAGGACAACTTCATATCAGTTATACCCAGCTTTTGCAGGGCTGCCGCCAGTGCGGGTTGAAAATGCTGCTCGATAAATTCAGCAAAGGGTTTTTCCTCGACGGTAGGCTCCTTGGGTTTTTTAACAGCCGCAGGTTGAGCCGGTTTTTCTGCTGCTGCTGCCGGAGTTGCCGGGGTGGTGGTTTCTTCTGCCATAGGAATTAATCTGGAATGGGTAGGTAGCTACAATTATATTTTCTCCCGGGTTATCAGTTATCAGTTTTTTTAGCTCTCAGCTTTTATTTACCCCATTGATTAGCCATTTTTCCAGTAAGAGCATTTTTCATAAATATGAAGTATAACCAGACCTGGTAATGAAAACCTCTATATCTAAGTAGGTAGGCGTTAAAAATTATCAGATACTCCCCTTATCAAGTAGGGTTGATTTATTGTAGGGTTGATTTATTCTAGGGTTGATTTATTCTAGGGTTGATTTATTGTAGGGTTGATTTATTCTAGGGTTGATTTATTCTAGGGTTGATTTATTCTAGGGTTGATTCATGAATCAACCCTACCCGTTGGGGGATTTTGGGTTTTAGTTCAATTTCCCCACTTCATCATTCATAATTCCCTTACAGGGTTTGGTAAGCTTTGAGGGTGGCAGTTTTGACGCTTTCGGGGACGAGGGGAAAGGTACTTAATATATGTTGAAATTCTGTTAGGGTTAATTCATACAAGTGGGCAATTATTGCATCTAATTTCGCTCTAATTTCCATTCTTTCTGCTTCTTCTGTTACTCCATTTTTATGGGAACCTATCCCCACTTCTTTCGCTAATTGCTCAAATTCTTCTGTAGTACAAATCAATTTTGCCGCATTTTCTACTATCTCCTGAAAGTATTTATCTCCCTCTTTTAATCGGGGGATAGGGTTCTGATAAACATAAAAGAATGATAAATGAGATGTCACTTTATCTCTGATGCTTCTATCAAAAACAAAACTATTAAAAATGGATAATAGATAACATTTTTCTTTTAAACTTATAGTTGGTTGCTTATCTATTTTTTCTAAACTTATTGTATTGCCACAAAATGAATTAGGAGGTAAAATTGTAGCTATCATAGTTCTAATATCCGTATTTCTAGCAACATCACGAAATCCTAAACGATAGGTTTGGTAGTCCAAGATTTGACCTTTATCGACTTCACCGCGTTTTAATAAAGCTTGTCTTGCTTCCTTTTCATCTAACCAGTATTTCGGTAAAGCATACTGATGGGTGAATTGATGAATCATTTTTCCTTCGTAGAGGGGTAGTCTTCCTTCTGCGGGTTCAGTTTTAAATAAATAACTATCATTAGTCATGTGAAATTCTGATGTTAACTTGAGATTCCATGTATCGGGAAGGGTTTCTCCTAGCAGAGGAAAACGAGACATTTTTTCTGCGATATGAATATCTATATCTTGTTTAAATTCCATTACCGAGAGGGAATCGGGGGATAGTTTGCGGATTAAATCGACGCTAATTACTAAACTATCTTTATGGGGAAAACGTTGTAATTCCTCAACATCGTGACGCATAAATTCCACAGGAAAGGAAAGAGTTTGTTTATTTTTCTCAAAAGTTAAGATAGCAATCTTAAAACTTCTATGGACATTTTCAAAAATTTCTTTACGATTTTCAAAACAAAATAATCCTGTCACGTTTGTCTGAGAAAATAACATTTCCCGCAGTTGTTTGGTTCCTAAATCGGTATAAATTCCACTGGGAATAACTATTCCACATTCTCCCCGGGGATGGAGGAGATTAAAACATTGTTCAACAAAAAGCTTATAGAGATTAATATCCGTCCCTTGCTTTTTACCATTGACAATAGAGATTTGATTTTTATATTGTTCCGAGGAACGAAAATAGAGACTAACGTGGGGGTATTGACTTTGATATTCTAACCATGCTTGAGCGATTTCGGGATTAGTTAATAGTTTTTTCTGTTCCTTTTCAAACGTCTTGATGTCCATTTTATTTTTAGTCACCAAGTCGCTATGCTGAGAAAAAAATTCTTTCGCTTGGGGTTTAAAGACTTCCCAAGGGGGATTGGTGATAATCACATCAAAACCACCTTTTTCTGTAATCAGTTTATCGAAGTGATAACCCCAGTGGAAGGGTTTCAGGGACTGCATATCAGAGAGAGTTAATAAACGTTTCTTTGCTTTTCCCGTTAATTGTGCAGATTCGTACTTGATTGACAACTTACCGCTAAACTCATCTAAGAGAATTTGGTTTAATTTCTGCACCGATTCGCGGTTGACATCCTCGATGTGATTGCGTAACATCTGGAGACGGTTTTCTTGGGGGGTTCCCTGCACTTCTCCCAACTGAAAAGCGTGTTCTTTGTATAATTCAATACTGCGATTTTTTTCTGCGAGAATTGCTTGATAATTTTGCGCGGTGAGGGTTTGCATGAGATTAAAACTTTTTCCGTCCACGCGAATTAAACCGATGAGGGAATTTCCCGACATGATATTAAAATCAATATTCGGTAAGGGTTCCAATTCTGTCACCGATTGTGCGGCAGCAACTAAAGCGAGAAATAAACGCAGTTTTGCAATTTCTGTCGCTTCCTCCATGATATCGACACCGTAGAGGTTATCGGAAATAATTCTTTTTTTGATGTAATATCCGAGGGAGGGATGGGATTTTCTTACCTCTGTTAACCACTGTTTTAATTTACTGTCTCCCCGTAGTTCAATTGTCCCAATCACCGCGCTATAAATTGCGATTAATGTCTTCATCGCGGCCACTAAAAAAGCACCGGAACCACAGGCAGGGTCTAAAATAGAAAGCTGGGGAAGAATATCTTCAATCAGAAGCTGACAGAGGGGAGAATCGAGATTGATTAGTAGTTCAGAAATACTGGCAAATTGTTTGCGGGGATAAAGTTGATTGCTTCTCTCGACAATCCATTTATTAATCGTCTTATCACAGAGATATTCGGTAATCTCCGGACGGGTATAGTAAGCACCAAAAGCTTTTTGGTTGATGTACTTTTCAAAGATATATCCCAAAACATCGGGGTTAATTTCGTCATCGCTTCCCCCCGGAGTGTCGTCAAGATTCCAGGAGTAACGGGAGAATAAATCGAGGATATTCTCAAATGCTTGGTCATCAATACAAATGTTTTGATAAATATTTTCGAGGGGATGTTGGAGAAATAATCCTCCGTTAAGATATTTGACTTTTCCCACCAATGCAGTTACCGTCGCGTCTCGTTGATATTCTGGTTTAGCGAATGCTTGGAAAAAGAGGGTTTGCAGAAACTGACGATAGAATAAATTTTTCCCCCGTCCTTGACTTGCTTGGAATTGGTTGTGCAGATAGTTGAAGTCGTTATCGATAAATCCCTTGCGCTGCAGGAAATAGACGAACATTAAACGATTGAGAATAACCGAAGTGTACCATTTTCGATCGCTTTCTCGATCGATTCCTTGGATAAAGGGGAGGAACTGTAAATGCTCTCGCTGAAATTCCTGATAAAATTTCTTGGTAATCTTTTCGATATCGAACCCCTTTTGTAAGCGATGGGCCACCTCCACCACGGAGGGTTCCCCATCTTCAAAGTCGGTGATATCGAGGACTAATTCCGCTAGTTTACCCAGAAATAAATCTCCCGGTTGTCCTTTTATATAAAGATGGTCACGGATATAACTTTTACTTCCCTCTCTTTTTACCCAGTACCATAAACTGCGTGTCCGTCCCCCATCGACGAAAATTAGCAGATTTTCGGCAATTCTTTCGATAACTTGCTGGTGAATTTCCCGACGAAGTTTCGCGTCGGGTATATCGGTAGTTGTCACCTCTAATATTGCTACTCCCGACACTTCCGCAATTCGTTGACAGGGATATTCTTGGTTGTCAACGGTGATACTAACAGTTTTTTTTGCGCGAGGATGAGACCATCCCAATTCCTCGATAAACAGTTCCCCAAATTGGAAGTTAGATAATAAGTCGCGAGTCCGGGAGAAGTTAAGGGACATATTACACCTCTTGGAAATATCAAAAATTGTTGTTAGGGTTAGGAGTCAGTTATCAGTTATCAGTTATCAGTTATCAGATGTGAGTCTCCCTTGAAACGAGATAAGGGAGGGTCTCCCTCCGTTTCCCGATGGGTTACACAAGGTTAGATCCCCCTAAATCCCCCTTGATAAGGGGGACTTGAATTGGTTATATCCCCCTAAATCCCCCTTGAATTGGGTTTGATCCCCCTAAATCCCCCTTGATAAGGGGGACTTGAATTGGGTTTGACTGGGTGCATCTCAATTTGGTCGAAATATCTATATTACATTTTGGGCGCACGCGATGCGCCCCTACCATGGGCATAATAATATTATTGTAGGGGCGAATTGCATTCGCCCTCTTTTTGGGCGCAGGCGATTGACATAATAATATTATTGTCGGGGCGTTTTTGGGCGCACGCGATTGACACAATAATATTATTGTCGGGGCGTTTTTGGGCGCAGGCGATTGACACAATAATATTATTGTCGGGGCGTTTTTGGGCGCACGCGATGCGCCCCTACCATGGGCATAATAATATTATTGTAGGGGCGAATTGCATTCGCCCTCTTTTTGGACGCAGGCGATTGACACAATAATATTATTGTCGGGGCGTTTTTGGACGCACGCGATGCGCCCCTACCATGGGCATAATAATATTATTGTAGGGGCGAATTGCATTCGCCCTCTTTTTGGGCGCACGCGATGCGCCCCTACCATGGGCATAAGCTGCTTTAATTGGTTATATCCCCCTAAATTCCCCTTGATAAGGGGGACTTAAGAAGGTTGAAATAGACCCAAGGAACAAATAATCTGAGGTTCTTGGGTGGATTCTTGTGGGTGAAGAATACAGAGATCGTTATCTTTATATAAAGATACCAGTAAGTCTGCCAATTGTCGGTTACTGATGCCGGTTCTTAAACCACGATTTAAGCGATCGAGAGCCGACTGTCTAAGGGGATAATGATACAATTGGTCGAGAGCCTTGCATAAATCCTCATGAGCAAACAGATCATCCTTACTATCTTGAGCATACCTTTTTAAGCGCTCGTAGGTCTTAAATTTTGCTCCCGTCAATCGTCCCAATTTAGATCCGGAGTTGTTTTCCTCCTCCGCAATTAATTCTGTACCTTTTTGTACTAACTGATGGTGTTGGGGATGGGGGGGAATGGCCGGGGTTTGGGGATGACAGGCAGCGGACCGTAAAATAGCTAATTGGGATTGAGTGACACTATTTCCCTGCTTATCAATCCATGCTAAAGCATCATTTCCCCCGGCAGTTTTTAGATAAACCATGACTCCCTCCGGATGGGTTGCTGTCCCACTATGGCAACGGGTAGAATAAACCACCGGCGGCAGAGTCTCTATGGTATGTTTTAAACTAGGGTCAACTTCGATCGCATTTTTCCAAATTTGATACGCTTCCGAGGTTAAATCCACTTCTTGATCCTCCTCCTCATCGATAACCTCAGATTTTTCATGATACAGATCTAATAAAGTCTGGTTATCCATCTCCTCCTCAAAAAATACCTCATCGGTCCCCACCACGTCCGCATTCTCTCGCAGTCTTTGAGATAGTCTCGTCCGCAGTTTAATAATTCTCTCCACTCCCTCCGCAGGTAAAAAGGAATAACAGAGAATCTGACTTGCTTTTTGACCGATTCTATCCACCCTTCCGGCCCGTTGAATCAGGCGAATAATTGCCCAGGGTAGGTCATAATTAACGATAATGGCACAATCCTGTAAATTTAACCCTTCACTCAAGATATCCGTCGCGACTAGGACTCGTATTTCTTCCCCCACTTGCTGAGAATTACTGCGGGGACTAAAACGATGGACCATTTCCGCAGGATTAGCAGAGTTTCCCGTCACTCCCGCAATCTTATCCACTCCCCGATTTTGCAACTGAGTGACCAAATAACTGACTGTATCGGCAAATTGGCTAAAAATTAACACCTTTTCTCCGGGATGATTTTCCTGTAACAGCTGCCATAACTTCTCTAGCTTTTCGTCGGTTTCCGGCTGCCAGGTCCCACAGGTTTGCAATAATGCTATTAAAGCCAAGGCATCGGATTTTAGGTCTTTTTTCAATGCGGGTTCAAACACCTCGGTGTTAATCCACTGAAAGCGCTTGCGATAATCACCGCTATACTTTTGATACACTTGTTCGGCTCTTTTTTTATACTCTTTTTCTAACCCGGTTATCCCCCCAGTGTCCTCGGTTTCCAGACTTTCATCCTCTCCCTGAGTGACTAAATCCTCATCCAGATAACGAGTGTCTAACAAAGTTACATCCTGACTCCCGATGGGAAGGGGTAAATTCTTGGCCATGGCATGAAGGAAAATATAGTTACGGAGAATATGACGGTCAAGGGATTGTAGGAAAGCATACCCTCCACTCTCCAAACGTTTAAATAAATTCGTCCGACAAAAACCCATTAATCCTTTACCCGCACGGGATAGACTTTTTAAGATAGTTTCCTCCTCTCCTGTCCCTTTACATCCTTTAATTAGATAATTTCCCAATCCGTAACGGGGTAACTTCAATCCGTTGAGAGTTATCACCACTGCTTCCGAATATAAACGCGCATAAACCGAGTCTTGCAGGTCAAACTTAATTGTCTTTAGTTGTCGTTGGGGAAGATAAACCCTCGACCCGTCAGCAAATTTTAGATACCGACGACCCTGTTCGTCTTCTGTAGCATAATTATTTTTGATAAAACCGCGAGTCCGTCTAATCATATAGAGACGCATTAAGTCTCTCCAGTCGTCAGGAGAGTCACTTTTTTCAAAGGCTGCTAGGGACCTAACCGGAGATTGGTGTCTGCGATTAAATTCGATTTCTCCTCCCAGAGATTCTAGTAGTCTTTCGGGACGAATTCCGAGATTAGTATCCTCTTGAATGAATAAACGCAGTTGATTGGACAGGTCAAGATAGTTTTTATTGTAGGGAGTGGCAGTTAAGAGAATACAGCGACTTTCGTTGGTGTTAATGTACTCCTGTATCACCCGATAACGTTTACCCTCTCGATTACGCAGGTTATGACTTTCATCGATAATTACTACCCGATAGCGCCGCAGATTGGGTAATTCCTGTATAACCTGACTTAAGGGGATAATTTTCGCTCTTAATTTGTATTTATAGCTGTAATCCTCCCACATAGTTAGGAGATTTTTCGGACAAATAATTAAGATTTCTAAATCGTAGTCTTCCTGCAAAATATATGCTAGAATGGAAGCGATGCGCGTTTTTCCTAACCCCACCACGTCGCCAATTAAGACCCCACCGCGTTTTTGCACATAACGAGCGGCAATTTTAATGGCCGATTTCTGAAAATCTAGTAAGTCTTGGTCAAACTGTCGGGGAATTTTGTATTCTGCTAAACCGGCTCTCGCTTCAAAGGAAAGATGGTAAGCTATTTTTAAATAGATATGATAGGGAGGAATAAGACTTTCCCGGGCCCAACTTTGGTTAATTACCTTGACAATATCCTCGGATATATCCCAACACCAAGCATCAAACCAACGATCATTAAACCACTTTTGTAATTTGGCACAAGCATCGTGATCAAGGACATCAATATTTAATTCTCCCTGCTGTTGTAATCCCGCAAAAGTTAGATTACTACTACCCAAAAATCCCACCGTTGGATTATTGACATCCTGTCGATGAATAAGGTATAATTTAGCATGGAGGTTATAGCCCAAAAATAAGCGAATTTTTAACTTGCCCGATTGAATTTGTTTGGCCAAACGTTGCAAAGCTTCCTGATCTCGATTGCTAGGATTCCCCCAAGTTAATTGCTGGCAAAAATCCTGAACAATTTGTTTTTTTAAACGAGCAGAAGTAGCCTTATCTATATTATTTGAGCGGTTTAATAAAGACAGGGATTGCTGTAGTAATTCCTGGGGTGCTTTCTGCATACCAATCAGCAGACGACAACAGGACAAATCACCCCCGAGAAAGTGATCAATATAGGTATCTATGGACTGCCAACCGCGCAAATTAAAATAACCCACGCAAAAATCAGCGCGTTGGGATGCTAATAAACTTTCGCGTAAAATTGGCAATAAATGGGACTCAATATTATCAATAATACGCGGCATATTTTTATCAAAAGATTAAGTTAATATAAGCCTTTTCTAACTGATAACTGATAACTGATAACTGAATTACTTAATCCAAATAGTTTTAACGTTGACAAATTCGCGAATACCTTCCACACTTAATTCCCGACCAAAACCAGAACGTTTAATCCCCCCAAAGGGTAAGCGAGGATCGGATTTAACCATACCGTTAATAAACACACAACCGGCCTCAATTTCGGTAATTAAACGCTCAATTTCTTCGGGGTTATTCGTCCAAGCACTAGAACCTAAACCAAAGGGACTATCATTAGCTAAAGCGATCGCTTCCTCGATATTTTTAACTCGAAATAGTAAAGCCACCGGTCCAAAAAATTCCTCTTTTTCCCCCGGAGAACCAGCAGGAATATCGGTTAAAATCGTCGGTAGATAGAAGTTACCTTTTCCCTCTAAACGTTGACCCCCCACAAGGACTTTACCACCCATAGCGACGGTTTTTTCCACTTGGGCGGCAATTTCCGAGACGATCGATAGCGTGGCCAAAGGACCAATATCAACAGTTTCATCGAGGGGATTACCAACTTTTAAACCTTGGAATTTAGCCACTAACAACTGTTCAAATTGATCAGCGACAGTTTCCATAACAATAAACCGTTTAGCAGCGATACAAGTCTGACCATTATTTAACAATCTTGCCGTCACTGCCGTAGCCGCTGCCGACTCGATATCGGCACTATCTAAAACGATAAAAGGATCACTACCTCCCAACTCCAAAACCACCTTTTTGATCTGTTTTCCAGCGGCAGCTGCTAAACTCATCCCCGCCGGTTCACTACCGGTTAAAGTGGCGGCTTTTACCCGTTCATCGTTAATTAAATCACTAACGCGATCGGCCCCGATCAAAAGAGTTTGAAAAGCGCCTTCAGGAAAACCAGCTTCTAATAAAATTCTTTCCACCGCTAAAGCTGATTGGGGAACATTAGAAGCGTGTTTGAGTAGGCCGACATTTCCCGCCATTAAAGCGGGAGCAGCAAAGCGAAATACTTGCCATAAAGGGAAATTCCAGGGCATAACCGCTAAAATCACCCCTAACGGTTGATAACGGACAAAACTGCGACTAGCATCGGTGGTAATCGGCACATCTTCCAGATAACCGGCGGCATTATCGGCATAAAAACGACAAACCAAGGCACATTTGAGAACTTCTGCGATCGCTGATTTGATTGGTTTCCCCATTTCTAAAGTCATGGTTTTAGCCAATACCACTTGATCCCGTTCCAAAATATCCGCCGCTTGCCGTAACCACTGTCCCCGTTCACTGATGGCGGTGCGGCGATAATGCTGAAAAGTTGCCTCAGCTAGGGCCAATTTCGCCGCCAATTCCTCCGAGGTTAGAGGGGTAAAAGTCTTGAGAATTTCTCCTGTGGCAGGGTTAACTGAAGCGATACCCATATCCCAATTGTCTCCTATCGAGGGCTATATCTCTAGTTTAGTTCTCCGGTTGTCCCGCTGCTCACACCAATTTGGCAATCGGGATTAGGAGACAGTAATCATACTAAATCTGGTTATTAAAAACTGATTATTTATTCCCCCTTTTGCATTAGTGCCTCTCCTCATAAGCAGCCTATACTCAACGGATTTAGTATCACATCTAATCACTGATCACTGAACGAGTACGGAGGGAGTCGAACCCCCGACACCCAGGACCGGAACCTGGTGCTCTATCCTCTGAGCTACGTACCCAATATAAAATACCATTACATTATACCACTAGCCGGCGCAGTAGAGCAGAAATTTCCTATGACTAGCGATCGCTCTTTAAAACTACTTATCAGTAACGATGACGGCATTTCCGCGCTAGGAGTCCGCACCCTTGCCAACACCCTCGCTACTGCGGGTTATCAAGTCACTGTAGTTTGTCCCGACGGCGAGCGCTCTGCTACCGGTCATGGCTTAACCTTACACCATCCCATCCGGGCCGAACAGGTGGAAGGAATTTTTCATCCCGATGTGATTGCCTGGTCCTGTTCGGGAACTCCCGCCGATTCGGTAAAATTTGCCCTTAGTGCCGTCCTCAAAGAGCCTCCCGATTTAGTTTTAGCTGGCATTAACCACGGGTCTAATCTCGGTACTGATATCCTCTATTCTGGCACGGTTTCCGCGGCCTTGGAGGGGTTAATCGAAGGTATTCCCAGTATTGCTGTTAGTCTGGCTAGTTTTAAAGCCTGTGATTTCCAACCGGCTGCGGATTTTGCCCTCAAGTTAGTCAGAAAAGTTACCCTTAACCCTTTTCCTGTTCCCACTTTACTCAATGTCAACGTCCCTCCGGTTAGTAGTGCCGAAATCAAGGGAGTGAAAATCACTAGGCAGGGATTGCGACGCTACGAGGAAACCTTCGAGAAAAGACTGGACCCCAGGGGTAAAAGTTATTACTGGTTAATTGGGGAAGTGGTGGAAGATATCGAACAACCGGACTACAGCCATTTACCCCCGCAAGTGCCTACGGATGTGCGCGCTATTGGCGAGAATTTTATCACCATCACGCCCCTACAATACAATTTAACTGATGTGCAGGGGTTTCAACATTTGCACCGGAATTCTTGGTTTGATTGAGGAGCATCTCATGATATTCTGATTCAATCAGTAGCGTTTGAGAGCCTATGTCCCCATCTCAATTTAATTTTCAAGAAAACGAACTCGAAGAAGCGGATGTCATAACCCTCTGGGATGAGCAAGGTCGATCGCTAGACTGTTATATTGAGAATGCCTATGAAACCGATGACCTTACCTATATGCTTCTTGTCCCCGTGGATACCCCGGTGATGATACTAGCTTGGGATGAGGAATCGGAGGAAGAGGAATCCGATGCCTTCTTAATCGAAGATAGCGAGGAAATTGAGCGGATTTTCGCCGATGCTAAGGCAGTTTTAGCCGAATTAGACCTATTGCTCAAATCCACTGCTCACACCTTGACTGTTAGCGGTGAATTGCCTCCCCTAGAAGAAGATAATGTTCTCAGTTTGGAAATCGATAGCGATGAACCCTCCTCGTCATCAGAGCCGGAAGAATTGCAATTTCTCGCCAGTTTCTTTTCCGAAGACCAAAAATACTCGATTTACAGTCCCCTTGCTCCTTTGTTATTCTTAGGCGTCGGTGATGCGGAAGGGAAAGTTGAATTAGTTTCCCCCGATGATGACGGTATGGGACCGATTCTAGAGGAACTTTTGTTTGATGAACTCGATTAATCAGATGATTTTACCAAATCCGCTGACCAAAATTATTGATAAATCTAGTCACAGTATATCTTTCGGGATTTCATCATCATCGTGATTAAAACGGATTTGGTATTTTTTCTTTAAATTAGGGCGTTTATCATAAAGATGAAGTATAAACTAATTGGGTATTGACAACTGGCTCCTATCTCCCCAAAACAAAAACCTCATACCTCACTATTAAGATAAATGCTATATCACCACAACCACGGGAGAGCTTTAAAGATTAGCTATTTTTCTGGTGATAGTGAGGATGAAAGGTTTCCAAGCAAGACTGATTAAATAACCCAATCCTGCCACTAAAATAATTGTCGCCCCCGAGGTGAGATTTAAACTATAGGATAACCATAAACCAACTAAAGTAAAGACAATTCCTAAAATAATCGCTAGGATCATCATTCCCTTCATATTTTTAACAAATTGTCCACTGATAGCGGCGGGAATAGTTAATAAAGCAATCACCATAATTAATCCTACCACCTGCATTACTGCCACAATAGTTAAAGCGGTTATTCCCATTAAACCTAAATAAATTATCTCCACGGGAATATTACGAATAATCGCAAAAGTTTCATCAAAAGATATGGCTAATAACTCCTTATAAAAGATACTAACTAAGGTGATAATTAGTATATCTATGGCCGCCATTATCCATAAATCATCCCTCGGTACAGTTAAAATACTACCAAAAAGATAACTCATTAAATCAGCTTTATAACCGGGGGTTAAATCAATAAAAATTACCCCAATCGCCATACCAATCGCCCACATCACCCCGATTAAAGTATCAGATCTCTCCCGGATGCGACGCTGTAAAAAACCCATGCCTAAAGCCGAAAAAAAGGTAAAAAATATCGCCCCCACCACAGGATTAATCCCGAAAAAATAACCGATTCCTATCCCTCCATAGGCAGCGTGAGCGATTCCCCCACTAATAAAAACCACACGATTAACTACTACCAAAGTACCCACAATCCCACAGGCAATACTAACTAATATTCCTGCAGCAATCGCATGGCGCATAAAATCAAATTGTAAAGCCTCTAGCATGGGGTGTGGGGTGTGGGGTGTGGGGTGTGGGGAGCTTTTTCAGTAAACAGTAAACTCAAAACTCACATCTGATAACTGATAACTGATAACTGATAACTGATTATTGATAACTTTCAATTACTTGACGAAAATCGCTTTTTTGTTTGACTCCGCGCATTTCCTTGACTAATTCCCGGTCCTTAAAGAATTGTACCGTGGGAGTCCCAGTTACTTGACCCATTTTGGCAATTTCTGGGTCAGCTTCGATGTCAATTTCCACAAAATAAATTTTGCCATCGTACTCATCGACCACTTTATCTAAAATCGGTTTCAGGGTTTTACAGGGGCCACAGGTGGGAGAAACATATTTTACCATTAACAAGCGATCGCCATCGTGGAATAATTTCCGCAAAGCATAACCCCCAACGTGACGAGTTTTGTGAATATCAAAAGTCTCCTCCGTATCGGCCGGGGTTTCGCTAACGGTTTTCGTCTCGTAATGTTCAGAAGTGGCTGATTGACGGTATTCTTGGATTAAATTATGCTCCGATAACCATCTTTCTGCCAATAACGCCGCCATACACCCCGTACCTGCGGCAGTGATGGCCTGACGGTATTCGTGGTCCTGCACGTCTCCTGCGGCAAAAACTCCCTCGACGCTGGTAGCAACAGTCCCCGGTTTGACTTTTACATAACCCACCTCGTCTAATTCTAGTTGTCCTTGGAAGAGGGAAGTATTGGGAGTGTGACCGATGGCATAAAATAACCCTCTAACGGCTAATTCGCTGATTTCTCCCGTTTGCGAGTTTTTAATGCGTAATCCTGCCATTTTACTGCCTGTACCGAACACATCCACCGCTTGGGTGTGAAAATGAACGGTAACTTTCGGATTATTTAACACCCGGTCCTGCATTGCTTTCGAGGCACGCATCGCTTCCCCGCGAATTAATAAATGGACGTGGGAGCCGTATTTAGTTAAATATACGGCTTCTTCTGCCGCCGAGTCACCGCCACCAATGACAGCGAGGTTTTCCTCTCTAAATATCGGTGTAGCACCGTCACAGATAGCACAAGCGGAAATCCCGTTACTCCAGAATTGGGCCTCGCTGGGTAATCCTAAGCGTTTGGCAGTGGCTCCCGTGGCGATAATAATACTATTGGCCTTAACTTCCCGGTCCGTGGAACGAATGGTAAAAGGACGCTGACTTAAATCCACCGAGATAACATCTTCGGTATAGCATTGGGTCCCCCATCTTTCGGCCTGTTCCTTCATTCTTTCCATCAGCTTCGGACCGGTGATTCCTTCGGGAAAACCGGGGAAATTTTCTACTTCTGTGGTGGTCATCAATTGTCCCCCCGGAATGCCTCCCGCTTGGAAACCCTCAAACATCAAGGGTTTTAAGTTCGCACGCGCCGCATAAATTGCCGCCGTATATCCCGCGGGTCCCGAACCAATAACGACTAAATTCTCGACAGTCATAACCGTAAATGCAACTCATAACGACTACGCTTTTTAGTATAGCAGATAATGTCGGGTGGGTTAGACGACGATAAGTTAGATAACCAGAGTTCGGGATAAGCAACAACCCTGATTCTCCTCTAGAAGTCATGGCAAAATTTCCTTAACCCGAACTGACACCAGGATAGAGGAGGGAAGGTGATCCCCCACGGGCTATCGATTACCGAGGATTGTCTCTACGGTTTCGGGCGTGAGCGGGGAGTGGATATGGTATTCTCGGCCTGTACCATCCACTGAGCGGTTGACGTTCGCTCTGATGTTTTTTATTTCTCTATCGAGGCAATGGATCGATCAGACATTTAAAGCACGAGAGAGTGATAAAATCGAGTTTTTTTGCAAAATTATCTAAAAATTTGACGAGTTATACCAGTATTTTTCTAATTCTGGGTAATGCTCGCCCACCAATTCGCCAGAGGATGTTCTCGCGGGGGTGAATATCGTCCTTTGACTCGAACCGATTTGAGAACGTTTTTCAAATCTTGATCGCTAATCTTATTTTTTTCCGCCCAATATTGCAGAATTTCAGGAGTCGAGAGGATTTCTAGGTTTGGTTTTTCCCGTCGAAATAAGTTCGTTGCCTGTTTGTCATCCGTCGCAATTGCCCAGCCTCTGGAAATAGCGATCGCTCCGCTGGCCGACTCTCCATCATCTTTTAAAATAGCGACATAATTGACAAAAAGATCAGTTTCTGATTCGGATTCAAAATCAACAATTTGGATGATTTCGTTATTAACCGATTCATCTAGCTGGAGTCTGTCACTTTCTTCAAAGCGATCGAAGTTAATCAATTCCTCTTCCCAAACTGTTTGCGCGATCATAATTTGAGTGGGAATAGCCGTAATGATTTTTAAAAAACAACCAGAAGCTATCAGATTAAAAACACAACAGGCATCGAAAACAATAGGGGAAGATCGCTTCAGCATAAGGTTAATAGCCTCTCCCCTACTTATTTGATTTTAGTTAAATCAATATCTCTGTAGTCTTCGGTTAATTCCTGTGATGGTTCACGCAATATCTCGGCGAGCCGACGAGCTTCTAGGCGATCAACACCTAAAAAATGAGCGAAAGCACCTTCAGTAATTAGTTCTCGATTGTAAGCCTCGATCGCTAAATGTTGATAATGAGTAGGAGTTAAATCGTAGGATTTATTAGGATTATTTTCTAAGCCTAGTTCCTGTTGTGCTTCTCGGATTTTAAATCTACTATCCTTTAATCTGTTATAAGTATCCGATGGCAGCAATTGTATTTCTTCCAATCGATAGCATAGTGCTTGTATCGAGACACCGTAGTAATGAGCTAAGGTAATTAAATGGGTAGGAGTAAATTTACCTTGCGATTGTTTAATGTCATTATAACGTTTCAGTAAGCTACTGGTGGGCATGAGAAAATATTTCGGAAAAGCTTCCGCCAATTGTTCACTTTTAGGCATTCTTTGATATTCATCGAGATAATCAATCACAGGTTGATAACGATGGGCTAAAAAATGTAGATAACCGTGGGCTAATGACCACAGTTGACGTTCTCGCGGGTGATTAGCGTTAATTGCGATACAAGCTCCTATGGTTTCATTGTAACTGTACATTTCTGAGCATTTCGATTGGGAAGGCATGGGCAGATAAAAAATTCTGATTCCTACTTCTTGCTCTAAAATATCTCGTAATAGCGAAATCGGTTTATCTCCTAAACCTAATCGTTGTCTTTCGGCATTGGCGATACTTTCGGCGATAATATTAATGGGAAAAGTATCATCTAGATGATATTCGGGGGGATAGTTACGGGGTAAAGGCGACTTCATTAATTCTTCTAATTCAAGGTAATTTTGACAGAATTCTTGGAAGCGCAAGATCACAGACTGTACTTCCGTTTTTTCCGCTTCACCACGACGAGAAGCGGAACGAAATTGTACCTCGAAAGATTCAATCGGAGGGGTTAAGACAAGAAAATCACTAACACTTTTACCGTAAGCGCGAGCAAGGTTTACTAATTCTGAGGATTTAAGACGGCGCTCCCCTTTTTCAATCGCGACTAGGGTTGTCCGCGCCACCTCGATAATTTTTGCTGCCGCTTCTTGCGTCATGCCGCGCTGTTCTCGCGCTTGTTTGAGTCGTTTTCCTAAGTCGTAGGGATTGATGCGATCGAGAATATTATTCGTCATGATTGTAATCCTCAATAGTCGCTTGAACTTTAGATTTCACCCGATTCCATTCGCCTATATAATTTCGATAAAGATTTAATAATGAATCCCGTATATCATTGCGACTTAAATCATGATAAGTTAACTCTAAATAATCTAAAATTTCGTAGTCTAATTGAGGATATTGGTTAGTCATGGCATTCCATTGTTGTTCAAATTCATCAGAAATATTAAGTAAATTATACAAGGTTTTAACCTGTTCGAGTATATTATTTAAATATAAATAGTAATCCTGCTTAATCGAAGAACTTGCATGGGAAATATAATATTTAGTTTTGTCTTCAATTTCTGCGGCTACAAGAGACTGTTTTCGGATTAAGCAAGATGAACAATATCCACATTGGCTCGGATTTTTACGAAGTGGTTGATCACAAGATTTGGTCAAAAAGGCTAAATCAATTGCCTGATTTTTAAATAGCACTTGACACATTTGGGCTTTAGTCCAAAAAAGAAAAGGATTTTCAATTTTGAACGATTCTTCCCAGAGAATTGATATAAGCTCACTTACCATTACTAATGTTCTAGGATGAACTGAACGAGTATGATCTAAACCTAGAGCAGAATCACGATAGGGAAGGTTAATCGCACCGATTCCATTTTCATAAACATTTAAGACTCTCTTGCCCATTAAATAAGCACAAGCAGAGCCAATTAACGTAAAAACAATACCACGGGATCGAGATATGGGGTTTTTAGGGCATTTTTTACTATTAGAAAAACGTATAGGTACTCGATACAACTTTAAACGATTAGGAAATAAAAACTCAATCGCATTAAAGGTCTGTTTTTGGATTTTAAAAATTATATTATCATTGCTACCCGATCCGCATAAAATGAATAAACCGTTTGGAGCATCGCATATTCTGTTATAAAGTCCAGCGAGAGCGTCTAATCCTCCGCTCCAAAGTGCAACTTCATTAACATCAATAGGAAGATCGAATAGAGTATTTTCTTCGGCAGAGCGTTTTTGATCATCCCGTTTTGTAAAAGAAAAACACCAATTACTTCCCGTAGCCCAGTGCATTAATTTTTCTAGCTTTTCTTGAAATAATTTACTATTTAACAAATCTGGATTACGAACTGGAAGGATTACTTTTATTTGACATGGAGGTTGATCGAATGGCTGTTTAACAAGGCGATCCGAACCATGAATCGCCACTGCCAAATCAATTAAGTCGGCGATTTTAGAGGGATATTCTATTTTTAGACGACACTGAAAACCAGTGTCATCAATATTAATACTCACATTAACTTGCTGATCTCTAGCATGGTCGGTAAAACAAACCGTTCCTTGAGTATTTTGAATTGAACTAAACTCTAATGTATAAATCTTGCTCATGATAAATCTTCATCCATACCTATAACTTGTCTATTCTTTCGTCTAGGCAATCGTAAATTCTTAACACTTCCTTGTTGATTTGCTTTTTTAGATAATGTATAAATGATTGATTCAATTTCTGGAGTCATCTCATTGACACGTTCCCGAAGCGTCTGATCATCAACTCTAGCGTAATGAGCTTGATTTAAAGGAAGTTTTCCGATAAAGTTTACGCGCAGAGTTATATTAAAAGATTCTGCGATCATCTCTTCTTTTAAATTATTAGTTAAAATATTATTTTGTATTTTTTTTAGAAGATTGTGACTGGCTTGAATAAGTATTTGTTGGTCATAATGCGAAAGATTAGAGTTTTTGATGGATTTATCAATATCTTCTCTAAAGGGAGCTAAGTTTCCCTGAAATCTAATGGTCAGAAGATGATTTTCAAGCTCTTCCGCTAATAATTGGGCAGTTTTTAAAAAATTATCCCCTTTTTGCTGAATATCTTGCAATAAAGCCTTCACAAGTTCCCATACAGACTCCTGAGAACTCGTTTTACTTTCACAAAGACGCTTATAGGGTCTTTGATATCGCCAAGGAAGCTTACTGTGAACTTTATCTCCATCGGGCATAATCACATTTTGTTTGATAGAGTTTCACTTTTAATAATAATTGACTTTTCTGACAATGTCAACTTTTAGGAGTTTATTTTGCATAAAATGTCATATTACACCGCTCTGTACAATAAAAATCCCGCTCCTAATGATGTGGTAGCATACCCAGATTATCTGCTGAATGCCGATGTTCATGCTTGGGGAGCAAGCTGAGATTATTGCGGTCGGGTGAGACTCGGAGGCGGCAAACTCTGTTTTGACGGTTCGCGCCAAGGAGGTACCGCCTGGTTATCACAGCCTTACTATCAACCGCCACCCAGACAGCCGGCCGATGACAATGGCTACCCAGCCTACACCGACGAACAGGCGATCGATCGACTTGACAGTGCCTATCGGCATAATTTACCCATCAGTTTAATATTCGTCGTAACCCACCAAGAAGTAGATTTCTGCCTAAAAATCCAGAATCTCTCGGATAATAGCTTTTAAATCGGCATCAGCAGGACGTTTGACAAACTGCTCATGGCTGTAAATCCAAACCAGTTTAATTGTGTAGGTAGTCGCGCTCACCAAATACATTAATCTAATTTGCCCCGCAGCACCTTTTGAAACCCGGATATCGAGCTTGTGAAAAGTCCAGCCTTCCGGCAACTGAATTTTCCCCGGTAGAGGTTCCTGGCGGGAGTTATGGGGATATTGGTCGTCGATTAAATCTTCTAAAGTTTTGGTAATAAGTTCAACAAAGCTATTTTTGTGAACTTTTGCCAGTTTTTTGAAAGAGCGCTCGAAGTTGTCAGAAGATTCAATCGAGAAGGGAATTGAGCCAGTCATGCACTTCTCCTTTCCCAATAGGATGAGAAGATTCCGCCGCCAATGCTTCCTTCAAAACTTCAGACATGGCTGCTTTGTAGGCCGGATGTTCCTGTTCTATCAAATCAAGCTTTTGATAACCTAATGCTTTCATATCATCAAGGAGAATTGGCTCTGTGGAACTTTCTTCTGGTGGCAGACCTTTACGAGCCTTTTTCCAGGGAAATTCCGCGTGAGTCATGTCACTCAACCGATAGGCGTGGTAGTTACCGAAATATTGCCAAATTTCTTCTAAAAGTTCTTTTTTCTCCGATGGCAGCCCAGATAAGGATTCTTGGCGAGGAATTGGTAATTGTTTAGCCTCAAAATCACTGTAGAACTTATAGGCAGCAGGACAAACCGGACCGTAACGCCATGCTTGAATTTCCTCCTTAAACAATGGTTCATCGTATAGGGCCAAATGCAAGCTCTGTGCATAATATAAAAGCTTTTGGACTTTCATATTAGTCATTTCAGCGTCTATACCATCCTCGTAAGCTCTGATAATAAAGTAGCGAGCCACAGTCAGGCAGTCAATCATAGCTCCACAAAATTTTTGGAATATCGACCTATGACCATTGTAAAAGAAATTGACAGTTAGTACAAGTGTATAAAGAAAGCTTAACAATGCTCATGGGGTAATGGGGGAAGTTTTAATATTCCTCGTTACTGACTCTACCAGTGGGTAAAGTCTGCCGCAAATTGAGATAGAGATAACAGCTTAATACGGGTATCTTGAGCGACTTTTTGGCGCATTTGGGCGGTATTATATCCCCAATCGGCTAAATATAAGCCCACATCGTTTAAATCTGCTTGTTGCTCCACTAATTCCAACGCATCGAGACGATCCTCGACAAACCACAAATTAGCGGGAGATTCCAGTAAATCAGCCAGTATTTGCTGAATAGTGACGTATTTCGGCTGTTTAATTTCCTTGCCAATTAATCTCGCTGTAGGAAAATTAATTGCTACTTTTTGTAACAATTGCTTGACAAAACGACTTTCTTTTGTAGTGATGATATAAACCAAAAAATCCGAGTCTAAAAGAGAGGCCAGGCGATCGATCGCGGGTTGATAAAATTGATGTAAGGCTAACCAAGACTCTAGATCCGACTCAATCCATTGATCCCTAAGACCATCGAGAGCATTAGAGAGAACTTTTTTCGCTATTTTCTCCCTTTCTAGCAGATTTTGAGCAATTGACGGCCAATTATTTAAAGCTTCCTCGTCGGGAATACCGAGAACGAGCGATCGCAACAGTAAAGGCATTTCCCAACCGGTTTCGATAACGGGACGAAGTTGCGAAAACCTCGGGAAAAAATCCTCGGGAATTATTTCCGGCCAAAGGGTTTCATAGGTGCGTTTGCTAATCTGAAAATACTCGATCATGCCATCACAAAGAACACCATCAAAATCGAGTGCTAGAATGCGGGGGGATTGATTCATAAATGCTGGTTTAATCTCAATAATGGCAGTATAGCGCAGGGAAAATTAAAAAGTTGTCTGGTACATCATGCTATTAGCTATTCTTTGCTTCATCGTTGACATAACATAGCTGTCTGATGATTTCTGTAACAGAATTTTTCAATCCCTCTACATGAATCCAACCCACATATACAGCATATACAATATTTTGGTGATTGTCCTGTATATAAACATGATGGACACGATATATATCTGAGCTTAAATAAATATAACCACTGGCATCTTTAAATTTACCTTCTAGTAATATTTTTTCTTTTAAAGGTTTCATTTTTACCACATCTTTAGTCACTCCAGATATTTTGGCTATTCTTTCTATGGCAAGATCAACATAAGTGTTATTACTGTAACTATTGCTATGATTATAATCCTGCTGATTAAAATAAATTGTCTCTACGATATTTTTAGCCACTTTATCTGATGCTAGGTAATAGGTATGAGCATTAAGGGAATTTAAGACAACGGCAGCAATTTCTACGGAATCAAAAATATTGCCAGTCGCTTCTAGATAATAATCGCTCATTAAAATCTTGGATACATCGGTTATAGAATCAAAAAGAGGACGAATTGGATAAGCGATAATATCGGAGGAATTGATCAGATTATTCCAGAGCAAACACTGACTTTGATGCTGGCTAATAAATTTTTCAATTTGATTGGTATCAATGCCTAAAGTTAAATTTAAAAATGGGATCGGTGAACCCATTGTTGTCACACTAGATAGGGAAAGTTTGCCCCGTTCTTTACCGATAAGATCACGAATTTTATGAGCGGGATCCTGAGGATCAAAACGCTCAGAAAATAACAGATCCCAAAAGATTACAGTACCTAAAGAATGGGCAACTATATGTAATTCGCTTTCCTGGGGATAAGCTTGAACAAGATCGATTAATTGATCGGCAATAATGCGGCGAATTTGTTTTCCTCGATCGCTGCCTAAATAGCTAAATGCGTCACCGATAAAATAAGATAAATACTCTTTTCTAAAATTTTGGTAGCGAAAGGATTGCTCGGGATTAAAATTACTGTTTTTCTGTTTTTGTGTCTGTAATTCTTGATCAATATCTCGCCATAATTTTTCGGTTCCTTTGAGAACATTTCCCCAAAATCCTGCATAACAGTAGGGAATCGCCAGATTTTTGCGTTTACATTCTTCTTCAATTAGTTTAATTAATTTATTGGCATAACTAGCGTCTCTTGTGGCCACTCCATGAATAAAATAAATAAGCATAATAGATTTATCTCAATAAGCGTTGATCGGAATCTCTCACCTTCTCACTATACCCTTCCAGCTTCAGAAAAATATCACCATGCAACGAGATATAGTAATGCACAATTAAGGCGATTTGTCAAGAGATGGTGGAGTGATTATTTAGGTTCTCTCTCGACTGACCAATCCTCTGAGGATAATCCCATAGTTTCTGCTACTTTTACACAAAAATAGTGGATATCTTTGGCGGAAAAATTAGTTTCTACTATAAAAACATTATTTTCAAGTTTTTGAGGTCGGCGAAATTTTGTGTCATCTTTCGATAAAAAGCGAGGAAACTCTAGCACAATCTCTTGAAACTTTTCAGGGTCTAGATCATAGAGAGTATTCAGGGTACAAATTAGTACATCTTTCCAAGTTTTTACTGTTTGTTGTTTACCACGAATAATTAGTTTTTTGGGTTTTGTATCCTTGACAGGTGCAGTTTCATTGACTGGCAGCGAATCATCGCCAAAATAACTCCAAATTTTTATAACACGCTCGGCCAAATATTCGGCACGTTGTTCGATATCTTCTTTTTGCCATGAGTTAATACTATCAAAGTATTTATTAATTTCGAGATGGCTTTTATGGAGTTCTTCTTTCTTGTGAGAAAAATCTTTATCCGCCAGTTCTCCATTATAAGCCGTCAGGGTTAAATTACCTAAAGTATGCACAAGAAGTTGATGGGTAATATCTGCATCTGTTCCTAAATAATCCCTCCACTTATCATTTAGTTTTTGCGGCATAATATGTTCAATAGTCAGGCGAGAATCACTTAAATCTACAGTTTCTCGATGACCAAAAGATTCTTCGATCACACCGAGAATAATTTTCGCTTTTTCGCTGCGATTTCCTCCGTATAGTTTGATGGTTATTAACTTTTCTTTAAAATCATTATCTTTTGGGTAGTCTTTCTTTTGAAGAGAGATTTTTAATCTTTTAATAAAAGGTTCAGAGTTTAAAGCAGCATCTTTCTGAACTTGGGAATATAGTAAAGCAAAAGTTTTATTAAGTCCGCGAGTCTGAATACCACAAACAAAACGACGGACAAGAAAGTTTTCAAGGGTTTTTAAAACCTCTATAAAGTCCTTTTCAGATAATTTGCTATTTCCCCAGTCATCATAACAATTTAAAAGAAATGGATAGATAGTAGAGACCTCTAGACGCTGAAAAGAATCGAGATATTTACAAATACCAGAATTATTTTCCAGCTTGGGAGTGATTAGTTTGGCATAATACATGGAAAATGTATATAAGTCCTCTATATAGAGAGCGGGATTATTATCAGCTAGTTTATTTTTAAAGGCAGAATAAATTTCGTTATTTCTAATTTCTGCCCCACTTTTTGATAAATAGTGACGGATAAATTCTGTTAAATTATCTCCTAATTTTTCCTGCATCGGCAGCCAGTATCTATCATATAGTGTCTGTTGCTCCTCTTGACGAACTTTCATAAATAAATGATTACGAATTAAATCGGCCTCAGTTAAAGGCTGCCCTGTAGCATTCAAACTTTCAAATACTAGGTAAGGATCGTCGTCATTACCAAGAGTTATATTGACCAAAGATAAGTGATTACAGATAACTTCTGTTAGTTTAGCTAACGAAGATGATTGTTCATTAATCTTTCTTTTAAAAAATAAATAACACTGGGATATGGTATTTTCTTTGTCGATGATTTTGCCACGGATTACAGACTGAAAATATTCTAGGTCTAACTGAGTAGGTTGAATTTTAAAGTAATCAGAACCTTTTTTAAAGGGATTAACAAGAAATGTTTTGTCAATTTCTGCGCTTAAATCCTGTTCTTGTTGGTCTTTCGCTACGTCTCGCAAAGCAGCAAAGAGCAGAAAAATAGTCGTTAAACGTTGCTGTCCATCAATTAGCAGATATTTATTGACCACGCCGGAGTTAGGCGAAACTTGAGTTTTAACTATCGAACCCATAAAATGGGGACGAGGGTTTTCTTGACCGTACAAATAGCTTATGTCATCCCATAAATCTTCCCAATCTTTCTTTTTCCAACTATAAGTGCGCTGAAATAGTGGAATTATATATTGTGTGTTGCCTTGAATAATTTCTTGAAGAGTAACTACCGATGCTTGCATAGGGGCTAGTATAGGAAGATAGACTGATTATTCCTAGTATTTATCACTCTAACACAGCAATTTGGCACTGTCTAGGATCCTGGCGGTTGGTTACGCCTTGCTAACCCAGCCGACGAATTGCTATATAATACAAATGCCCGCTATTATATAATTATATTTTTCCCTTTTAACTTAGTCTTATGGTTTCGCAACTAGATAAAACTAACGTCACTGAAATTATCTACCCCGATAGCGATAGTCAACCCATGGCCGATAATACCTTGCAATTTCGTTGGATTACGACAATTAAAACTAATTTAGACTGGCTATTTCGCCAGCAGTCTGATGTCTTTGTTGCCGGGGATTTACTTTGGTATCCCGTGGAAAATGATAATAAACTGCGTCAAGCGCCAGATATCATGGTGGTTTTTGGCAGACCAAAAGGGGAAAGAGGTTCCTATCGACAATGGCTAGAAAATAATATTAGTCCCCAGGTGGTTTTTGAAATCCTCTCTCCGGGTAACACCCTCACGGAAATGGCCAAAAAACAGCTATTTTATGACCGTTATGGCATCGAGGAGTATTATCTTTATGATCCCCATAAAAACGATGCCAGTGGTTGGATAAGAGGGGAAAATCAGCTAGAAATTCTGGAAACTCTCGATAATTGGGTTAGTCCCCGTTTAGGCATTCGTTTTCAGTTGGGGGAACCAGAAATGTTGCTTTTTTATCCCGATGGACAAGCTTTCACCAGCTATAACGAGGAAAAACAACGAGCAGAGGCTGAAAAACAACGAGCGGAAAGATTAGCCAATAAACTGCGGGAATTGGGCATTAATCCTGACCAAATCTGAGAGGATGTTTCTTGGCTACTATTAAAAACGGATTTGCTCTGGGAGTGCCTATTGACTAGAGGTAATACCGCGCTGACGCAATTGGTCGATAAAAAATTCTTCCAGGGAAGCACGAGCTAAATTAAGACTAATCAAGCGAACATCCATACTAGACAGGGCAGCCAGAAAAGCATCGGGTTCTCCCTGTAGTTGTCCGTGCCAACAATTATCGCGCCAATGCAAACCGAGGAGCCATTGCTGTAGTTGCTCCTCCCTACCACCTTGAACAATCACCTGATAGACATCAGCACGACCGAGAATTTGGTCGAGGGAACCGACACAGAGTAATTCTCCCCGGGCCAACAGGGCAATGCGATCGCAAATTTGTTCCACATCGGAGAGAATATGAGAGTTAAAAAAGATGGTTTTCCCCCGTTGTTTGAGGGATTGAATAATTTCCCGCACCTGATAGCGACCGATAGGGTCCAGTCCCGACATCGGTTCATCGAAAAAGACTAATTCCGGATCATTGATTAATGCTTGAGCTATACCGATCCGTTGCATCATACCCTTAGAATATTGACGCAATTGTTTTTTCTGGGCAGTTTTGCGGTCTAATCCCACTAAATCCAATAATTCAGGAATGCGTTTTTTCTACACAGAAGAGGGAATTTGAAAAATGCCGCCGATTAATTGTAGAAATTCCCAGCCGGTGAGATAGTCGTAGTAGTAGGCATTTTCAGGAAGATAGCCGATGCGTTGCCTAACCGAGCGATCGCCAATTGGTTGACCGAGAATCAAGGCCCGTCCGGAAGTGGGTCGGACAATCCCCAAAAGGGTTTTTAAGAGCGTGGTTTTACCGGCACCGTTCGGGCCTAATAATCCAAAGGTTTCGCCCTCATGGACAATTAAAGTACAGTTTTTCAAGGATTCGATTTTTTTATTTAACCAGAATCCTGTCCGATAAGTTTTTTGTAAGTTTAACGTCTCTAGCACAGTTTGACGGCTGGTATTCGTCATTGTTTTGGAGTCATCTGAGACAGAATACATGAATCTGATATCCCTCTTCCGATACTTTGCTTTTATTATCCCCAAATTGTCAGCAGCAATGTCAACGGTATCAAAATAGCCCGGTTTTGGAACCCAGAAAAATTCCAACTGGTGTTGAGAAGCGGTATCAGTGCAGTTCTGGGCTATTGCCAGCTTTCTTCTCTGGCATTGGTGTGCATTAGCCGCTAAAATCTGTTAGACAGGTAACTTTGACACTTGAGCAGCAACTGGTACAATAGTGCGAACGCTTAAGGAAACCAGACTCTTAGACAAACACAGCATGAAACAAATCCTCAATAGCCTCAATTCCCTGACAGTGGCCAGTGTAGCCACTATCGCCTTGGCTTACCCTAGCATCGCTCAAGTTAATCTGTCTGTTTATCCCGCTCCTTCCTCGTCGAACGAATCCATAGAATTATACGTTCCCCCGCCAGAAAACAATAACACCAATAATAATACCTGTACTCAATTGATTGGGGCAAATATCGATAAAATTATCGGTCAAGCTCCCAATCAGTGGGGTATATTAATCGAATCTATTGATCGCCAAACGGTTATTTATAGTCATAACGCCGATCGCTATTTTATCCCTGCTTCTAATACAAAGTTATTTACCACGGCTGCCGCTTTACAAGCGATGAACCCGGAAACGACAATTCAAAAAAAATCCCTGCGCGATTGGGTGAATATCACTAATCAGAGAAGTAATAATTTCTACGCTGACACTCTTTTTCGCTTTATCGGCGGTTCTAAAAGTGTTACTGCCATCTTGGCACAATTAGGCATCAATCCCAGTGGTTTTCGTTTAGCTGATGGTTCGGGATTATCCCGTCGTAATACCGCTACTCCCCGCTCGATCGTGGAAATTTTGCGGGTGATGTATTATTCTCCTAATCGCGACACTTTCCATGCTTCCTTACCGGTAGCGGGAATTAGTGGCACCCTGAGAAACCGAATGCGTCAGACGGCCGCTACTGGCACAGTTTACGCTAAAACTGGCACTCTTACCGGTGTGCGGGCCCTATCGGGTTATCTAGAAAACCCCCACCAAGAACCGATGTTATTTAGCATTATCGTTAATAATCAACGGGTTTCCGGACAGGCTCTGGTGAAAGCGATCGATACTATTGTTCTACAGATGACCGCATCTCGTTCCTGTCAAGCTCAGTAAATCTCTCGTAAAAATCTCCAACTGTCCTGATCAGCTGTCCGCGCATTTAAATTGCTTGTGGAGATGAGGCAAGACTAAAGGTTAATAATAGCCATAATCTGCTTCAGTTTGGGTTTGGGTTTGGGGGGAGAGATATTCAAAATTAGAAGGATCTCGCAGAAAACGAAATATTTCCTCTTCGAGACGATGAATTAGATAGGGTTCTATGGAACTAGAATCGCGTAAACAGGCTAAATAGCCTTCTACATATAGCCGGATCTCATCAAAACGCGAGCCACGGTGCCAAAGATCCACCATGTCATCGGTTAGTCTTTGATAGTAACGAATGGATTGGGTATCTTGGAGCATGGGCAGTAGAACAAAAAAAAGAGAGTGGGGGTAAGTGTGTATAGATAATACCAGGGAGAATTGCTATTCTCAGTCTCCCCTATCTCTATTGTACCCACCAAATCACCAAAACACAGGCGAGGGTATTTTCAGTGATCAGTAATCAGTGAGCGCCGGAGCAGGGAGAGGAAGTTTGAGCATTTGTACTAAAATTTCCAATACGTAGTTTAAATGCAGTGCGGCTGATCAATCAGGAAAACTAATAGTTAGGGTTTGCTGGTTGCCCACCAGTTTTTCTCCCCCCGCTCGACTTTTTCCGCTAATTTGGCTGATTTGGCTGAGTTATGGACTGTTTATAGATTATTCACGGTTTCTTTGTCTTTTTGCCCGTTCAATTTCTGCTTGTAGTTCTGCTATTTGTCGCTGCAATCTTTCGCTTTCGCTATCATTAGCATCAACATTAATTGAGCTTTTTACCCCTGTTTTGGCATAGTTTCCCCGGCGAATTTGACGATAGGATTCCGAGTTAAACCATTGCTGTAGATACTGGACTCTTTCTACGGAAAAAGGATGGGTTAAAAAGGAACCATTACCGCCATTATAAATGAGAAATTTATAAATCTGGTTTAAGTTATCTTGGTCTAATTGTCGGTAGGCTTCCCCTTGGCGAATAAATTCTTCTAAGTTACATTCATGCAGATATTTTTGGCTTCCTCCTGCACATTTCATTAAAGTTCTCAGGACTAAATTTAAATCATCAGTGACTAATAAAGCGGCTCTGTCTGCTGATAATTCGGCTTTTCTTCGCCATTCATAAAAGGCATAAACTAGACCGGTAGTAATAGCTTTTCCTAGTCCTAAAGTGATGTCTCCAAGAAAATTAGCCGCCCCCATCACCCAAAAAGACATTTGAATTAAAATACTATGATCGCATTTTAAATGACCTAATTCGTGGGCAAGAATTACCCGAATTTCTTCTTCATCTAAGAGGTCTAAAAGGGCAGTATTAAAGACTATATAGGGATGTTCCGAACCCAAAGAATAGGCATTGGCTAAAGGGTTTTGACTGACATAAAGATTCGGTTCTGGGGACATATCTAAATCCCGCAGACATTGGCGATATATACCGTATAAAGTGGCGTATTGACGCGGGCCGACTTTTAGATCATTGCCCATTAATAAAATTTGTTGGGGACGTTCATAGAGATATTCGGAAAAACTTTTCGCTAATAAGTCAAATCCCGGAACTGATCTTAAGGCCTGTTCAGCTTGCTGATCTAGGGGATGTTTAAAAGCTTGACTGGAGATATCAGGATAAGTTGGCATATTTTTTCAAGGTCAGAAATAAACTGGTATTAATTGCCAAGTTTTTTAGATTTTCTTGCCAACTTTTTCGAGAGAAGTGAGGGGGTTATAGTCGGGAACTACTTCTAGAAAACTCCGACTTTCTCAATAGGTTTTTAATTCTGAAAAATTGCGGATTCTAGAGTTGATTTCGGTGACATAGAATAGACCTCTGGGAGAAGTGAGCTTTTTTCTTGTTAACTATCCTTAGCAATAATTCCTAAATTTGATAACAAAGCTTGGAGGTTAGTTTGCACGGTAGCGGGTTGGTATCTCTTAATAGTTTCTAGGGAATTATCAGCGAGTTTTTGCCACAATTCCATATTATCATAGAGTTCGATCACTGCGCGGGCAAATTCCTCGGCAGTATCGGCAATTAAAACATCTTGGTGGTCAATTAATCCCATACCTTCCGCACCAATTTTTGTGGTAATAGTGGGTAATCCGAGGGAGAGACTTTGACCTATTTTACCCTTCATTCCCGCACCAAATCGCAGGGGAGCAACAAAAATCCGACTCTTTTGGAAATAGGGTTCTACTTCGGGAACATAACCGGTGACAACTACTTTATCACTGGCCAATTCCTTCACTTCATCCTTGAGGTTACTTCCCAATAAATTAACGGTAATATCGGGACGGGATGCCCAAACTAAGGGCATAATCTCTAAACATAACCACTTAACTGCATCAATATTAGGAGGGTGATTGTAGCTACCAATAAATACTAAACCCGATCGCTGGTCAAAAGCAACTTTTTCTGACAGGTAAATTTCTTCATGGATATTGGGGATTACCCAAACATTTTTCACTCCTAAAGAGGATAAAACCTGCTTTTCGTCTTCGGTTACTACCACGGTTGCTTCCGCTTGGTTAGCATAGTTTAACTCTAATTTCTGATAGGTTTCCCAACTCCAGCTAGTATTTTGATAACTGGGATCGAGATAGTCTTTTTGCCGTTTTAAACGTAAAAAATGCAGGTCAATTGTATCATAAATAATTGGTACTTTTGTTTTTAAGCGAATTAAGTCCATATACTTATCGCACAATTCGGGACGACACAACCAAACTCCATCGATCAGAGGTAAATATTTGATTAATTTTTCTTCTAGATTATATCTTTGCGCTGTGCCATAAATAACCTCAATTCCCAGCTGTTGCAGGACGGAAGTATAGGGTTGTTCAGGATAGCCATTATCGGGAAAGAAAATCACTGAATAGCCTAAATTGAGCAGTAGCTTAAGAATATTTAATAAACGCACACAGCCGGATTCTCGATCGTATAGTGGAACGTAGGAGTCAATGACTAAAATTGTCGGTTTTCCTTGTAAACGTCGGGCAGCTTTCGGTACATTATTAGCATCGTTATCTAGGTGTTTAGTTAATACCTTTGACCATTTTTCTCGAAACTTAGTTTGATTAATAACTTGATATTGTTTAATCCCACTGGAAAGGTCTGTTCCCGAGGTGATTCCTTCGTAGTGAATAACGTTAGATTGGGGTTGATAGAGGACTTGATAACCCAATTCTCGGATGGCAAAACATAAGTCTGTATCTTCGTAATATGCGGGGATAAAGTCTTGACAAAAACCACCTAATTGCTTAAATAAGTCCGTAGGAACTAATAAACTGGCCCCCGAACAATAGTCCACGGGACGCACATAATTATATTCCGGTTCATCGGGACTATCTAAGCGTCCATAATTCCAACCATCGGCAGAATTCCAGATAATTCCCCCCGCTTCTTGTTGTTTACCATTAGCATAAATTAACTTAGAACCCACCGCACCAACTTGGGGATTATTGACGATTAATTTTAATAAACTTTCTAGACAATTTTTCAGAATACGAGTGTCATTATTGAGAAAATATAGGTATTGACCTTTTGCTTGACTAGCTCCATAATTGCAGGAACGAATAAAACCAGAGTTCTCTGCATTAGTTAATACTTTAATTCCTTTAACTAAAGTGGCTAATTGTTCCAAGGTGTCATCAGTGGAAGCATCATTAACAATGATTATTTCATAGGCTAAATCAGAACTTAGGTTAGCACTCAAGGATTCCAAACAGTTAAAGGTGTAGGCAAATTGGTTATAAGCAGGAATAATAATCGAGACTAAAGGATCATCACTACTGGCAATTTCTAGGGGTCGCGGTTCAGCTAGTTTAGCACTTTCGATCACCTGTTCTTCAAATTCAGAGGAACTCTTTCCTGTGAGAATTTTGATAATTTTCCGTTTCGTCTTTTTGAGTGCTGGTTTCCATCCTTCCTCTTGGAGACTAAAGACAAATTTTTTGAGCAGTTTTTTAACTTTGAAAATAATCATTATTACCATAAATACTCCTCTAGAGAAAACCAATCTTGTGCTAAATTTAAATCTCTTTCTGCTCTAACAATAGCTCCTTCTTTTAATTGTTGCTTGAGGTAGTTTCTCGGTTGTTCCATAATATATAATTTAATCGCTTCATTAATTAAATTATTATATTCTTTTTCAGGATAATCACTACTCGCCAACCATCGATCGAGAAGTTGCATGGTATCTTCAGGGAGAGTTATCTGAAGTTGTCTGGTCATTTTGTCTTTCCTAGCTATATCTAGATGATAACAATTATAAACCCCTAGAGCGATTTTAGTTGCTGTCGGGATAAATTCTTGGGGCTGCGGCGATTAATTTTTGGGTGTAGGGGTGTTGGGGATGGCTAAAAATTTGTTCAGTGTCACCCATTTCAACTATTTTACCCGCAGTCATCACCGCAATTCGATCGCAGAGGAATCTCGCTAACCAAAGATCATGAGTTATAAATAAATAAGTGAGATTAAATAACTTTTGTAACTCTAACATTAACTCTAAAACCTGTGTCTGGACACTAGCATCGAGCATACTAACCGGTTCATCACAAATAACTAATTCCGGACGAGTAATTAAAGCGCGAGCAATGGCTACCCTTTGCTGTTGTCCCCCCGATAACTCCCTAGGATAGCGTCGATAAAACTCCTCTACCGGTGTCAAACCGACTCGATCTAACATTTCTAAAACCTCTTTTTTAGCCGTTTCTAGACTAACTTTTTGATGGATCAAAAGCGGATCAGCGATACTTTCTCCCACCGTCATTAGAGGATTGAGACAAGCGAGGGGATCCTGAAAAATCATCTGCATTAAGCGCCGTTTTGGACGCATTTTTTCCCCAGACAAAGGGGTTAAATCTTCTCCTAAAAATTCTACTTTTCCCCCGGTGGGTTTAATTAACTGTAATAGGGTTCTCGATAGGGTACTTTTCCCACACCCCGACTCTCCAACTAAACCGAAGATTTCCCCTCGATACAGTTCAAAATTGACTTCATCCACCGCTTTAATAAATTTCTTTTCTTTTTTGAAAAAACCATCTAAAAAGTTACCTTCTAGGGTATAATACTGTTTTAAATTATCCACCTTTAACACCGTTTCTTTACCTTGAATTGCTGTTGATTTTTCCTCGCGTAACTGTAGGTGTAAAGCGGCGGCTAAAAGAGAACGGGTGTAGGGGTGTTCAGGTGTATTAAAAACTGTTTTTACCGCTCCCGATTCGACAATTTTGCCCCCCTTCATCACCGCTAATTGATCGCAATATTCTCCCACCAGCGCTAAATCATGGGAAATTAACAATAATCCCATCTGTTCCTCGCTACATAAACGCTTTAATTCCCGCAGAATTTCCGCCGAAACCGTCACATCTAAACTGGTGGTGGGTTCATCGGCAATAATTAACTTAGGGTTTAATAATAAAGCTAAAGCAATGGCCACTCTTTGCCGCATTCCCCCGCTAAATTCGTGAGGATATTGGGACCAACGATTAGCGGGAATTTTTACTTTTTCTAGGACAGTACAAGCTTGACTTTTAGCTTGACGATAGGTTAAATTTCGTCGATGAGCTTGCAAAGTTTCCACACAATGATCGCCAATAGTCATCAGCGGATCTAGTCGCGTCATCGGATCTTGAAACACTAATCCTACCGCTTCCCCGCGAAACTTTTCTAACTGTTTGCTGGATAAAGATAAAAGCGATCGCCCTTCAAAGGTAATCTCACCTTCCACGTGAGTGTGATTGGGTAATAACCTTAAAATAGCCTTACCAATGGTCGATTTTCCACAACCAGATTCACCCACTAATCCCAGAGTTTCCCCTTTGCCTATAATAAAAGATACCCCATCGATCGCCCAAGAGGGAGAACTTAATTCGGTCGGGTAGGCAATTTTTAGGTCTTTAATTTCCAACATGAGGCGATCGGTAACGATAAAAGTTAGGACTTAGGGTCAAGTATGCCACACAAACGGCGATCGAGCATTTAATCACTAATCGACAACTGCCCCTAACAAAACCCGACAATATCCCTTTAAAGTCGCCACTCGCTCGCTAATTATCTGTAAACGCTTCTCCCGTCCTTGCCGCGCTGAGGCCAAAAATAACCAATCCGTCTCCAGCAATCGCCACGATCGATATAGTTCCGTCTGGACCGTGCGCCAACGATTAGCCACCTCTGGGCTGAAATTGTCATCATTTAGTGACAATATCTCCCCTTCTAGACAGGTTTGTAAAGCTTGAAAAGATTGTAACCCCGTGGAAGCATCCCCATCCACAAGGGCAAGACTGAAATCCTCCAGTTTTCTTAACAAAGATTTGTAGGCTTGATGGTAATTTGTCGGTAGCATCCAATACAAAGCGCGTTAGAATTTGTTACATAAGATTAACGATTTGCCGTCACGGTTGCAAGTCCTCTCTCCTCCCAATCAGAGACAAAAACTTAAAAGAATCGCGTCCTTTTCGCCGCTAAGTCCGATTCCAGTGTTAGAGAATTAAGTAATCTGGCATCCCTTCGGCCTAATAATTTGCTAGTTATCCCTCTCCACCACCCCTATTATCCCCCCGATCTAACCATGAACGCCATCACTGCCACCCAACCAGAAACCCTCACCGTCCTTCCCCGGGACACGGAACCGAAAAAAGCGTTAGTTTTACCCGATTGGCTGAAAGAATGTCTAATTACCTACGAAAACGACCCCCAGAATCCCGATAGCGATTTAATCTGTCGGGCCTTTAATTTCGCCCACAAACTCCACGAGGGCCAGTATCGCAAATCCGGGGAACCCTATATCGCCCATCCCATAGCTGTAGCGGGATTACTGCGGGATCTGGGGGGTGATGGGGCAATGATCGCGGCGGGATTCCTTCACGATGTGGTGGAAGATACGGAAGTCACCCCCGAAGAAATCGAGGATAGATTCGGTGTTGAGGTGCGTAATTTGGTGGAAGCGGTGACAAAACTCTCCAAATTCAACTTTTCTAGCAAAACTGAACGGCAAGCGGAGAATTTTCGCCGAATGTTTCTGGCGATGGCTCAAGATATCCGCGTCATCGTGGTAAAATTAGCCGATCGCCTGCACAATATGCAAACCCTCGAACACCTTAACCCGCAACAGCAGCAACGCATCGCCCTCGAAACTAGAGAAATCTTTGCTCCTCTGGCTAACCGTTTAGGGATTGGGCGATTTAAATGGGAATTAGAGGATTTATGCTTTAAATACCTCGAACCCGATGCTTATCGCACCGTGCAGTTATTGGTGTCGGAAAAACGCATCGATCGAGAGTCCCGCATCGAAACCGTTACTAACACATTGCGGGAAAAATTGCAAGAAATTGGCATAAAAGTTCTTGATTTACAGGGTCGCCCCAAACATCTCTACGGCATCTATCATAAAATGCACAATCAGGGCAAAGAATTCGAGCAGATTTATGATATCGCCGCCGTCCGCATTATCGTCGAAACTAAAGAGGAATGTTATCGTTGTTTAGCCGTAGTTCACGACCAATTTACCCCGATTCCCAACCGTTTTAAAGACTATATCGGTTTACCAAAAGCTAACCGTTATCAATCCCTCCATACCACCGTTGTTGGTTTAAATGCCCGCCCCCTAGAAGTGCAGATTCGCACCCTAGAAATGCACCACGTTGCTGAATACGGGATTGCAGCCCATTGGAAGTATAAAGAAACCGGTTCTAGTCAAACAACTTTAACCGCTGCGGATGAAAAATTCGCTTGGTTGCGTAATCTGCTCGACTGGCAAAAAGACCTTAAAGATGGCCAAGAATACATGGATGGCCTCAAAAATAATTTCTTTGAAGAAGATATCTATGTTTTCACCCCCAAAGGTGATGTGGTGGCCCTAGCCCAAGGCGCGACACCGGTAGATTTTGCCTATCATATTCATAGCGAAGTAGGTAATCAGATGAAAGGGGCAAGAATTAATGGTAAATGGTCAGTTCTTGATGCTCCCTTGCAAAATGGTGATCTGGTGGAAATTCTGACCAGCAAGCATAGTCACCCTAGTTTAGATTGGTTAAATTTTGTCGTTACTCCTAGCGCCAGAAATCGCATCCGGCAATGGTACAAAAAATCGCGCCGAGAAGAAAATATTAGCCGAGGTCGTGATTTATTAGAGAAAGAATTGGGTAAAACTGGCTTCGATGCCCTGCTAAAATCAGAACGAATGCAATCGGTGGCTAAACAGTGCAATTATGTGGCAGTAGATGATTTATTGGCGGCTTTGGGTTACGGCGAAGTTACCCTAAAAAATGTGGTTAATCGTCTGCAAGAAACAGTTAAAAATCAACAGGAAATTTTAACGGTTAAAAATCCGCCCGATGTCCTGACTGATTCCCAATTGATTCTACCACCTTCTCCCGTTCAAAGGGCTTTACCCGTCAGTAAATCACCGATCGCCGGTGTGGAGGGATTAGTCTATCGTTTAGCCGGTTGTTGTTGTCCTTTACCCGGAGAAAATATTACTGGTATAGTCGCCCATGCGGGGGAAGGTATTGTTATTCACCGTCAGGGCTGCTCGAATGTGGAAAGAGCCGAAGCTGAACGCCTAATTCCTGTTAGTTGGAACCCCATAGATGACCAGGCACGTTATCCAACTTATCCGGTAAATATTCAGATTGAAGTGATTGATCGCGTCGGGGTTTTAAAAGATATTCTCTCTCGTTTAAGTGACCAAAATATTAACGTTCGCAATGCCGGAGTTAAGACTAATTTCGGTAAACCCGCTTTGATTTCCCTGAAAATTGAAGTAAAAGACCTGCAACAATTTGAACGCTGTGTTAGTCAGATTAAGCTGATGAGCGATATTTTAAACGTTCGTCGCATCAGTCAGGTAAAAAGCGATCGAGAGTAAGTTAAACCTAAAATTCCTGCTGATCCTCAATACTAAATCTGGTTGACACAAACCACTTTTAAGGTCTTAGAGAACGGGTACAAACAATCCAAAACCTAAAATTTTCAGTTCTGATTGGATAACCCATCAGCAGCCAGAAATAGATATGGATTGTTTCTCCCTGCTCCGATGCTCGCCAATCTGCCATACCTTATTAAACAAGATTTAGTCTAAAATAGAGTTGGGGAGTTTGTAAATCAGTGACATAGTTTTAACTATTTTTATTTGAGAAAATATAAGTGTTTCTTAATGCTAAAATGGTTGATAGTAAAAATGGCAAAATTGGGCATAACTGCAACAATCAATAGCCATTTCGGGACGGTATTGACTATCTTTATTTAACTAACTGAGAATCTTGTTTGCAGCTTGGATTGTCGTAAGTATGTAACCAAATAAATTAAGGTTTATAGAAATAAGTAAACATAGCACCATCGGATAGTTGATAACCCTTGTCGAGCAAAAATTTACGACAGTCATTAAAATCGGGATTTCCTTGAGGATTTTTAGCTTCTGATTTAATCATTCTAGAATCATTTTTGCCAGGTAAATACCCTGACTCTACATGATAGGCTCGATAAATTGAATTAACAACTACGTTACAATAATTTTCATAGAATACTTTCCTTTGCTCATTAGATAAATCATGTTTATACAATTTCGTTAATTCAATAGAGCGATGACGAGAGAAGCGAGGAAGCCAAAATTTATTAGGTTGAAATTTACCAAACAATTTAAGTTCATCCGATGTAAAACTGGTAATTTTTTTTAATGCTCTATCTTCAGAAATCTTTGAAATAAAAGAATATTCTAAGAATTTTAATATTTCAGCTTTCGATGGTTTTTCCCAGCCACCATTCTTTACATATGCAATCTTTTCCGCTGACTGAGCTATTTGTAACTTGTCATCTCTCTTGAAATCAACACGGTATTTGTCCTGAAGTTTCTTAAATTCATCATAAAAAACAATGATAATGCTTCGATCATCAATTGAAGAACTAGGAGCAATATCTAGCATCTTTCTGCGATCACTGGGACTAAGATTAAGAGAGTATTGATTTTCTATTCTCAACAATTCAATTTGATCCACCATATTTTGCTCATAGTTTACTTCAAATCCTGGAGTTTTCATCTTATAACTAGCTACTATGCCTTCACTGCCTGTAATCTGAAAGGCAATTATAGGTAAAAATATTAATGATGCTAACCAAAACATCAGACGAAACCTGAGGATGTTTGCAATACGACTTGACAAGGGTAAAAATTTTGTACGTCGATATATTGATGCACACCAAGAAAAAGTCCATAAAAGTGACGGGGATAAGATTAGATATAGAAAACTCAGCAGAAGAGCTTGGGAGGTTGAATCCAATATATATCCCTCCCTGGCGGCTTTTATAATAAGTGGTTCAGCAACCCATTCCGGTAGTAAGTAAAAAGGAAGCCAGATCGGTGTGGCTAAAAATGCCATCGCCATGAAATAGAGGTTAATCTTGAAGAGACCTACCAGACACCCACCAGCTGCCTCTAAGTCTATGAAGAAAACGTATGTAGTTTTTTTAGGCATGAATCATCCTTCTAATTAATACAAGATTTACCTGGAATAAGCGTAATTTTAAGGGGAAAGTTTAAAAACTAAACCACACCCTTTCCCCTCTGATTCTGGGCAAGTCGAGTTACTCCCCCCATTAACAGTTGTGCCATAAATATTTCCTTTACTATCTTTAGTTAAATTGCCTTTTGGAAAAATTCCATTCTGACCATTGAAATTGACTAAAGTTGTTAACGCTCCATCAGAAGTTACTTTAAATAAAGTGCCACAACCAGAGGAGCATTTACTGGAATTACCTCCGAACAAAGTTACCCCATAAAAAATCCCTTTATTTCCTTCAATTAATGCGGTTTCTGGATAGCGACCATTTTGACCGTCAAAGTGAACTAAGGTTGTTAAATTCCCATTAGGAGTTATTTTGAAAATTGTGCCATAGCCATAATTTCCCCCCTCTCTGGTTGTTCCATACAGATTGCCATCAGAGCCTTCTACCAAGCTTCCTGTTGGCATACGACCACCTTTCAATTTTTTATCATTAAAATCCCAAATGGTTGAAAAACTACCATCTAAAGAAATTTTAAAGATAGTACCTTGGTTATGGTTATATTTGCCACCTCCTGCCGTTGTGCCGTAAAGAAAGCCATCTTTTGCCTGTATTAAAGGGGATGAGGGATGACTACCATTAAGTTTTCCATGCCCTGAAAACTTGTATAAAACCGTAAAATCTCCCTTATAATTCACTCGATAAATTGTTCCATGATCTAGTGATGTTACACCATAAAAATTTCCGTCGTTGGCCAGTAGAAGACCCGGCCCAGGTAATTGACCATGCCGATTATCAAAAACATGAAGTAAAGAGAATTGCCCGTTAGGGGTCATTTTATAAACTGTCCCGCTACCAATCTTGCCGTCAGGACGTTTGCCCCGATAACGAGTCGTTCCGTACAAGTTTCCATCCTTTCCCCAGATTAAACCAGAGATAGGCTCAGTACCTGTGTCACGGCTAAAATGAAAAAGCGTTTGAATGACACCCTGGGGAGTCAGTTTAAACACAGTTCCAAAACGTTTAGGCCCATAGGTTGTAGTGCCATAGAGATTACCCTTAGAGTCTGTAATTACGCTGGAAGCAGGAAAACTGCCATTTTTACCATCAAATTGACCTAGGATCTGATAGGTTTCTGCTTGTGCTATTTTTGGAAAATTACCTAGAATTGCAATCGATAAGAATAGAATTTTTAAAGTAAAAAAGTTGATTGTTTTGTGGATAGATAACATAAGATTAACTTGATTAGAATTGACAGATTTTCTGAGAAAAGACAAAAATTGCTTACAAACTTAATAAGCTTTTCAATATGGAGCAGGATTGTAGTAATAATTACAAAACTCTTTGTCACCACGACAATCAATGGCCATTTCAGGATGATATTTATTGCCATCATTACCTAAGCTTGGGTATCCCCTAAAGCAACCACCCAACTCGGAATCTTTTTTACAGCTTGGATTGTCATAGGTATGTAACCAAAATTTATCTTCGTTACCGTCTCGATTATTCACTGAAAACTTTTGTCCAGTCGTTTTGATTGTTAAGTTTTTACGAGCTTGGTATTTTTCGCAAGTCCAATAATAGTTTAAGTCTTCGCTATATTTAGCAAGTTGTGTTTTGATAGTACAGTTTATACCAATTGCTGTTTTCGGTGGCTTAATTACTACATTAGCACCGAACTCAAGCTGTTGATTACCAAGCCAAGATGGACAATTTTCTAATGAAACTTTTTGACTTTGACAAGTCACGGAAGATTCCATAATCCATGCTGCCTGACGATCATTTTTTAAACAAATTATTGTATGTGCAGAGCCATAGCTGGTCGTATTTCCTCCTCCCCAAATAATTTCAATCTGTTTAGGCGAAGAGCATTTCAAAATACTGTTAGATTGTAAATTGCGATAATAATTTGTTCCAGCTGCTAGGGTAGGCGATGTTTGCCAGAGGAATAGACTAGAAGTTAGCACACTAGAAATAAATCGTTTTTTCATCGTTATTTTCTCCAATAAATTTTTATTTTTCTATCCAGCCATTAGCCGTACATTTACCATAACGAGACGGATTGATTCTAAACAAGGTTTGCGAGCAAAAATAATCACCAGTGCCAAGTTGTACAACCCCAGGTTTAATATATTTAATATCTGAAATTGGATCACACCGCTCTTTGCTTGTTTCTAGATCAAGTCCGCAGTATTGATTATTTTTAATTTCAATCATTGCGTCAGTATTGCTTTCGCCAATATACCAACCATTGGGTATTTTTGCGGTTGAGCTTTCAGCTGTCTTTCTCTGGGCAATTACTTGCTCAATACTTGGCCGCATAAAGACTTTATTGTTAACTAAAACAACTGGTAATTTGACCGGTGAACCATCAGGAACACCATTTTTTTCTAAAATTCGATTCCATTCATCTCGAATAGATTGAATATCAAGATTCTTGAATTGATAGGGGATTTTCTTTGCTTTCAGTTCTTGAATTAGCTTGTTAGTCCATCCACAGCGGGGATTGCCATAAACTAACACAACATTAGAAGAAATATTTTGTGCTAAAACAGTTTGCGAAAAAAGCACGAATTTAGGTCTATCTGTTGCCGTTAAAGCAGAGAAATTACCCAAGTCTTTAAGTTCCCCGTTCGCAAGGAGAGTAACAAAAAATGACAAAATCCCAAAATTTAACTTAAAAAATGAAGATTTCATGACTATTTACCCCTTTTAAAACCACTAACCTTGCCACGACATTCGATTTCTTTGCCGTCATAGACAAAGCGTCGCACAAATTCACCCGATAGCTGTCCCCTCTTCCAAGTCCCTTTCATTTCAACATCGCCAGCACTAGCAACCCATTGCATTGGCTCCGGTTCAGGTTCCACTCTCCCTCCTAATTTTCCACTATTGTTAAGAATACTTGAATTCCCTGGCGGCCAAGTAAGATTATTTCCAGTCATAAGACCATTGGAGTCAATCTCGATAGTTGTACCCCCACTTTTTCTGCAACCGCGTTCCTTGTCACTTAAATCCCATGAGGAAGCAGATTCAGTTCGTAAGTCAAGTTTATAGTTTCCTGCAACATTGACCAAAGGACAGTTCGGAACGACGGCGAGGATAAGAGCTAAAATGGGTTTATACATGGGGCGATCACTACTAGAATGATTTATCAATACTAGAATAGATTATATGGCAGTTGACCGTTCATCTTTTTTGTTACATATTGTTAACGACGAATTCAGGTTAGCCACAATAGTCGAGGATTTTTGACCAAATTCTACTAAATATGCTGTCATTTTTTGTGCAGTTTAGCTATCGATAATGTTATACTTTATCTTTCTGAGAAACTCCGTAAATAAATTTTCACCGTAGAGGAGCAGATCAGAGATACTATTTCAGTTGTTAATCTCCCGACAAAGAAATAATTGACTTTTTTCATTACTTTTTGTCACAGAACAGCGTAGAATCGATAATTAATCTGAGCGCAAAAATCCCTATGTTATTATCCCTACTCTCAGTTATTAGTTTTCTGATTAGTTTTCTGGTGGTTGCCCTGATTAAACAACGTTTTAGTCAACAATTGTTAGATATTCCCAATGAGCGTAGCAGCCATAGTCAACCCACACCTAGGGGGGGTGGACTCGGTTTTGTCGTTGCTTTTGCTCTGACCAGCGGCCTCAGTTTTTTTCTCCTTTCTCCTTCCCTACCTCTCATTCCCCTGTGGTTATCCCTGACTCCTTTAATTATTATCGGCCTTCTCGATGATCGTCGCGGTATTCCCTCTAGTATTCGCTATTTAGTGCAGTTATCCTCTGCTAGTGTTGCGGTTACTTTTTTCGGCGCTTTTCCCCAATCTTGGCTATTAGATTTGGGTTTTGTCGGCAAAATTTTGGCTATTATTCTCACAATTATCGGCCTGACTGCCATCATTAATTTTTATAATTTTATGGATGGTCTTGATGGTTTGGTGGCTGGCTGTACGGCGGTACAATTAGGGTTTCTTGCCCTCTATTTTCAGCAACCAATTTTATGGCTTTTAGTGGCAGCTTTAGTCGGTTTTCTTCTCTGGAATTGGTCGCCAGCGAAAATTTTTATGGGCGATGTGGGTAGCACCAGTCTAGGGGCAATTGTCGCTATGGTTTTACTTAATAACCAGGGCAATCAAAGTCAAGCTTGGTCAGCTTTAACTATCACTTTTCCTCTGATTGGTGATGCTATTTATACCCTGATTTGTCGATTATTCAGAAAGGAAAATATCTTCCAAGCTCACCGCAGTCACCTTTATCAAAGATTACAAAAATCTGGCTTGTCTCATCCACAAGTAGCAATTATTTATATGGGGGTAACTCTCCTGATTGCTATTAGTATTAACTACTTAGGAGACCTAGGAGCATGGCTGAGTTTACCTCTGATTCTAGGATTAATTGTTCTCGGAGAAATTTATCTGAATAGGAGAGTTAGCGAGCAGAATTTAGCAGTGACAAGAAAAGAATAAATTTTTTATTGCTATGGAATGAGGGGTTATTAAAAGAGGGCGAATGCAATTCGCCCCTACAATCATCTTATTTCCCATTCATCAACGATTTTTATTCTCTGTATCCTGCGCTGCAGGACAAAAATAGCTAGTTATATATTCGCCGATTTGTTTTGCTTATACCAAATCAGTTTTTAAATGGATTGTTACCCCACTTCCCACTCTCCTAGAAAGTCTTTTATTTCACTCAAAAACTGATGGTTTTAATCTGGCAAAAACAAAGCTATTTATCTCTTATCCCTCCTAACCAAGAGAAAAGAAAAAATTAATATTTATCGGCCAGGGTTAGCTGATATGATTAGGGAGATGACTATCATTCCCAAGTCAATGAGCGCAAGAACATTATTCGATAAAGTCTGGGACGCACACACGGTTAAGATTCTTCCCAGTGGACAGACACAATTATTTATCGGACTGCATCTAGTACATGAAGTCACCAGTCCGCAAGCTTTTTCGATGCTAAGAGAAAGGGGTTTAAAAGTATTATTTCCCAGACGGACTATTGCCACCGTCGATCACATCGTCCCCACCGAAAATCAAGCACGTCCTTTCCTTGACGATTTGGCCGAGGAAATGATCCGGGCGATCGAAACTAATGTTCAAACCAATAATATTCCTTTCTACGGCATCGGTTCCGGCAATCAGGGCATAGTTCATGTGATCGCTCCCGAACAGGGACTAACCCAACCCGGTATGACGATCGCCTGCGGTGACTCCCACACCTCCACCCACGGCGCTTTTGGTGCGATCGCTTTTGGCATCGGCACTTCCCAAGTACGCGATGTTCTTGCTACCCAAACCCTATCCCTATCGAAATTAAAAGTGCGTCGAGTGGAGGTAAACGGCGATTTAAACCCCGGGGTCTATGCTAAAGATGTAATTCTCCATATTATCCGTCAATTGGGCGTTAAAGGCGGTGTTGGTTATGCCTACGAGTATGCTGGTAGTACAATTGAACGGATGTCCATGGAAGAAAGAATGACGATTTGTAACATGGCGATCGAAGGTGGGGCCCGATGTGGTTATATCAACCCCGATCAGATCACCTACGATTACCTCAAAGGTCGTGATTTTGCGCCTAAAGACTGGGAAAGTGCGGTTAATTGGTGGGAAAGCATTAAAAGCGATACCGATGCGGTTTATGACGATGTGGTGGTCTTTGATGCCGGCGAAATCGAACCCACCGTTACTTGGGGAATCACCCCGGGCCAAGGAATCGGGGTTAACGAAGTCATTCCCACTCCCGATAGTTTACCAGAAAGTGAAAGAGCGATCGCAGAGGAAGCCTATCAATACATGAAACTCACCCCCGGCACCCCGATTAAAGGCACAAAAATCGATGTCTGCTTCGTCGGTAGCTGTACTAACGGCCGGATCAGTGATCTGCGCGAAGCAGCCAAATTTGCCCAAGGTCATCGTGTGGCCCCCCATGTGAAAGCTTTTATCGTCCCCGGTTCCGAAAGAGTCAAAAAACAGGCGGAAGCGGAAGGATTAGACCAAATTTTCCTAGCATCAGGCTTTGAATGGCGCGAGGCGGGCTGTTCCATGTGTTTAGCCATGAATCCCGATAAATTGCAGGGAGATCAGATCAGCGCCTCCTCCTCCAATCGTAATTTTAAAGGTCGTCAAGGTTCCGCTTCCGGGCGTACTTTGTTGATGAGTCCGGCGATGGTGGTAGCGGCAGCGATTAAAGGGGAAGTCACCGATCCAAGGGAGTTGTTAAATTAAATAGGGTTTGCGGCAAAAAGTTTGTTGCTGGAGTCAGGAGATAGGGTGATAGGGTTTTGGGGTGATAGGGTTTTGGGGTGATAGGGTGATGAGACAGCTTCCCCACTTCCCCACTTCCCCACTTCCCCACTTCCCCACTTCCCCACTTCCCCACTTCCCCACTTCCCCACTTCCCCCACTTCCCCACTTCCCCACTCCCCCACCTCCCCACTTCCCCACTTCCCTCTCCCTTCTCTACAATAATTACTCGCAGCCAGAAGTACCTTGTGTTCGTATCATACTTTGTGCTTTTTGTCAAAAAAACTTTTTTTTTGCAATAAAACTACATAAAAAAAAGATCATCGTTGTGGGTGAAATTGACTGATTTACCCGTCTTAATTAGGATCACCTTCTAGGTGTGGCAAGGGTTTCAACCATTGCTGCCCAAAAAAGCACAGAACAACCCATTATGAAATTCTATCAAATCGCTGTAACCAGCATAACGTCGTTGTTAAATAAAAATCTTTCTCAATTAATTCTTAAGAATTTATAAATATTGCGGAATGTTAATTTAAATATTCTCAAGTTTTTGGAGTCAATGAATAAAATTTAGTTATCTTTGTCCAACATTGGGTTAGGAGTCAGGAGTCAGGAGTCAGGAGTCAGGATATAGGGTGATAGGGTTTTGGGATGATAGAGATTTAGGGGTTTAGGGGTTTAGGGAAATTTCAGCCAAATGCTTCACTTCCCCACTTCCCCACTTCCTCACTTCCTCACTTCCCCACTTCCCCACTTCCCCACTTCCCCACTTCCCCACTTCCCCACTTCCCCAATTCCCCACACCCCACTTCCCACTCTATTTTAATTTGACTGCCATAATTGCCAAGCTTTAACGAGATTTCCCCCCATCAAGGCAGCCACTGCATTTAAAGTCTTAATTTCCTCACTATCGGGATTTAATTGTCTAGCTTTATCTAAGACTTTTTGGGCTGCTTGCGGTTGCCAATCGTAGAGATAAATAAAACCTTGATAAGCATAATGATAGGGATTATGGGGGTCAATTTTAATCATTTCCTCCGTGGCTTTTATTGCCACTGCCACATCCTGTTGTAATACCTTAGAAATTGCTAATCCGTAGGCTAAAGATAATTTATCGGGGGGATTTTGTTGCTGTAAACGATAGGAAAAAGCCTTGTCTGCTTGCAGCACATAATCCTGAATCGAATCGTATTGATTGATACGATTAGTTAACTCAAAAATTGGTTCAATACCCGTTAATCCTTGACCAATATTAGCAGACTTTAAGCGCAATTGGGTTACTAAATCTAATTGGGGCGTTGCTAACTTGGCAACTTGAGGATCGATGGTAATTTCAGCATTAGTTTTAATCGGATAGGTTTCGCCAGTTTCCCGATTGAGATAGACAGCAGATAAGCGATAAACTCCGGGGGTCGCTGCCGACTGCATGGCGGTTTTTTCAGTAACTTCAAAACCCTTTTGTTGCTCTTCAGTAGTTAATTTTTCTGCCATTAATCCCCCCATAGCAATACCATGATCGTGCATCCAATAATCCTTACCGTCCACTTCTTGCCAAGTTAAAATTACTATCCCTGACTTTAATTGTTGCCAGTCTCCGGCCCATTTGTAAACCACGGGAATGGGTTGATTAGGAGAGGCTTTTTCAGCAATGGCAATTTCTCTTAATTCCACCTGTTTTGGCGCATTTTCAAGGGGTTTAACCGTGACGGAAGGATATATTTTTCGGTGTAGGGACAGGGTACTATCATCTGGTAGCTGCCAAGTTTTCTCCACTTGGAAATCTGACCCTGTGGCAACTCGATTAACAATTTTTTTCTGGACATCGGGGACGGAACCCTGTTCACCAGTTTTAGTTAAAAACCAATCTAAAGAATTGACATCCTTTTCTATATCTTCTTCCCTAACTCCCACCTGTCTTCCGGCAACCTGGGAATTATTTTTACCACCGTAGAAAGAGAAGGTATGTTGATTTAATTCCGGGGTGGAAGGTAAAACCCCTAGGGTGCTGCGAAGATAGGGAGAATCGGCTAGAATCTCTTTAACTACTTCTTCGTGCTGCCAACCAGTTTTTAAATAGGGATGGTGTTGTAATTGGGGACTGAAAACGTTAGTAATTATATCTCCCCCCAAGGGAAATAAATTTAAGCTGGTGAGGATAGCGGCAATAGTTATCGTTCCCCAACGGATACTGGGGGCAAAACGACCGCGCCAAGATAATAAACCAACGGATAAAATTAAGGATAAAGTCGGTAAAAGCGGCAAAATATAACGAGCATCTTTATTGATATTGAGGGATGATAATAGGTATCCCCCCAGCAGAAAAACTCCTAACCAAATCCACACAGGACGATTAACCTTATCTTCGGTTTTTCTATGACGTAATGAGATTAATAATCCCACCAGGGGAACTAATAACAATACCCAAGAAAGAAAATAGGGTAAAACTTGGGCGTAAAATGTCCAGGCATCAGGACTGGTAAGAGGCGGATCTCCCTCCAAAATTGCCGAATCTACCGTGGCACGTTTGCTCGCAGTTAACATTAATAACCAATTCGTCCGATACCAGGGAAACATTAACAATGCTGCCGTCAAAAAACTCAGCATTAATTGCGCTAGATTACCCCAACGTTTTCGCCGGAGATTTTCGCCCAATACCCACACAATTGGCAAAAAGAGGAAAAATAGGGCGGTTTGTTTGACTAACATCCCTAAACCGAAAGAAATCCCGAAAGCGATCGCTTTTGGCCAGCCATGGCCACTAAATCGCCACCATGTCAAGCAGAAGTAAGAAAACGTTACAATTGCCGCTAAGGGAAAATCTAAGAGATATTCGAGGCGATAATAGTATAAACCGGGGAGAAATTGGCAGATTAAGACCGCCCAGAGTGCTACAGTCCCATTAAAAAGGATAATTCCCAATCCGTACACAGAAAAGAGCAGTAGGGCGCTATAGATAGCCATTACCCACATACCCGCGTCAACGCTAATACCAAAGAGATTAAAGAAGGGAATCGTTAAAAGATAGGTTAAAGGGGGAATTTTCGGCGACATTAGCCATAAACCGCGCCACCAATCCCCATCAAACCAGCGCGGATTTTGGAAAGCTTGGGTATAGATAATCCCACCGTTGAGATAATCGGCCTGATCCCAAGCAGGAATAGTATGATCGAGACTAAACCAGAATCTATCGACTAATATCCCCAATATCCAAATAATACTGACAATAATTAATTCCTGTCTCCTATCTAGCGATCGCTTCAAAATGACTTCTCCCTAGTGCAACTCTCAATTATTCTGCCACGCTCTCAAGCGACCCTGAAAAAATCGCCAGCGAGAAACACCAGATCGATCGGGTAAAATAAAGATTTAGTGAAAAATTGTAACAGGAACTTGACAAATGCGAGTGGTGATCGTTGGTGCAGGATTAGCGGGAATGGCAACAGCTATCGATTTGGTCGATGCGGGCTGTACAGTAGAAATCTTAGAATCTCGTCCCTTTGTCGGTGGAAAAGTCGGTAGTTGGGTAGATGCGGACGGTAATCACATCGAGATGGGCTTGCACGTCTTTTTTGGTTGTTACTATAATCTTTTTGAGTTAATGAAAAAAGTGGGCGCTTTTCAATCCCTACTGCTCAAAGAACACACCCACACTTTTATCAACGAAGGGGGAAAAATCGGCGAATTAGACTTTCGTTTCGTCGCAGGTGCGCCTTTTAACGGTTTAAAAGCCTTTTTTACCTCCTCCCAACTCTCGGCAGCCGATAAAATCTTTAATTCTCTGGCCTTAGGTACCAGTCCCATCGTCCGCGGTCTGATAGACTTTCAAGGAGCGATGAAAACGATTCGGGATCTGGATTCGATTAGTTTTGCTGATTGGTTTCGTAGCCATGGCGGTAATGAAGGCAGTTTAAAAAAAATGTGGAATCCGATCGCCTATGCCTTAGGATTTATCGATACGGAAAATATCTCGGCCCGTTGTATGCTGACGATTTTCCAATTTTTTGCCGCTAAAACCGAAGCTTCCGTCCTGCGGATGTTGGAAGGTTCCCCCCACGAATACCTGCATAAACCGATTATTAACTATCTGGAAGCTCGGGGTGCCAAAATCTCCACCCGTCGTCAAGTGCGGGAAATTCTCTATTCTGGAGAGGGCGAAAATCTGCAAGTTAATGGCCTGATCGTCGCTAACGGAGAAACCACAGAAACTATCACCGCAGATGCCTACGTTTGCGCTGGTGATGTCCCCGGTATTCAGCGTCTCATTCCCCAAGATTGGCGTAAAATGCCGATTTTTGACAATATTTTCCGACTAGAAGCTGTCCCCGTCGCTACGGTACAACTGCGTTTTGACGGTTGGGTGACGGAGTTAAATGATGCCGAAAAACGCCGACAACTGCAAAAAGCGGTGGGAATTGACAATCTTTTATACACCCACCAAGCGGATTTTTCCTGTTTTGCAGATCTTGCTCTCACCAGTCCTAGGGATTATTATCGCCCCGGAGAAGGTTCTTTATTACAGTTGGTTTTAACCCCCGGAGACCCTTTTATTAAAGCTAAAAATGAAGATATTGCCCAGCACGTTTTAGCGCAGGTCCATAAGTTATTTCCCTCCTCGCAGGAGTTAAAGATGACTTGGTTTAGTGTGGTGAAATTGGCCCAGAGTCTTTATCGAGAAGCACCGGGGATGGATGTCTATCGTCCCTCGCAAGCGACTCCTATTGCTAACTTTTTCCTTGCTGGCAGTTATACCCAACAGGATTACATCGATAGCATGGAAGGAGCTACTTTATCCGGTAAACAGGCAGCCAAAGCGATCCTACAACAGGCCGAGCGCCGGAAATCTTTAGCCACGGTTTGAGCAAACAGCCGGCAATCTCCTCCCTTAAGAAGGGATTGCCTCTAGATTTGTTTTCAGTGGCAAAAGATAACCCCTATAGCTAACTTGGCAAGTCAGCCCCTCAGGCCAAGCTATACAAAAAAGACCGATCGAGCTAGACTCGTAAAAAGATAACTCCATCTAGAAGGCTTACCCTAGACTGGAAAGAATGTCGGAAAAATCTCGTCAGAAATAGGAGTCAATCGAGTTTATGCCAGAGCTTGCTGTATCATCAGAGCTTGATTTCACCAGCGAAACCTATAAATCAGCCTATAGTCGCATTAATGCCATCGTTATTGAAGGCGAATACGAGGCCAATAGCAATTATATTCAATTAGCAGACATCCTCACCGATAACAAAGAAGAGTTACACCGTCTGGCAAAAATGGAAAACCGTCACATGAAAGGTTTTCAAGCTTGCGGCCAAAATTTGAAAATCACTCCTGATATGGATTATGCCAGAGAATTCTTTGCCTCTCTGCACGATAACTTCCAAATTGCCTACGCAGAAGGTAAAGTTGTCACCTGTTTATTAATCCAATCTTTGATTATCGAAGCTTTTGCGATCGCTGCCTATAATATTTATATTCCTGTTGCTGATCCTTTTGCCCGTAAAATTACTGAAAGCGTAGTTAAAGACGAATATTTACATCTCAATTTTGGCGAAGAATGGCTAAAAGCTAACTTTGAAACCGCTAAAGAGGAACTAGAAGCAGCAAATCGCGCTAATCTTCCCATTGTCTGGAGAATGCTCAATCAAGTCGAGGATGATGCTCGCGTCCTCGGTATGGAAAAAGAGGCCCTCGTGGAAGACTTTATGATTAGCTACGGGGAAGCTTTAAGCAATATTGGTTTCAGCACCCGTGATATCATGCGAATGTCTGCCTACGGATTAACTGCTGTCTAAAGCTTGAGCGTCTAGATTTCTTTTTTTCGCCCTGCTGCCGCTCAACACAGAGCGGCGCTTTTGTGTATTATATTTAAGAGTCTTAACGATTTCTTAGCAATATCCTAATTTTTTATCTAGTGCCATCTAGTCTAACGAAAGAACAATCAATGTTTGGTCTTATAGGTCATCTTACCAGTTTAGAACACGCCCAATCGGTCGCCGACGATCTAGGTTATCCTGAATATGCTAACCAGGGATTAGATTTTTGGTGTGCTGCCCCCCCGCAAATTGTCGATGATTTTCATGTCACCAGCATCACGGGGCAAACCATCAGAGGAAAATATATCGAATCCTGTTTTTTACCAGAGATGTTGTCGAATCGTTGGGTAAAGTCTGCTATTCGTAAGGTGCTAAATGCCATGGCACTCGCTCAAAAAAGTGATATCAATATCACCGCACTCGGCGGTTTTTCTTCAATTATTTTCGAGGAGTTTAATCTCAAAGATAATCGACAGGTGCGGAATATCGAGCTAGATTTTGGCCGTTTTACCACCGGTAACACCCACACCGCTTACGTCATCTGCACTCAGGTGCAAACCCTCGCTGAAAAAATGGGCATCGATTTAGCTCAATCTACCGTCGTGGTTTGTGGGGCCACCGGAGATATCGGCAGCGCCGTTTGTCGTTGGTTAAATGAAAAAACCGATACAAAAGAACTAATCTATGTGGCACGCAATCAAGAGCGTTTACAATCTCTGCAAGAGGAGTTAGGTCGCGGTAAAATTCTACCCCTAGAGGAGGCTTTACCCCTAGCTGATATCATTGTTTGGGTGGCTAGTATGCCTAAAGGGGTAGAAATTGATCCAGATAAACTCAAGCGCCCCTGCATTATTATTGATGGTGGTTATCCGAAAAATTTAGGCATGGTATTAAATGCCCCCGATATTTCGGTGATTAAGGGCGGTATTGTCGAGCATTCCCTCGATATTGACTGGAAAATTATGAAAATCGTTAATATGGATATTCCCTCTCGTCAAATGTTTGCCTGTTTTGCTGAGGCGATTTTATTGGAGTTGGAGGGTTGGCAAACTAATTTTTCCTGGGGACGCAATCAAATTACCGTCCCTAAAATGGAACAAATCGGCGCAGCTTCCCGCAAACACGGTTTTCAACCTTTGTTATTTTAATTAATATCCCCACCCCCCCACCGACCACGGAATTAGAAGTTTTAGGCGACAAATAATTAGGAGTGAGCGCTTGACTTTGCCGGCGGCTTGGGTTATGATTGTCTCACAATGGGATGTTTGTGTTTATTATTGAGTGCTTAGATTACCATTATGAATAAACTCTTTTAAAAATATTATCCCAAAATCTGCCGACAAAAGCAAGCAAAATTTTGCCATCAATTGTTAAGTTTTGTTAAGAAAAATAACAATAGTGGCAAGGTATAGGAATCCCTTCGCTGATCAGAGGGCTTTTGGGGGAATTATAGAGATGTGGTCCTGATTTTTAGCTTTCCAGCAAAGACGACAAAACCGCTAAACCCTATGAAAACCTGGTTAGAAGATCGCGGTATCTTACCCGCTTACGGTGGGGGGGTAATCATTGGCATTACCCTCTGTTTTTTCGGAGCTGCGACCAATACCATGGCGGGATGGTTGTATGCTATCTGCGGCACGACGATCGCTCTTTTAATGTTATCGATAATTTTACCCCGTCGTTCCCTTCTTCCCCTGAAAGTGCGTCGTCTTGCCATTGTACCCGTGAGTGCGGGAGACGATCTTAGTATTAGCCTAGAGATAGAAAATACGAGCAATCAGCCGATAAATCTGTTAGAAGCGACAGATCTACTGCCTATAGTTCTCGATCAGCCAAAAATAACCCCAATAGAAGCGATTGCCTCCAAAAGTTGCCATCGTTGGACTTATTATTTACCCACCAGTAAACGGGGTATTTATCACTGGCAAGAAGTACAATTAAGAACAGCAGCCCCTCTCGGTTTATTTTGGTGTCGTCGTTGTCAGCAAGCAGCGGCTAAAGCCTTAGTTTATCCCCAAATTTTACCCTTGCAACAGTGTCCCCTGATCGATTCCCTCGGTCAAGAGATGGCACAAAAATTGGAAAATAATCGCTATTATCAAAGGGCTAGTCAAGGACTTACCCGTAACCTGAGACAATATCGCCAGGGTGATTCTACCCGTTTAATTCACTGGAAAACTAGCGCCCGTTTGGGAGAATTGCAAATTCGGGAATTAGAAGTGTTAACGGGGGGACAGGAAGTGATTATCTGTCTCGATACCCTCTGTGATTGGCAAGAAGACAGTTTTGAACGGGCGATTATTGCCGCTGCTTCCCTCTATTTTTATGCCCATCGTCGGCAATTAAATGTGAAACTCTGGACCGGTGAAACGGGTTTAATTCAGGGGGAAAGGGTCATTTTAGAAACTTTAGCCAGTATAGATGCAAAAGCTAGTCAAAAAAAGGCTAATCTGCCTAATTTACCGCTAATTTGGTTGACAAGTAACTTCAATTCCATCGAACAACTCACCCCCGGCAGCCGTTGGTTATTTTTCCTCGCTGCCGATTCTAGGGAGAGTCCTTCCGTCTTAATCCGACAGTTTAGCGGATTGGCGATCGAACCAGAAATTTCTCTACAACAACAATTGCAAAAACCCCCTCGTTGAGAAAATTTCTGTTCACAGTCTAGATTGAGAGGAAATTCTCTGGAAAAAAATGCCAGTATCCCGGAAAAAGATGTTATGATAGAAAAGACTCGGACTCATGCGATCGCAACGCCTTAACCTTGTCAGGACCGGAAGGTAGCAGCAATACGGGATGCTTGTGACTGGCGTGATCTCCGGGTCTTTTTGTTGCCTGTGACGGTCACTGTCGTGAACGCTTTCAAAACTTTTCGATCGCTTACTGGCGAAACTCGTCGTCAACTACCGATCCTCTTCGTCACGGCGCTGTTTTTCTGGATAAGTATCACCACTCTTGTCCCCACTCTCCCCACCTATATTAAATCCCTAGGCGGTAGCAAACAGGATATCGGTTTTGTCATGGGGGCCTTTGCCATCGGTTTAATTTTATCCCGCAGTTGGTTAGGCAATCTAGTTGATCGCCGCAGTCGCAAATTAGTGGTTTTATTTGGAACTATTGTCGCCGCTACCGCACCCCTCGGTTATCTATTTTTTCGCGATCTTTCCTCTTTATTCGCCGTCCGCGCCTACCATGGTCTCAGTATTGCCGCTTTTACCACTGGTTACAGCACCCTAGTGGTGGATTTTTCCCCCGTTCGTCAACGGGGGGAGATAATTGGTTATATGAGCCTAACTGCACCTATAGGCATGGGAATCGGTCCGGCTTTAGGCAGTTATCTCTACGAATCGATCGGTTATGACGGTTTATTTCTAGTTTCCGCCACTTCAGGAGCGATCGCTTTTCTCCTGGGTTTCTCCATTCAAGAACCGGACTTCAAGAAAAAATTAGCGGAAATGAAGGCAGAAAATCCAACAATTGAGCGCAGTTTCTGGGCATTATGTCAAGAGCGGGCTTTTTTAGTTCCTACCTTAGTTTTTCTGCTGGTTGGTACTTTATTCGGCGGTTTAGTCGCTTTTTTACCCCTGTTTCTCCTCGAAAATCAGATACCTTTCAGTGCTGGTGTATTCTACAGTTATGCGGCACTATCGGGCGTAATCGGACGGATTTTGTCGGGAGGAGCCAGCGATCGCTATGGACGGGGTTTATTCGTCACTATTAGCGTTTTTTGCTATGGTTTATCCATGTTGGTTCTATCTTCTGCCCGATCTCCTTCGGCTTTAATTTTAGCCGCTATTCTCGAAGGTACGGGCGGGGGAATTTTATTTCCTATGTTACTGGCTTTAATCTCCGATCGCTCTGGTCCCCAAGAACGCGGCCGGGCCTATTCTATCTGTGTCGGCGGTTTTGATGTGGGAACAGCCTTAGCCGGTCCAATTCTGGGGGTTTTAGCAATTTCCTACGAAACTATGTTTAGTTTATCGTCAGGATTAGCTGTTATTGCTCTCTTTCTCTTTTTTACTCTCTCTAACCCCACTATCCGCCATTCTTTTCTCTTCGCTTTCGGTTTAGAAAAAGATCGTTATGCTCTGCGCGGACAAGTACAATAAAAATGATTTTAATTGCCTCATATTTTTTCAGTGAAATTGAATTAGCAACGATAGATAGGGTTTGCGGCAAAAAGTTTGTTGGTGGAGGCAGGGTGTAGGGTGTGGGGTTTTACCGATTTTGAGCGGGTCAATTACCTAATTTTCAGGGAAAAAGTCCAGGGATTTTCCCCCCGATCACTCCCATATTTGATACTTTTTGATTTGCAAAAAGTATCAAAGTCTTACCCAACAAAGTTTTTAGATTTATTCAGCAAGCCCTAGATATACATTCCAGTCATCGAACTACTTTATTAGTATATAAGCTAATACTAAATCCGTTGAGTATAGGCTACATATCATAACAGGCAATCATGCAAGAGGCAAAAGGAGGAATAAATAATCAGTCTTTAATAACCAGATTTGGTATAAAAGCAAGCTGTGATCGGGTTATAATTTTTAGAGGTGTATATTGGGAAGTGGGGAGAGAGGAGTGGCGAGAATAAATAAAAGCAATTTCCTGACTGTTGACTGTTGACGACCGACGATCGACGACTGAGGACTAAAATAACCGATAATCGAACTACCTGAAGTATTGATCCCCGTGGTGTGGTACTGTCAATTCAGTGTATTTATTTATCCGCACTGGCTTAAGATTTGTCGCTGTTGTCATCCCCTTCTCCTGTCGCTGTTTTTGAGGCTTTCTATGACCGACATTCCTTTCACCCTAGACCAACTGAGAATTCTCAAAGCGATCGCTGCTGAGGGAAGCTTTAAACGGGCGGCAGATACCCTGTATGTATCCCAACCGGCAATCAGTCTTCAGGTACAAAACCTCGAAAAACAGCTAAATGTGCCTTTATTTGACCGAGGCGGTCGGAAAGCCCAATTAACAGAAGCGGGACACCTACTCTTAAGCTACGGCGAAAAAATTATCACTCTCTGTCAAGAAACCTGTCGGGCGATCGAAGATCTACAAAATCTGCAAGGGGGAACCCTAATCATCGGTGCTTCCCAAACCACGGGAACCTATCTTCTTCCCCGCATGATCGGGATTTTTCGCCAAAAATACCCAGAAGTATCCGTACAGCTACAAGTTCATTCCACCCGTCGCACCTCTTGGAGCGTTGCTAACGGTCAAGTGGATTTAGCCATTATCGGGGGAGAAGTTCCCGCCGAATTACAAGAAACCCTGCGGATTATCCCCTACGCAGAAGATGAACTGGCTTTAGTCCTGCCGATTTTTCATCCTCTGTCTAAGGTAGAGATGATTCAAAAAGAGGATTTATATCGACTAAAATTTATCACCCTCGATTCCCAATCGACGATTCGCAAAGTCATTGACAAGGTTTTAACTCGTTGCGATATCGATACTAAACGCCTAAAAGTGGAGATGGAACTTAACTCGATCGAGGCGATTAAAAATGCCGTCCAATCCGGTTTAGGAGCGGCTTTTGTCTCGGTGACAGCGATCGAAAAAGAACTACAAATGGGAGTTATCCACGCGACCAGAATTAAAGATGTGGAGGTACGTCGCACCTTGTCGGTAATTATTAACCCGAATCGCTATCGCTCGAAAGCTGCTGAAGCTTTTACCCTAGAAATACTACCCCAATTCTCCACCTATCCGGAATATCTGGCTGACGACCACAACTTTGAACCGATTCCTAACTCACAAACTGCCGAAATTATGGGTAAATAAGTTGATCGATATAGGCAAAATCTCCCTCGGAACATTTAAGCTATCTCTTGGGAAAATTACTGCCGGGGTAAATTACTTTTTTATCGACTTTAATCCAATGGAGACTTTCTAAACGACTTCTAAGATTAGTAATAGTTACTCCCAACTCGTCGGCGATCGCATACAGATGTCCCCATTTTGTCAAGTCACGGCCCTTGATCGCTTTCTCTAACTCACTCATCGCCATTAGTAAACAACTGGCAAAATATTGTGCTTGCCATTCAATTCTTTGGCTAGAATCAACTGTCCGACACAGAAAAGGTAGAATTGTCTCTAAGGAATCTCCCTGATTGATTCGATCCAAAAAGTTAGAGACGGCCGTTTGATTAATATGAAGGACAAAATGACCAATTTCATGAGCTAAACTCGAATTTTTAAAACCTTCTTTTGCCAGGGATGAATTTTGAGAATCTTTTAAGAATTTTACATCTTCATTAAGAATAATTTTCTTTTCTGTGGGAATAATCATTGCGGCGATTTCTCCCTCTTGATCTGGCTTTATATCCGTCCATTCAATAGCCAAATCAAAATAATCAGACGCTGCTTCCGCAATATCGCAATTTTTTAAGGGACGACGACGATTAGCTTTTACTTTCTTCAGAATATTGTCTGCCTGAGCTTCAATCACTGTTTTGGGAATAAAACTATAGGGTTTAATAATATCCAAGATATTTACTCCTCTGGTTCTAATTTTGTCGCCTCAGAAATAATTTTTTTGGCAAAATTGGGATTGTCTTTCATGCGACGCAATAAAATCGGCATTTGTTGGTATTTTTGAACTAATTCTTTGAAGACTTTTTGATCATCTGAACTAATTCGTCCTGCCAATTCCCCTAATGTTTGAGCATTTAATTTTAAATGAGTCGCTAAGGACTCAATAACCTGCTGACTAGGAGGATAACCCGCATGATCATTTTCTAGCTTCGATAGATAGGTATAGTCCACCCCAATCAACTTAGCTAGTTCTCTCTGACTATATTCCTCCTCTCGACGAGCTTTGCGGATAACCTGTCCAAATGTTTCTGACACTGCTTTTCTCCCAACCGCTCAAAAAAATTATATCAAGGGTTGACTATTTCAGTCAACATAGGCTAGAGTTAGTTCATCGGCGTTGATTATTTTAGTCAACACCAGAGCAAACACTGCCGTATCATCCTAGCATTATCCTGACTGAGGGAAAAAATCTTGTCCTGCCAGTTTCCCAAAAAGCCTTGGTATCCTCCGATGAGCTATAGTCTTTGGCGATCGCTAAAACCAGCGATTGGCTATGAGAATTGGCATTGTCAGACAAAACGGGGGTTTGAAAAAGCGCGAAACAAAGAACCAGAAGTCCAAAGATTACTATCAGAAGATAATCAACCGCAAAAAATTGGTAAGTTGGCACAACGGGGAGTTTTTGAGTTTCATCAAGAGCCGGTGAGATTATCGGGTTCCCATGGGGTGGAACAAGTGGCAGAAATCCTGCAATTAAATCAAGAATCGCCAGAGATTCAAGCCAGGGTTTTAGTAATTTTAAACAATTACTATCAACAACCAATTTTATTGAATAAAGAGATTATTAATTTATCTAGAGGCGATGAAGGTTATCCAGAACCTATTGTTATCGAGCAAGGTAACTATCGGTTTAATTTGTCCGCTGCCTTTGATTGTATTTTCAGGGAAGTTGATGACAGCATACATATTTTAGATTTGAAAACCGGTCAATCTAATTTTGATCGTCGTCAGGCTCATATTTATTTACTGGCGGCTAGTTACCGTTATCCTCAGGAAAAAATTGTCGCTTCTTTTTACAATTTAGAAACCCAAAGAAGCTCAGAAAAAATATCCCTGTCTTCCGAGGCAATAGAAGCAGTTAAAATCGAACTAGCTTCCCTGTCAAAAAAACATCAACAACAACTAAAAAAATATAAAGATCACCCCGAAGATTTTTATCATATTTTTCCGCCGAACAGTGGCTATGCCTGTCGTTATTGTCCTTTTACATCGATTTGTGATTATGCAAATAAGGAGGTTTAGATTATGAATTATACAGCAGCTAACACAGCCAATTATCCAACATTTTTGAGTGAAATTAGTTCCTTAACTCTCAAGAATAATTGTTTAAATTGTTTTAAACTTAATCATCAAGTTACTAGAAAAATAGGTAATCGTTTTAGTTGGCAATTCAGTCATAAGTTTCCCGATGTGGTGGTTGTTTTTGAAGATAATTGTTTTTGGGTATTAGCTAAAGATGAAAAATCTCTTCCCTCTCCACAACAGTGGAAAGAAGCTTTATCAGATATTCAAGAGGTTTTACGAGAAGATATTGGCGATCACTATTATTCTATTCATTGGCTAAAAGACTGGCAGATAACAGCTTTAGTTACAGCACAATTAGCAGTTAGAATTCTGAAAATATTTGGTAAATTTTCCTATCCAATAGTTTTTCCCGATAGTCAGATAAGTGAAAACCAAGTACAGGTAAGGAGAGAAGTTAACTTTTGGGCAGAAACTATCAATGACACCGATCCAGCTATTTGTTTAACTGTTGAAAGTAGTATTGTCTATAGTGGAGATTTAGAACAGTTTTATGAAAATCACCCCTATAGACAAGATGCTGCTAAATTATTAGTAGGTTTAAAGGTTAAAACTATAGAAACCAATGGCATAGCTAAAATTATTAGAATAGCGGGTACAATTGGGGAAAAAAGAGAGGAACTATTAACAAAAGCTACGGGTTCAATTAGTCGAAGAAAATTAGAAGAAGCTCATCTGGGGCAGCCAGTGGTGGCGGTACAATTTGGCAAAAATCCCCAGGAGTATATTTATCCATTAGCAGCTTTAAAACCCTGTATGACAGATAAAGATGAGAGTTTATTTCAAGTCAATTACGGAGAGTTATTAAAGGAAACAAAAATCTTCTATGCTGAACGACAAGAACTATTAAAGTTATATAAACAGGAAGCACAAAAGACTTTAAATAACTTTGGGTTTCAGTTAAAAGAAAGAAGTATTAACAGCCAAGAATACCCAGCATTATTTTGGACTCCTCCCATTTCTCTTGAGCAAACTCCTATCTTATTTGGTAAGGGAGAAAGGGGAGAAAAAAGAAAAACTCTCAAAGGATTATCGGAGGGTGGTGTATATAAACGTCATCGAGAATATGTCGATCCTGCTCGTAAAATTCGTTTAGCTATTCTGAAACCAGCTAATTTGAAAGTGGGAGATTTTAGAGAACAATTAGAAAAGCGATTAGAACTTTATAAATTTGAGACCATTTTGCCAGCAGAGAATCAAATAAATTTCTCTGTTGAAGGTGTAGGATTTGAAAAAAGAGCTAGACTGGAAGAAGCAGTTGATCAATTAATTGGAGGAGAAATTCCTGTAGATATTGCTTTAGTCTTTCTTCCTCAAGAGGATCGCAATGCTGATAATACTGAAGAAGGAAGTTTATATTCGTGGATTAAAAAAAAGTTTTTGGAGCGTGGAGTTATGACTCAAATGATTTATGAGAAAACTTTAAATAATAAGAGCCAATATAAGAATATTCTCAATCAAGTTGTCCCCGGAATCCTAGCTAAATTAGGAAATTTACCCTATGTCCTTGCTGAACCTCTAGAAATTGCCGATTATTTTATTGGTTTAGATGTGGGAAGGATGCCTAAAAAAAATCTTCCGGGGAGTCTCAATGTTTGTGCAAGTGTGCGACTATATGGAAAACAGGGAGAATTTGTTCGCTGTCGGGTAGAAGATAGTTTAACCGAGGGAGAAGAAATTCCTCAACGTATGCTGGAAAATTGTTTACCGCAAGCTGAATTAAAAAATCAGACAGTTCTCATTTACAGAGATGGTAAATTTCAAGGGAAGGAGGTTGACAATTTACTGGCAAGAGCTAGAGCAATTAATGCTAAATTTATTCTCGTAGAATGTTATAAAACTGGCACTCCTAGACTTTATAATCTTGAGCAAAAACAGATAAATGCTCCTCATAATCTTGAGCAAAAACAGATAAATGCTCCTCATAATCTTGAGCAAAAACAGATAAATGCTCCTTCAAAAGGATTAGCTTTAGCTTTATCAAAGCGGGAAGTTATCCTGATAACTACGCAAATTTCTGAACAAATTGGTGTTCCTCGTCCCTTGCGCTTAAAAGTTCATGAATTAGGAGAGCAAGTAAATTTAAAACAGTTAGTTGACACTACCTTAAAATTAACTTTACTTCACTATGGTTCTCTCAAAGAACCCCGTTTACCTATCCCTTTGTATGGAGCGGATGCTATTGCTTATCGACGCTTACAAGGAATTTATCCTAGTTTATTAGAAGATGATTGTCAATTCTGGCTTTAGAGAGGAAAATTATCTAAATTCTCCTAAGTACAGGACAAAAAGCTGGCAAAGTAGGCGGGAGTAGGGTTTTAAGTACCTAAGCAAAATTAATTACACATATCTAACCCCCCCTTGCCTCTTGCCTTTTGCCTTTCTTCACTAGGAAATTGACTCTTCTAGGTTCTGTGTGATAAGTTTAACTTACTATATGATCGATCAGTCTTTGTGTCCTTTGTGTCTTTGTGGTTCGTTCCACCCCCTCGCTAGGAAGAATGTATCTTAGAATACATTTTACCCACCAAACCTAGGAGAGCCGGAAATTTATTTTGCACGACTACTTAATATTATTTTTCTTTTTCTTCAATTAATTCCGATTCAGTTTTTTTCAGTAAATCTGAGGCAAATCTTTCACTAAATCCCACTAAAAAAGCACAGGAAAAGATAAATAAATCCTGACGGGCTTTGTTTGTTATTAAACTAGAAGAATTTTGATCCTGGGTAATCATAAATTCAATTTTAATCAACGTATTTGAGCTAATTAAACTAAAGATAAAAATACCGAAAATTAGACCAATTAAGGGTCTAAACAAACCAATAAAAAGAGGAATGAGGGGGTCGTCATATTTTTTGTCTGTAAAGTCGATAATTCTGAGTAAAATACTCGCAACACTTCCCAACACTCCTGCTGTTGCCGCATAAACTAAACCATAAAATATATGCCGATTAGGATTTATCGTATCACTCGATGATTTTAACTGTTCTGAATAACTACTAGAAGGAATGGGTACTGGGGAGTTTGCTTGAGGTAATGGTTTTGAAATAAGTGCCTCCTCTTGGGAGGATTTCTGGTGTAAATTATCATCAAATCTGTAAATTTCTTCAGCAGAAAATTTCAGGGCAATAATAGATAAAAAAGTTGTCATAGATAAGCCTAAAAATATTTTGAATGGGACTGATCTTACAGAATAGATAGAACTAAATCCATTTAAAATATGTCCCCATAAAAAATAGCGACTATTATTAATTTCCTTTTCTAGATTAATTCTGAATCCTCGAATAGCATCAACTCCGACTTTATTGGTTTTTGCCATGAGCAATATATATTTAATTTCCTCTAATAACAAAATAAATTTAGTTGGATCATTGTTAAAAATAAACCAACCAATTTTCCAGCTATTACTTTTTTTATAAATCAAATAATTCAGATGATGAATCTGTTGAACTAAGTTAGCGATTTCTAGTTGTAATTCAGGAGAAATTATCGGCAAAACCTCTAATAAAACTTCCCGGATATCGGCATTTAAGGCGTTAACATCGTCATTTTTTTTTACTGAAGTGGAAGTTATCATATTTTTGGGGACTTTTTAGATTGATTAATAGAATGAAAAGGCTATCTCTCCAGCTTCCCCTTACTCGACGTTGACCCTTCGGCTACGCTCAGGGTCAATCCGTTGCCGGATTTTCTCTATGATAGGGTGGGTTTTCTAGATTACTAAAATTCTAACATAAAGTCCCCCTAGAAAGGGGAGGTTTTAAACCCAGTTTTTTGATAACTTTATAGCCACTTTCTCGTTGTCACATTAATAAAAAGTTTGACCCTGGATAATTGTGATATATATGTTATATTTCGTTACTTAAAATAAAATTATTCTTAGTTTGAGTTTTTGAATTTACCTCAAAATCCTCTACTCTTAAACAGCTATCTAATTGACTTTGTAATATATTTGTATTGATTGTCTCCGTGCTAATTAATACCAATTGGGTAAAGGGTGGATTATTACCCCATTCTTCGCCTATTTCTAAGGTAATTCTCGGCCCCACTTGTTGCAAAATTACTCTTCTATTGGGATGTTCAACAGTAGATAAAATCCCCTTGGCTCGCAATACAGTTACGGGTAATTTCCCTAATATTTTTCCCAGGGTTAATAACTGAAAAGGGCGAACACTTTCATAACTCCAAGTATGAAAGTTATCCGAGGGATTAGATTTTAATTGACTAGATACAGAACGAACAGGAAATGAGTCCCTAAATCCTAATAATAAATCTAGGGAAACATCCCCATAACTCCCTTTTAACAAACGCGCCCAGGGTGCTATTTTTTGGATAATTTGACTAGCATTAATTTGTGCTTTTTCATCAATCAAATCAATTTTATTGAGAACCACAATATCAGCAGCTGAAATTTGATCAATTAGCAAATCTTGATAGTTAATTTTTCCAGATGGTTCACAAATTTGGGGTAGATAGGTCGCATCAACTAGGGTAATAATGCTTTCTAAGCGAATTATTCTACTTAAAACTGGACGCTTTAGGGTTTGTAACAGGGTATATGGGTTAGCAATTCCACTGGCTTCAATTAATATCTGATCTGGACGGAGAGCTAGGATTTTGGGAAGAGAATTAACCAGATTATTTTGTAAATTACAACAAACACAACCTCCCTCAAGAGTGATTAGATCATCGTCTCTATTTTTAATTAACATCTGATCAATATTAAGACTACCAAAATCATTGACCAGTATGCCAAAACGGCGATCACTTTTACCCTTAAGAATGCAGTTAAGTAAAGTAGTTTTACCCGCACCTAAAAAACCCGTCAGCAGTGTTACTGGTGTCTTCCAGAGATTTGATGACAAAACCATTATGCTTGTCCTCCCGATGGTTGTTTATAGATGACTCCCCGTTTCATGACAAAATCAACTTGACCAGTAACATTAATATCCTCAAAAGGATTACCCGGCATAGCGATAATATCAGCAAATTTCCCCACCGCTAACGCACCAATATTCGGCTGCATTAATAATTCAGCCGCTACAGTAGTTGCTGCTTTTAAAGCGCGTAAAGGAGTAATACCACTTTGAACCATTGCTGGAAACTCTTTCCAGTTATCTATATGGGGAAAAGTTCCTGCATCAGTACCAAAAGCAATCTTAACGTTACTTTTAGCTAAATTATCAGCACAAGCAATCAGTTGAGAGGCATATTTTTGATATTTAGCCTGTTGCCAAGAAGAACGATGTTGCCAATATTCAGGATTATTAGCATTGCGAGCTTTTTCTAAAACAGTGTATTGAGTTGGTACAATATAAATTCCCTTCTGTTCCATCAATTGCAAAGTCTCAGAACTGGCAAGATTACCATGTTCAATGGAACGTACCCCCGCATTAACAGCACGTTGAACCCCTTCCCCTCCATAAGCGTGGGGACAAGCAGAAATACCGAAATCTTTGGCGGTACTAACCAGAATATTCATCTCCTCTTGGGAATAAGTGGTTTGACTCGGATCATCCGTAGGAGAGCTAAAACCTCCTGTGGCACAGAATTTAATCCAATCTGCTCCTGAGCGAATTTCTTCTCGTACTATGCGGATAATTTCTGTTGTTCCGTCTGCTACTTCAAATTTTTCTGGTCTGAACTGAAAAGCAACTAAAGAGGTAAAATCACCATGTCCTCCTTGGGCTGAAATCAGGTGAGGTGCTACCAATAGATCTGGTCCAATAATCCAGCCTTTGGCGATCGCTTTTTTGAGATCGACGGTAATAAATTCTGGATCGGGACAACCCACTTCCCGTATAGTAGTAAAACCGTTCATTAACAGTGTTTTCAGGGGATTTAAGCTATAAAGGGTCATGAATGGCACTGTCACCATATAAGGACTTTCTGGAATTGTAGGATCTCCTTCACAGAAGGTGATATGAACATGACAATCAATGAAACCAGGGGTAATGGTGTGTCCTTTTAGTTGAATAATTTGAGCGTTGCTGTGATCAACTGTTGTAGCGATCGCCGTAATATTCCCATTTTCGACGCGAATTTCTGTAGCACCAAGGGGATTATCAGCCAAACCATCCCAATATTGATCGGTTACGATTACATAATTTGGGCTAGTGGAATTAGTACCAGTCATAGTTGTTTCTCCTGTTGTTAATTTTTTCAGCGTTCTTCTTAGTCTTGAGGTAGGCGATCGCTTAAGCTCTCGACTTCCACTGTGTGAATAGGCCAATTCAAGTTGATAGTTAGCGAATCCACTGTAATGGTTAGTCTTGATAGACATTCATCGTATGTAGCCAGATAGTATTCGTATCCGCGTTTTCTTGTGTACTACCTAACAGAATTTCAAAATAGGAACGGCTATTATAGACATGACGAAGAATGTTACAACGTTCGCTGTCTTCAATTACATCAAAACCCGCCGTTTTATTGGGGATTAAAGTAATAGATTGCATCCCATTCTTATCCGCAAAGCAGAGACGAATATCTAAGGGACTTCCCACCCAAGAGGGATCATCAAAACCCAAGACAGAAAACAATCTAGCATTGTCAAACACCAGAGGTATATTGTAGGGTTTAAACTTAAAAGGAATGGTTCCAGTATAGGCTTCACCCCGTCTGTCTCCAACAAAATCGCAGGGAAAGTTATTAAAATTCCAAAACAAAGAGCCATCCTCATTTTTGACGGTGATAATATAAGTTTCTTGGCATCGGTATAGAACCATAGATTGATGACCTCCTTGAATATTTGATTAAGTTTTGTTGCTCAAAAAGCGATCGCCCTTTCAATTAGGGGATAAATTAAGAGCGATCGCCCTTTCAATGAAGTAGCAATCAGTAATTAGACTGCATTAGGAAACCTTGTTTAGGCAAGTAATTCAGGATTCTCAGCTACTTCCTCAGCCACATCTTCGACAATCTTAAAGAGAACCTTCGCGAACACGCTCCAACCGCTCGGTTTGCTCTGACTACTAGCAGAAAAAGTGCTATTTAGGATCAGAGTTGCTGCCACAGGAAACTCTCCTGCTATATAGTAAAGGGAGTAGAAGTTCAGCCCATTAGAACCAGCATTTACTAGAAAATATTGCTCCTTTGTTGAGAAATAATTGTTTAGGGTTTAGGGAATTACTTGAGAGGTCAGAAGTGAATAATTTAATGATTTTCCCTTTCTGTTCCTCTCCATTTAGAGTCGTGCCGATTCCCACTGCCGACTGTTTAGAGAAATGATTATCTTAATTTAGTAGCGATTTTAGGGGCGATCGCCTATCTAATGGCAGTTACCATAGGGGTAAGTTATTTGCCCGTCGATACCCTTTTAAAATGTTTAAAGGGACTCCATTAATGAGAGCAGAAAAATTATTGACAGTGGTTTCTAGTTGACCTGTACTGGCATTGACGCGATTCCACCAATCAGTGGCAATAATGTTAGATTTGATCCCATTTAAACCAGCAAAAAAGCTAGAGAGTTCTTTAGGCACATTAGCTGGTACTCCATAAGCACCTTCATAATTATACTGAGCCATTAATGACCAGAGAAAATTATTAGGTTGGTTGATAGCGTCAATTTGTTGTTGTAAATAACTCTGCACGTCTGACCAAAGAGTTACACTTGTACCACACCAATATTGTTTAATAGAACTGCTCCAAAAGGGTGTATTTTGTGTCAACCAATCAGACATACTATCAGGAAATTCTAGAGAACCAACTACAACTCGGCCAGTAGTTTGCCAAAGGTCTTTTAAGGGTTGAGAAATACCAGAGGGCGGAATTAATTTATCTTGTCCAATAGTGTTGATAATCAGATTAGATAAATCTTGATAGGTTTGGCTTGTCCAATTTCCCTCAAAATCATGTAAGTCAAGAATAACAAATTCTTGGGGATTATCAGCTAGAAATTGCGTTACTTGATTGAGAAAATCTACTAAAGTCAGGGGGAGAGCAACACTCCCGTGACACATAACAAATTGATTATCCCCTGAGCCACTACTAAGCATTAATCTGAGATCAAGGGCACGAATACCTTGACTAAGTTGCTGATTGATGTTTTGGTATTGAGTTTGTACCCACGTTTGACGAATACTACCAGCGCAATAAGTTGAGGCATCGTGAGTGCCTGGCAGGGTTAACTCATTGAGACAAAGGTTTTGAATACAAGGGGCAAATAATTCCATCCAATTATTAGCCCAGTGTAATACGGAAGGACGTAACACACTTTGATCATCTGCTAATCCGCCACTGCCATAATTAGGGGTTGGATAGGAACTAATTGGGTTTTGGGTATTACTAGGGAAATAACCAAGGGCGATCGTTACTACTCCATCATGAATCCATCCTACAGCAGATGTATTAGTAGTATCTGGAGTAGGATAAACAAAAAGACCATTGGGAATATTTTGCCATTCAACTAAAACCCCATAACCTGCTTCTGAGGGGACAGGCGTTGATAGTCCGTGAACTCCACTCTTTTTAGCACTAATTGTAAAGTTAAAGTTACTTACCCCCTCAAGGGTATATTCAACATCACCCGCATCATCTATACTGTCATGACCTACTGTTTCTTCAAACTCAGCATAAAATTGAGTAAAGGAATTAGGACTAATCTGAGAAGATGGATCCCACTCCATCTGGTAACTGTGGGATTTTACTTGATTGATGTTATATGGCGTAGCGTTGACAATTTGTATGTGAAATCCAGCACCCATAATAATTTTCTCCTTGATGAAGATGAGTATTGTTGACTTTTTAAAGTCGTTAATTGAGTTACAGTTAAAGAGAATTACTTGAGAGGTCAGAAGTGAATAATTTAAATATTAGTCCTTTCTGTTCCTCCCCATTTACAGTCGCACCGATTCCCACTGCCGACTGTTTAGCGATAGAATAATTAGCTTAACTTAGTGGCAATATCATCTAAATCTTGCTCTGTTAGCGTCAGAGAATCAGCCACACTTTCCGTCAGCGGCCAGTCAATTTCCAGAAGATTGAAATAAGCTTGAATGTGTTGAAAATAGGCTTCTTGAAGAAATTGCTTCAGGGGGTTTGGTTGTGGTTGAGAAAAAACGCCACATTGACCTTTCATGGCAAAAGTGCTGGGATTTAACGCCAGATAATTACAGTTTTTCACTTTTTGAATTTGACTATTAACTAATAGTGCAATTCTCGAAGATTTAGGAATATTACAAGATTGATACAGGGTAGGAATCTGCTGTAATTGCTGAACATTCCAAGCATGGGGAACAATATCCAAACTATTCCAGAGGCGGCTGCTTTGATTGAGACCTGGCTGCGTATTTCCGTAGTAATCAGAGAAGGTTTGATCCCCTGGGGTTGCTCCCGCAGAAAATTGGGTATTGACGGTGATTTGTTTACCAGTCGGGTTCCAAGTTGCTTGATTTTCGTACAGCCATAATGCCATTACTGGAGATAATGCTCCGCCTAAACTATGGCCGGTGGTAATGATTTCAATAGGTTGATCAGATTGGCTGGGAATTTCCTGGGTCAAAAATTCTAACAGAGAACGGTTAGAGGAATCTTTTAGGTTTTGCAGAATAGTAATTCCCGTATTTGTTCCTTGGGAAATTTTTCCGCGTTCGGGGAATTGCGTTGACCAGGAAACCATGTTATGGGTAGCAGCATCCTCCTGTAACCAGTCAAAAACTGATTTCGGATTCGTAGCGGCGATCGCAACTACATATTGAGGGTTATTATTTTCGGCATTTTCTCCCTTCGCCACATACATAATATTATCCCAGTTCTGATTTTTAGGGTCATGATAATAAATAACAGGACCCCAAAGAATCGTCCATTGACCAATTTTTCCTTGAACTGTCGGATTGGCTAAATCTGCAATAACTTTCTCGCTATCACTGATGTTAGCGAACATGGAAAGACAGAAAAGCGTTTGTTGTTGATCGTAAGTAGGCATGGCAAAATTTTCTCCGATTGTCAGTTAATCAGGCGTATCTTAGACAAATTTAGGTAATTGTCACAAAACAAATTTCACAAAAAAGGGATGACCGCTCTTTTTAACTTGATTAAGTTGACCCCAATTTACCCCATCATTAGAGGTGTAAAAATTAGCACCAGAACAGCTATTTGAGGATAAACCTGTAGGACAAGCATAGTCAAAAGTAAGAGAGTTCCCCCCTACTTGGGAATAGACTGCACTCCCTTGGCTGCCATATAGTCCGGGAGCATCTTGTAACCAGAACTTGACCTGTTCTCCGGGGTTAATCTGTTGAGGAGGATTGACAACATAATAACCGTGTTCATTAGTTGCAGGTTTAGTTAAGGTTAAGGTTGACTTTCCTTGAGTGTTATCAATAATAACATAACAGGAATAATCCATTGACATCGAGGAAATTACTGAGTCCGGCGGGGCAGCAAAAGGAACAATTTGATACGAATTATTCTGCTTTATTACTTGACAAACATTACTTTGGCAGGTATCTGTATCAATCACAGCAAAAGTCAAGGTTTGTGGGGGAACATCGGGACTGGAAGGACACTCAAACCCATCATTAACATATTGAACAAAGCCATTAGTTATACCTAATTTCGGAGCGTGGGTATGTCCTAAAACGATTAAATTTGAGTTGGATTCTAAAGCGGATTGTTGAGCAAACCAAGCAATATAAGTTCCACTTAAATCAGCGATCGCCGATTTGCCAGTAGTCATTTCACCAAAAGCACCTCCTCCCCAATCAGCAATCCACTGATTTTGTAAACCACTATATATCTGTTTAGCATCTGCCATAGTTTTTGTTTGGTCATTCGCTAAAATAATCGGCTCATTTTCCGGTATTCCAGTTACTTTAATTATGTAATCAAGCACGGCACTGACTAAGTTACCTGAAGTAATGAGAGAACTAACCGAGGAAACTAAACCACTTAAATCGATTCCGTTAGGATTACCTTGTCCCGATAAATCAGCAACAGTTTGTCCCGGAGTAAGGGTGTTGTTTAACATATAACCTATAGCTCGGGTAACAAAATGACCAACAGGTAAAGGACTCAGGGAAGATTGAAGATCGGGAGCATTAAACATGGTAAAAATGTTACCATGGGTAAAAGCCATTTTTTGTCCATTGCTAGAGGTGACATAATAAATCGTATCTGAACAATATTTGATCTTGTAATTAGCTGAGTTTTGAATGTTATTTAAGTCAGTTTGAGTGACATTCATGTCATGGTTTCCATTGACATAAGTTACATTCCCTTGCAGAGCAGTTAAAGCTTGACTTAACTTTCCTGTTGCTCCAAAAATATTAGGATTGGCGTTAATTATATCAACGGTAGCCGGAGGAGTAAAATTAGGCGGATAAGTCCAAAAGTCGAACAGATCACCAAGTAAAATTAGCTCCTGAATAGAGTCAGCGTTATCAATCACATAATCTAGAATCGCTGACAAATACGGTTCATGAAAACCTTTTTGATACCAATTAGTAGGGACATTCGTGCCAATATGTACGTCACTTAGGACAACAATTTTATTCTTTGCCATGATAGATTTTCTCTCCTTTTCAAAAAGTAAAGTGGTTGATATTCTTGGAGCAAAATTTAAATCCTATAGGGCATAACATCAATGTATAGATACCTGCCCGTCAAGTCAATTATCCAAAGATTAAACTTAGCTTAAAATTAACCATTGAGGCACACCGCCCTCGTTATCAATGTAGGTAATATCTCGGTCAATACCGATCCCATTAACCGGTTCAGCGACGTAAGATTGCACCATTTGATAACTGCGAACCGCCACTGGGGGAACGGTACTTTCTGAGTGCCAATAATGTTGAAAAGGCAAATCATAGAGCTGCTGACTATTCAAAATCGAATTAGCCCCCACATATAACCCGGGTAAATAACCCGCTCCCGCGACAGCATTGTACCAATTTGTACAGTATTGAATTACCGCTTCATCGGAAACTTCAGAACTAATTCCTTCCAGATCTAACCAAACATTTACTTTCCTGGGAAAACCCACGCTAATAGCATTATTCGCCCCATTGTCCCCGTAGGTTGTTCCCAATTGGGCGGAAGGAACCCAACCAGGGGAAGAAACGTGCTGCACAGGCATTAATGCCAGTCCTCCTTGTAAAATGCCAAGAGCTTCTTCGTAGGTTAAATCTCCTGGCGCTTCTCCTGCACCTAAAGAAAGATAACGGAGACAAAATTTGTAACCCTGACTGGCAAATTTTTGGGCGGTAGCTTTGGTAATTACAGAATCAGCATCAAAACCCAAAGATTGATTGGGCGCACTTTGAACAATTCCGGGTAATTGAGTCATAGTTGATGTCTCCTTGGGCAAAATTCAACTAAATTGATGACTTATTCATTAAATGACGATTCCGCTGTACTGGTTAGTTTTGTAGGTTGGGTTGAGGAACGAAACCCAACCACTCCACTGATTATGCCTGACAATAGACATTCATCATCTGGTGTCAGAATCTCATGGTATAAAATCCAAGGCGGCACCGGAAACAAGCGTAGTGTCCCAGTAATACCCCGCAGTAGGATACTCTACATTGAGGACTAACATCCCATTCTCAGGAGTTGAATTTGGACTATCAGCTGCATAGGTACTCAGAGAAACACCACATAAACCACTCAGGAAAACACCACCTGAACCAGTTGCACACATATAATTCAGATTGGCATCAGCAATGATCGCCCAAGGGGACCCTGAGATAGTTGCATCCTGTTGGGCGGCATTGCTCACCGTATTATTACTGACATCGCAAATCCAGATACTGCCCATAGAGTAATTAGAGGGGTTGGACGGAGCCGTGGCAATAAAGATTGCTCCCTCTGGATAATTTCCCGGATCTGCATTACCGGCGTTTGGTGAGTAGGCCAAAGATAAAATGACCTGTCCACTGGGTACTGTCCAAATAGGAGCTAAGGAGGCATTGAAACCACTATAGGGCTGATAGTGTAAACCGCCAGCCGGGGTTGCCCAGTAAATGCCTTCTGGTCCTTGACAAACGTCAGTTGCATTACATCCACCGTGATACCCGTAAAGGGTAGGAGTTGAAGATGGGTTTTCGGCGTTGAAAACAACCCCCGTGGCCGCACACCCGCCGAGTAGCAGACAATCGTAATCAGTTAGCGTCTTCGCTGGGAAAAAGGTCAGAGATACCGGAGCTTCCCCCGTATAAGATGTGTTTGAACCCACATAAGACAAGCTCGGTACGCCGTTAGCCCAACCGACTGAATACCAGTAGAGGTTGCCATTAGACGCTGCCACATAAAGATAGCTTGTGACGGCATAATAAAAAAGTCCGGCAATTGCTGCATCGGGTTCACTTTGTCCAGCGATCTGAGTCGTAACATTACTGCTTGTAAATTGCCCAGTAGTAGCGGGAGTAATGCTGTTGAGCCAAATATTGCCAGCGTAAGATCCGGAAACGAAATAGTAGGGTGGGGGAAACTCAGGGTTGCTCTGATCAAACAGAAACTCAAGAGCCGTGGTACCGCTACCATTATTATCAAGATTACTCACCACTTGTAAAACATAATCTGGCGGGGTTGGATTCGGTGAAAATTGACCCACTGAGATGCCACTTTGGTAAGCAGAGACGAAAAAATTATAGTTATCCAATTCATTTGTTACACCCTCAATAGAACGAAAAGTCATTGCCGCGATACATTGAGTGTATGGAAAAAGAATCTCGTCGACAGATACAGATACGGACGACCAACTAGCAGGCGAAAAACTCAGACACACCGGTTGCAATTGATTCAGATAATCGCCGCTGCTGCCTTGAAAGCCGATGAGAGTGCAGTTCCCAGGAACACTCCAAGTGGCAACGGAAGCTGAATCACAACTGGCAGGTGCAAGCAAGGAGGTTTGGCCATAGTTGGTGCTGAATTGAACTGCGTTCACATAATCACCATAGATGACAGTGATTTCAGTAATGAATTCTCCTTTGCTCAAGTTGAGTGCAGGCCAGGCATTCACAGTGGCTTGGCCATGGGTAAACTGTTGGGTCCCGCCGAGGGATTGGTACGTTGTGCCAATTTGGTTGACATAATCACCACCCCAAATCGAAACAGAAATCAACAGCGGTAGTTGGCTCAACGGGAGTGGTGTCGGGTTACTGCTGTTGTTGCTGCTCGTTGCTGTGGTTACAGTACTGCCATTGATGGTTTCGCAGCCGATCGCGATTGAACTGTTAATATCCCAGAAATGGGCGCTTGCATCATTACCCCAGATTGGTCCGGTAACGATTGACCAGTTAGCCGTAGGTACACCATTAGTAATACTTTGAGGTTGGGTTGGGTAGGAGGAGGCAGTAAACGGATTTTGAAACAAACTAATCTGTTGCGATCGCAACGCCTGATAATCACTTTTCAACTGCCCACAGTTTGCAGCAAAAGTGGAATCGCCAGTGTAGTTATAACGTTGATACAAATCGTCAACAATCTGCATCTGGTTGTTGATGGTGGCGAGGGCCCCCAAATAGCTGTTAATGGCATCAGCGTTTGGGCGATTACTGGCGAGAAATTGCCAGTTACTGGTTTCACTAACCAGAGTCTCATAACCAACGGTGGTATAACTGAGGGCGATGCCTGAACCAGTAACGTTATTGGCACTCAAGCCATTGGCAAATGCAAGGAGACTTTGGATTACATTGGTTACAGTGACGCTGTTAGCAGGATCGCTGGTCGAGGTGCTGCTGGTGGCGTAGGGAAGGGATAACTTACTGATTTCAGGATTCAGTACCTTCATTAACAGTGCTGCGCCTTGGCTGGAACTGCTGGAACTGCTGGAACTGCCGGTGCTGTTAAATGGATTGGGCAAGGGCGTATCACTGCCGCGTATCACCTGGTAAGCGTAGAAATCAAGGGTTAGTGAAGACACCGCCTGAGTAATATTTTTGGCAAGATTAGCGCTTAAAGTGATCGGCGGATCACTTGGCACCACTGCCTGAGCGCTTAAACTGTTGAGGACTGATTGCTGTTCCGAAACAGTGCTGCACTCAAACACAAACAGGGCAATATATTCCATACCCAACACTGCCGAAGAGACATAGCTATCGCCATAAGCACTATAAAACTGCGTCGGTGAACTGCTAAACAAGCTTTGTGCGCTGCTGCTTAATTGCGGTGTGCCATTAATGATCGGGCTGGTTTTTTCATGGGAGGCATAGATCACCACCGTTACGGATAGATTGCTCACCTTCGCCGTGTGCGTAACTTTACGATGGAGGGAATCGCCGTCAGCACCGCCGCCGATCGCATATTTCAGCGTCTTTGACAAACTTTCACCAGAGGAACAGACTTGATACCACTGCTTGCCAGTAGCGTTTTGATCGCCGATAGTCAGGGATGATAAATCCAAGGCACCATTGGGCATAGCGCTGTTGCTAAAGCTGTTAAAGCCAATTCCCACGGTTGTGATGGGAAGACAAGGCAAGGGGGAGGAGAGGTCATCCACTAGGGGGGCTGCCCAAGTTGATGGACTGAGACTCAGAACAATCAATTGCAACTGATTGAGATAATCGCCGGAGGAACCTTGAAAACCTAGCAAAACTTGATTATCTGCCGCAGTCCAGCTAATTGTGTTACCAGTGCCGGAGGGTGATAGCGGGAACGTATAGTCTTGGGAGCTTGTGGTTTGCAATGTGAGTTGATTGATATAATCGCCGCAAGTCCCACTAACGCTGCTGATAAATTCATCAACGGCTAGATTCAGATTAAAACAAGGTCCGCCACCACTTCCGCCATGGCTAAAGGTTTGGGCCCCAGCCTGATAACTGTAAATGGTTGATAGCTGATCAACATAATCGCCGCCATGTAACTGAACAGCAGCGATCTTGGGCAAGTCTTTTAAACAAAGTGGTGTCGGCGTACTGTTCGCTGGATGACTGCTATTAAAGGCTGTATTACTGTTGAAAAATGGCTGTCCGGCGCAAATATCCTGAAAGGACACCGAATTATTGTTGCCCCACAGCGGCGATAATCGATTGCTGCTGCTGTTACAGGGGGTGATGGTTATGCTGTAATTAAGGCTGGGAGTCCCTTTGGCAATAATGTCAAGGGGATCGCAGGAACCGTCAGTAGGGTAGGTAGCGGGCTGCTGCGGATTGGCGGCAACATCAGTCAGCCAGGCGGTCAATTCTTGGATCGCGTTATAGACCATTTGTTGCTGTCCCCTGATGGGAAAGCCAATATTAGGGTCTGCGTAGTAATTGTAAGTCGTATAAATCTGGAGGATGTTCTCAATCTCAGACCAAATGCCATAAAGCTGCGTCAGAGTAGGCGCGACTTGTAGTTGATAAGTCTGGCGGTTGGTAACTATCGGTTGGAAGCTGCTCAAAGCCGAGGCGGGTAACAGCCCTTCATAGCCCATCGTGGTAAATGACAGCAGCCAAGGCGTATCTACATGGCTGGCAGAAAACTGGCTGGCCGTCTGCACCAAAGCCTCCGCATCGGTTTCGGCATTGCCAGTCATACTTGGCAAAGAGAAACTACTACTACCGATAACCTGTTGGTAACAGGTCAGATTAACACCTTTGGAACTTTGGGCATTGCTCACATCGGAACTTAAACTGGCATCGAGAGAGGCCGATTTAATCGACGCACTGGCACTCAGGGTTTTTTGCACCGTTTCCTGTACAGCGCTGCTGTCGCATTGAAAGACAAATACCGCCACGTACATTCCGCCGTTAACCGTAGCGCAGACAAATGAATCGCCATATTCAGTGAACAATTGCTCTGTGGTTAAATTAGCCAACGTGGGAGATAGGCTGCATTGCGTATAAACCGGACTCGATGTCACCACACGGGTAATCAGCACCAGCGTCACATCGGTATCGGTTACTTGAATGGTTTTGGTTTTGGTTTTGGTGTGGCTCAATTTAAAGCCTGGTATGCCAATCGAAAATCCCCTGGTTTTGCTCAAAGTTTCCGATAATGACTGGCGACTGGCGCAAATTTTCATAATGACTTCGCTTTGCGCCCCCTGGTCAACGCTGGTACAGGCGCTGCTGTTTAGTGCGGAATTCGGCAAAGCGCTGCCAAGAAAAGAATTATAGCCCACGCCCAAGGTGCTGACAGGCAATACCGAACCGACGATTGAAGGCGTTGGCAACAGCGGCAACCATTTGGCTGGCTGTATTTCAATACAAATAGGCTGCAATCCGACCAAACTTGAGCCGTTGTAGAAACCCTGGAAACCAATCATTGTTGTTCCTGCGGCTTGTGGCAATGTCCAAGCAAAACTGGTGCCGCTGACGTTGGCTGGTTGAGTGATGCTGTTATTACCAGTGGCACTATCAGTAAAACTCAACTGGATGATTTCACCGTTGGAGGTTTGACCGGCAATCTTGGTGATGTACACCTGATTGTCTAAGTTGTCAACACCAGTATCCTGACCATTTGCGGTTAAAAATAGGCGAGCTTCCGAACAGGAAGACACATCAGTGGCACCATGACCAAATTGAGCGGTGTTGTTCCCCATAATGTTGTAAGAGGTGTACAACATGGCAACATTGCTATTTCCCCAAATAGTGATCTCATAAAGAACTGGCAGATTCGATATCGCCACCGCTATGCCCGTAGTTTTGCTGGTGGTTTGCGAATAAGTACCCGAAGCGGTTGGGCTGTCATGACCAGAAATCGAGCCATTAATCCCCGCAGTCAGTTTTGTTGTGCCGGTAATGGTGCTGCTTGAGTTAGTTACCGCAGAGCCGACATTAATATCCTGAAACGGCTCGTTACTGGTATCGCCATATAGCGGTTGCGTCGGTACTAAATAATTAAATACCGGTATGCCGTTCATCAAACTCGGTGGCGGATTAATTGAACTAGCAATGTTCGGCGTTTGTGTTGGGTTCGCCGTAATATTGCTAATCCAGTTATTGACGTTGCTTATATCTTGGTTTAACTGATTTTGGTTGGTTTGAAATGTGGTATCGCCGCTATATTTATAAGCCTGATACGCAGTAGTAATCCACTGATATTTGCTGGCAAGATGCCCTAAACTCGTCAGGGTTGGGGCAATACAATCAAGATAAATCTGTCGGTTATTGGCAATATTGATAAACGAGGCGCTTAAACTGCTGCCAAACAGGGTTTCATAGCCAGTTACCGCAAAATCAAACACCACTGGCGTATTCGCGTTTAAGTTTTGTGCAGTTGAAACTATGTTAGCAACAAATTGTGACACACTGGAAAGAGTCGGCAAACTGGCGTTGCTACCAACTAAAGATTGATAAATCTGACAACGCACAGTAGTATTGTTCAGGGTTTCTGTTAAGCCAGCAGTCAAATTAGCGCCCAGCGTTGGCGAAATATGCTGGCAAACATTCACCGTCACCTGCGCTGTTAAAGCCTCCTGCAAACTGCGCTGGTCTTCTTTGGTTTGGCAAGAAAAAACAAAAACTGCCACATACTCTGCCCCTTCCGTTAATTCAGACACAAAACTATCGCCATACTGTTGATAAAAGTTCAAGCATTCGCTTTGCGTCGTCGGTACAGTAATGCTACTGTTTAACTGGCATTGACTCAGCGCCTGATGAATGTTCTCAACCCGTGCATAAACAATAACACTGACGGAAGTATCATTGATAGACAAAGCATTAGATAGGCTCAGAGTTGAACTTACTGAAGGGTCGCTAAAGGTAGAACTAGAATCGGAACTGGAATCGGAACCGGAACCAGAACCAGAATCGGAACCAGAACTAGAATCGGAACTAGAACTGGAATTATTGCTGGCTTTTTTTAAGCTAATCTGCGCCGAAACGCCTAAGGAATTGGTAACGGTATTATTAAAATCTTCAGCCGAATAACAAATCTTAAAAAAACTTTGGGAATTAGTGCCTAAGTTTTGAATTGTTGGATTGGCTGCCAAAGCATTCGTCATCTGCTTGCCAGTAAAACAATTAAAACCAACGCCGATACCGCTGATTAATTCACTAGCATGAGGAACACCAATAAGATTCATGTTTGTAAGCGTGGCCATGGCAAAAAGTCTCCTAGATACAGATTGAGTTGAAATTAAAGAATCTGGCTTTTCTCTACTTGGCAACCGCTAAGTCGGCTAGGACAACTGGGAGGCGGCAAATTCCCGCAAAGCTTAAGCTTTTTCTCCTGTTGCCTGCTATACTAAGCAAATCTTGAACAATTCCGAGTGATTGAATCATACAGTATCTTCAATATAATTCATCGATAATATCTATAAATTCTTAAGAATTAATTGAGAAAGATTTTTATTTAACAACGATGTTATGATGGTTACAGCGATTTTACTGAATTTCATCATGGCATATTCTGTGCTTTTTTTCCCTATTGCCTGCGATAACTCCAATAGTGGATAATAACAACATACATACACACTTCCCCCCCTGTCAAGTGCTATCCCTTATAGGTATCTTTCTTAACAATTTTGTCAGTAAGCACTCCAACCCTTATCCTGTTTTGATTGCAGTTTTTTCTTTGTCATTAAGGGTGTCAACAAGGAATATTACAGATTGTTAAACGAGTCTTGAAAGCCTTGGGCTACAAAGGTTTGAAATGTTAAGAAAGATGTGACTAATGGACAGAAGTGGCCAAGACCAAAAATCAACTACCAAATCCGCTTGATAAAATCTAGTTTCGTAAGGGGGTGAAGAGTGAAGAGTGAGGAGTTATACCCCCACATTCTTCACTCTTAACTCTTAACTTCTAACTCCTAACAATACCCTCTTTTTAAAGCCAGATTTGCTATAAGCTAGGTAGTTAAGGAAGTAAATCCTCAAGGTTATAGGGAGAAGTAGTTGGCAGATTTAGGTCATATTTAGCTAGGACAATTTCCACAGCATCCTGATAGATTTCAGAAAAATCTTTTTCGAGTTTGGGTTTCATTGAAGGACTTAACCGTCGTTTAATATTCTTCCTAAAAGCTACCATTTCTGAGCGCCAGTGGCGATCGCACTCAGGTCGGTTAGCATAGTCTATTTTTAAACGATGTTCAATCTCTCTCATCAACAGACTAGCAACCGCACTGTAATCACTGCGTCCCAAGGCTTCGATCTCCTCAATGATGTTTTCCCAGTCCAATTCCTGGAAATTTTGCTCTCTTAAAGCTTGAGCTTGTTCGATTGTCCATTGATAGAAATCTGTCTCGTAAATCCGATCATTTGTTATCTGACTCATGGATTAAATAAACCCCAATAATCATTCTTTATTTGTTGCCAAAATCTCAACCCTGTTCCCTGTTCCCTTTTTCAAGCATCAGTTTAGCATACTAGGTTCGGTAGAGCTATTTTGGTTCTTCGTTACTTGGTCTGGTTTGATCGGGTGACATAAATCGACTAAATTCTTTAAATCCTTATCTAGCAAGAGTTCTATTGATTAGTTCGTTCTAGAGCAAAAACAATTGATAACAATCGCAGCAATGTCTTTCTCTATAAGGATTTCATCTCTTATAACCCCGTCCATTGCATAGCACAAACCGAAGAGCCAAAATTAGCACCAGAAAGCTATTTATAGTTAAACAGGAAAAACTTTGATCGCTTTTTCGTAGTAAGCTTGACGATCAGCTAGTCCGTTAAGACCACCATTGACTCGTCGGGTGATTTCTTCCACTGTTGCACCGCGATCACAAAGAGCATTCATGTTATTGTTATGCCACCAAAAACCGCCACTGGTAAAAGGATAGGTGGTACTAACATAGTCAACTCCATCCATCACTTTCGGATCATGAATATAATTCGCAAAAGCTTGATAGTTACTGCGTCCCGTTAGTTGAATAACGCCTGCTCCCTTATATTTGGGACCATCTCCCGGATCAATATTTCCCAGGTCTTTCCGTCCGTTATACTCCTCACCGCTACCGAGTTCTTTCATCCATTTCAAGCCACCACTTTCATGGGCAGTTTGGCTTAAAAAATGACACATTCGGGGGTGAGTGTTAATTTCAAAGCGATTTAAGCAAGAATTGAGATCTGCTAATTGTCCATCGCTAATGACATTACCATAGATAGATTCGGCTTGAGCTTTGGAGATTAAATTATTACCCCCTGGTAATTCTTTAAGTTCTAGTAAAAGTTTCGCCGAAGATGCTCCCAAGGTATCCAATTCGCCTTCTTTGATTTTTTGTTTGAATTGCTCAAAGGCTTGTTTTGTTTGGGGTCCATAAATGCCATCAACACCATTAGCAGCAAGTAATCCGAGAACTTGCAAACGGCTCTGAACTTCTCGGCAAAGTTCCGAGTCTCCTGCTAAGGAATCAATGGGTTTAACGAGGTTTTGTTGAATGATGTCTTCTAATTTCATGGTGTTTATTTCCTGGTTCAGATTTTCCGATGGTGATCGCTGAGTTAATCAAGACTAAAAAACTAAGATAGTTGAGCATCCATTGTATCTAAATCCTGATCAGATAGGGTTAGAGTATTAGATAAATTGTTAGTCAGTGACCCCTCAATATTGAGTAAATTAAAGTATTATGAACGTCTAAAGTATAGTAATTAGCCAAGTCTCGATCACTAAGGGTTGCACCGGCGGAAAATTGCGTATAAACCTTGACTTGTTTGCCTTTTGGATTCCAGCTTGTCTGATTCCCATAATTAGATAGGGGATTGTCGGGAGGAGCAACTTTATGAGATGCTTAAGTTCTGCATCTAAAAGTTATGCCTATGTCAGCCCCCCCATCCTCAACCATTTGAGTAACTAAGTCAATGGATTAAGCCCAGAAACGTTGAATCTCGTCATAAAAATTTACATTCAAGAGCAGACTAAATCTATACTTTAGACAGTCATAATCTGAGATTTATTAAACTTATGAAATCGGAGAGTGAGATCGGTCAAAATCATCCCCAATCTGGTAATTATGCCCCCCTAGATAGCCATCTTTGGGCCGATGCCACCTATCCCCTCGGAGCGCATTATCGGGGCGATAGTGTCACCTTTGCCGTCTATTCTAAAAATGCCAGTCAGATTCTTCTGGAAATCTACGATCGCCCGACGGGAGAAAACGCTAAGTATGATTACTGGTTGACAAAAAACCCCAATGATGATACATGGCGAGCAAAAATCGCCGGTATTGCCCAGGGCAGCTACTACGCTTTTCGCTGTTGGGGTCCCAATTGGCAATTTGATCAAAAATGGCAAAGAGGTCACAGTAACGCCGGTTTTCGGGCAGATGTGGACAATTTTGGCCATCGTTTTAACCCCAATAAAGTCCTCTTCGATCCCTACGCGCGAGAACTTTCCCACGACCTTGAAACCCCGGCCATGATCGCAGCCGGAGAAAATGCTGGAATCTATGCCACGGGAGAAGGGGACTACAAAGGAGTGATCCGGCGGCAATACGATACGGGTAAATGGTCGCCCAAAGGCATTGTGATCGCGCCGGATGGGACTTCTACTGGGATTCGTCCCCGTCTGGGGGCCGAAAAAGCGATCATTTACGAGGCCCATGTGCGCGGTTTAAGTAATCACCCCTCCGCTAGTCGTTTAGAAAACATTCTCAAGGGAATTACAGGTTTTGAGGAAGTGGCCAACGTTCCCGACCAATACAGAGGAACTTATGCGGGAGCCGGCTATATGGCCAAATACCTGAAAGCGCTAGGATTTACCACGATCGAACTCTTACCGGTCCAAGAAACCGCTAACGATAATAACCCCGACGATCGCCCCGGCGGTAATTATTGGGGTTACATGACCTTTGGTTATTTCGCTCCCGATCGCCGTTATGCTTATGATCGCTCCCCCGGGGGACCCACCAGAGAATTTAAGGCCATGGTCAAAGCTTTCCACGACCAAGGTATGGAAGTTTATCTGGATGTGGTCTATAATCACACCGGAGAAGGGGGCAATTGGGGCAGCAACGATGTCACCGGATTTGTTAGTTTTGGTGGTTTTGATGTGGTGGAATACTATCAACTCAGCGACGAACATTATCTAGTTGATGGGGCCACTGGCTGCGGAAATCAATTAAACTTTTCCCATATTGTCACCTGTAATCTGGTTCTTGATTCCCTCACCTATTGGTTAGAAACCATGGGAGTGGATGGTTTTCGTTTTGATCTGGCCCCCGTCCTCGGTCGAACTCCTTCTAGTCATGAACGAGAAGATTGGGGCAAACAAAAACAATTCTTTCCTAAACATCCTTTGTTAGAAAAGATCGAGCAATTAGGCAAGAAATACGATGCCGAAATGATCGCTGAAGCTTGGGATATCTGGGGTTACGAAGTGGGAAATTTCCCAGCAGGTTGGGGCGAGTGGAATGGCCGTTATCGCGATGCAATCCGGCGTTTTTGCAAGGGAAATGGTAATACTTTTCAATTCATCGAACAGGTGAACGGAGATTATCACAATTTTCATGATCAAGGCGGACCACAAAAATCGATCAGTTTTATTGTTGCCCACGATGGTTTTACCCTGATGGATTTGGTCAGTTATAACAATAAAAATAACCTCAATCCCTGGCCTTTTGGTCCTTCCGATGGCGGCAATAATAATAACGATTCTTGGGATTCTGGCGGTAATCAGGCCTTACGTCGCCAAAGATTACGCAACTTTTGGACGATGCAATTTTTATCTCGCGGTGTTCCCATGACTGTCTGGGGTGATGAATTTGGCCGCACTCAAAATGGTAATAATAATCCCTACAATATTGATAGTGTGGCCACTTGGAATAATTATGATATGATTGCCACCCGTTCACCCCATCTACTGCCCACCGGTTATCGGGAAACTTATCACAATAATTTTGGCACGGGAACTAATCAAGAAGAACGCAATCCTTTATTTATTTTTGCCGCTTATATTGCTCACTTAAGAAACAATCATATAGCACTCAAACAGCACCGCTACGGCGATATGGTTCTCGATGCGGGCAATAGTGTCACCTATTTATTTAAAAAACCCGATGGGGTTAGCGATTTAACTGCCCATGATCGCTCCATTTGGTTTTTAATTGATGGTAGTGCCGTCGGTGATCACGATTTTTTGGTGTTAATTAATATGTATCATCTGCCGGTGAATTTTCGCCTTCCCTCCCCAGACAATAATTATCGTTGGGTAAGAATTATTGACACGGCAGCTTGGGCAGAAACCAATTATAATTGTTGGTCTGTGGAGCAAGGAGCAGTAATTGCCGATCGCTATAAAGTCAATGGTTTTTCGATCGTGGTTCTCGAGGAGATTAACTGAATTTTTGGCAACAGGGAAATATAAACCCCAGCTGCATCTTATGTTTTACAACCCGCACTTAACCCAAAATTGCCGTTAAATGTCCAAAACTAAAAGTAGTGTTATTATCTTAACCATAATTTGTATTATCGCCACAGCGATGGGAGTTTATCTAATCGGTGGTATCGACTCCCAACAATTACAGATCTGGTTAAAACAAATGGGAATTATGGCCCCCATTTTGTATATTATTCTCTATACGATCGGGACAATTTTAATTCTGCCTTCTACCCCCTTAAACCTCAGTGGTGGGGCGATATTTGGGGTAGTTATGGGAACAGTTTGGACAACGATCGCCGCCTTGGTGGCCGCTATAGTTGCCTTTGCTTTTACCCGTACTATTGGCCGGGAATATACCGCCAAAAAATTTCAGGGAAAATGGCAAGCGATCGATGCAGAAATGCAGCAAGGCGGCCTATTTTATATGTTTGCTATCCGTCTATTACCGATTATTCCCTACGGTATCGTTAACTTTGTTGCGGGATTAACTTCTATCCGTTTTCGCGATTATTTCATCGGTACTTTATTAGGCACTGTCCCCGGAATTTTACCCTTTGTCATGATGGGTGCTGGTTTAAAATCTTTAGGAAAAGGCGATATATTACCCCTAATGGTGGCTTTTACCCTCATTGCTCTGTTAGTAGGTGTGGGAACTTGGTATCGTCGTCGTCGGCAATTTCCCTTTCAGTGATCAGTTATCAGTTATCAGTTATCAGATTGGAGTTTTAAGTAGATAGTGTTAAGTGAAAACTTTGGCACTTATTTTCACTGATCACCGGTTACTGGTTACTGTTCACCGATCACCGATCACTGATTCAAGCCTGACAACGATAAAATTAAGTTAGATTAGGAATATTCCGACTGAATCCCCATTGCTAAGGAGATAGCGTATCGATGCCTGCCGCAGATTATAAAGATTATTATGCCGTTCTGGGAGTAGGTAAAACTGCCAGCGCCGAAGAAATTAAAAAAGCTTTTCGCAAATTAGCCGTCAAATATCACCCCGATCGCAATCCTAACAATAAAAGCGCCGAAGAACGTTTTAAAGAAATTAGCGAAGCTTACGAAGTCCTCTCCGATAGCGAAAAACGCCAAAAATATGATCAATTTGGACAATATTGGCAACAGGCCGGGCGATCGAATTGGCCGGGTGGTAATCCGGGGGTTGACTTTGGTTCCGACGGTTTTGACTTTAGCCAGTACAACACCTTTGATGATTTTATCAATGAACTGCTCGGTCGCATGGGTCGCTCCGGCGGTACTCGCCCCGGTTCCCATTCCTACGGGACTCCGGGGAGAGGATTTGGCGATTTTAGCAATTTTAACGACTTTGCCGGCGCTCGTACTCCACCGCAATCCGTCACTTCTGGTATCTCCACCGCTAAACTGCGTCTGAGTTTTGGGGAAGCTTTACGAGGAGTACAAAAACGGGTTAATTTAGCCGGAGAAATGATCGATATCAAAATCCCCCCAGGAACTAAAACCGGTAATCGTCTCCGGGTACGGGGTAAAGGACTAATCGATCCCTTGAGTAAACAACGGGGAGATCTATTTCTCGATGTGGAATTAGAACCCCATCCTTTCTTTACTTTTGAAGGCGATAATTTAACCTGTGAAGTCCCGATTACTCCCGATGAGGCAGTTTTAGGCACAGCAATTGAAGTTCCTACCCCCGATGGCCTGGTAACGGTAAAAATTCCCGCCGGTATTCGTTCCGGTCAATCCCTGCGCTTACGCGGCAAAGGTTGGATCGATAATAAAGGACAACGCGGCGATCAATTAGTCAAAATTGTCATCGATACTCCCAAAGAATTAACCGCGATCGAACGGGAATTATACGAGAAAATTAAATCTCAGCGTACCACCGATCCCCGTCGTCATCTCAGACAGGTGCAAATTTAAGTCCCTATATCTTAATAGTGAGGTACGAAGTAAAAGGTAGGGTGCGTTAGACGGCCAAAATTGCTGCTTTGACTTGAAGGTAAAAATCCGTCGTAACGCACCACCTATCATCAACTAAGTAGTAAAAGGTAGGGTGCGTTAGACGGCCAAAATTGCTGCTTTGACTTGAAGGTAACAATCCGTCGTAACGCACCACCTATCATCTGTCTCTGGGGTTTATCCTTGGCTAGAATTTAACCTTACTAGCCAACCAATTAGTAATTAATTTGGGGCTATTTTTTTTCACCCAATAGAGAGCATAAATTCTGAATATAGGCTTAGAAAAACGAGCGATCGCTTTCATAATAAAATTTAAGTAACGACGATGAAACTTTTTATTAATTAAATTTAACGAACCCACATCGTAAAGACAGTCGATGATAATTCTAAAAGTCGTTTCCTCTCTTTGGAATAAACTATCTATTAACAATAGCACTTCCTGAATCCGTTGCTGTTTAAGCTGTTCCTCTTCGGAAACAGCCGAGAGAATCTGCTGCTGCTTAGATAATTTACTATCCGATGGGGTTAACATGATATGGTAGGGAAAAAATTAACTTGTTTTGATTTTATCCCTATTTGCCGATTTTGCAAGACCAAACCCCCCATCTATCCCCATTTTTACAATAACACGGCTCTTTCCTCTCCCATGCCGTCTTGACTGTGGTTGTTGTGATTGTGTCATGGACTGTGACTGATTAAGAAAAATAGGGCAGAATAAAATTATGAAAGCTAAAATGAGGACTGAATCATGAATGATACCTTAACCACAAGTTTACTTTAGCAGTACAGGAATTTACCACTGAAGCAATCTCTAAAATCCCTATATTGTGGCAAAAAATCAAAACCCAATAATATAATAAACTCAACCCTCATCACCCCTATTTTATCTATGGACCCTCTTACAGGAGCAGCGATCGCAGTTGGTTCGATTATTGCCACTAAAGCGTTAGAGAAAACTGGTGAAAAAGTGGGAGAGAAAGTTTGGGAACAAACAGAAAAATTTCTCACTTCCCTGAAACAAGTTTCTCCAGATACTGTCACCGCAATTGAAAAAGCACCCGAACAGCCTTTAGATTATGGACAGGCAATTATAGAGGTGGAATCTGTTGCTAAAACCAGTCCCGAATTAAGCCAAATTATAACCGATTTGGTTGACATTGTAGAATCCCAACCTTTACCTAATTTAAAGGATATTCTTAACAATATT